>VFQP010001734.1_pt1 | contig 27316 bp, 31 predicted proteins | sample 3512351 | NCBI WGS metagenome assembly VFQP01 (sample SAMN10412372, study PRJNA504923) | tailings metagenome | isolation source: Relicate 1 Philex TSF1 revegetated site | place: Philippines: Tuba, Benguet | collected 2017-08-29
GCCCAACGCCTTCCTCAACATCAGCACCTCCACCACGCTGGGCACGGCGCTGCAGGCCGTTTGCACCTCTGCCCGCCGTTCGCCCCCAAAGCTCGCCCCCTCCCGTCCCACCCACCCACCCACCCACCCCACCCCACCTCTCTGAGCTCGCGTTGCCGGTCCGACGCCCCCTGAGGAGGAGGCGCCCCCTTCCGCCCGTTTTCCGTCCGCAACAGTTCCCTTACTCCCCTCCCTCCTGTGCCCAACCCCACCACACACCTCTCTGAGACGGCGTGCCCCCCTCCCCGCCTTCGAAACCACCTCAAACCACCCTCCCTCGGCCCCACTCCACACCTCTCTGAGCTCGCGCTGCCGATCCAGCGCGTCCGCCTCCTCCTCGGCCTGCCTCCTCCGCCGCCGCTCCAGGCACCGCCGGCTGCCGCGGTAGGGCCGCCGCGCCCACGGCGGCACGCCCTCGTCGTCGTCGTCCCAGGCCTCCAGGTCGGCGCGGCACTGGCGCAGCCGGTCGCGCTCAGACTGGTCGGCGCGCGCCGCGTCGCGCTCCCGCGCCTCGCGCCGCTGCCTGCGCAAACGGCGGCGCGACGAGAGCCCCGTCAGGCACGGCGCCGCGCACCGCCACACGCGTGCCGCCAAGACGCGCACGCTGTTGCAGCAAGCATGCTCACGGCGGCAGCGAAACGAGCCCTGGGCACCCTCCAGGCTGCCGCCCTCTCAGCGCGCTCGCAGTCCCACCCCACACTGTGTGTGGTCCAAGCGCTCCATCCTCGCCCCCGCACCCCCTCTCCATGGCGCACCTTTCTGTGCGTTCCCAGTCCCGCAGGCGCGACTCGTACTCGCGCTCGGCCTCGCGCCGCCGGTCCCGCTCCTCCCGGTCCCGGTCCCGCTCCTCCCGCTCCCGCGAGCGCTCGCGGTCCCGGTCCCGGTCGTCGCGCCCGTCGCGATCGCGGTCGTGGTGGTCCCGCCCTGCAGCACAAGCATCGAGGAGGTCGCAGGCACACCAGCATGTTGTGCCAGGCTGTAAACGGCGGCTGCTGCCGTCCTCCGTTCATCGCCCTGGCGCCCACTCGGCCGCACCTCTGTCGGACTCTGACGGCGTGGAGCCGCGGCCCCCGTCGCCGCCTCCCGCCGCCGCCCGGCTGGCCACCTGGTGGATGAGCTCCGCCGCGCTGCCGGGGGGCGGCGGCGGCGGCGGCAGCGCGGCGCCGCCTCTCCGCGCCGCCTGCTCCTCCCGCTCGCTCACCACGCTCATGATGATCTGCGCGTGGTGCAGTGCTGGGCAGGGCACGGCCGATGTGATGATGCGCTCGGGGGCCGGCGACACCTGTGCTTGCCAGACCTCGCGCGCCCCTCCAGCTGCTCATCCGGCCCTCCCTGCCACCGCACAGCCGCTGCTCGGTCCCCTGGCCTCCCAAGCCCTGCATCAAACGCTCTGCTGTCCACCCTGGCGCCCTTCCCGCACGCGCCCTCCCCTCGCCTCACCTCTAGCGCGCGGTTGTCCCCCGCCTGCTCCTCGTCGCTCTTGCCCGCCTCGCCCGCCTCGCCGCCCTCCTCCACCACCTCGCCCTCCTCCTGCCGCTTGCGCGCCGCCTCCTGCCGCGCCTGCGCCGCCTTTTCCCGCTCGGCGGCCTTGCCGGCCTCGTACTGCTCCACGTACCGCTGGGTGGCGCTGTTGCCCTTGATCACCAGCTCCTGCCCGTCCACCTGAGGCAATGCAGTTTGGCGTGCGGCGGGGGAAGGGCGAGCACTCTCGCTGGCATCCTCGCAACCAGGGCCCACGCCCTCGGCACGATGCGCAGCACAAGCCCCCACGAGAGAGACAGGAGGCGGAGCTTGACAGCAGCTGCCGTGCTGTGCCTGCTGCAGCCCTGCAGAGTGCTGCCGCTGGAACACAGGATGCGTGGCGCGCCGCACCTTGGTGCCGTTGAGCAGGCGGATGGCGCGCAGCACGCCCTCTGCGTCCACGTACTCTGCGAAGCCAAAGCCCTTGAGGGCCTTGGTCTCGGGGTCCTCGGCGCGCTTCCAGCTGCGCGGAGAGCAAAGGAACACGACGCACACCCAACGACTTGCTCAGCGGGGCGGCGGCAGCGGCGGCGCATCCGTACGCGCGCCGGCGGCACGGCCCTGGGCAGCTCGCCAGCGTGCAAGCTGCTGCTGCTATTGATGCTTGCCGTGCGCTCCTCCTGTGCGGTCGCTGCCACGCCCCGGCCCCCGGTGCGGACCTCTTGAGCCTGCCGCACGCCTCCAGCAGCGTCCGCATGGTCTCGTTGTCGACCGAAAGCGCGATCTTGCCCACTGACACGGTGGTGCTCTTCTCCACCGGGCCCGTCGGCGCGCGGGTCGTCAACGTCAGCGGCGCTTGCGCTGCGGCCATTGTCAGAAAGCACCCCAACACATCCATCAGCATCACACGCTCATGAAGCTGGGCAATGTGGGTCGTGCCGCACGCTGCGGGCAGCACGAGGCCGCGAAGATCTGCAGGAGATCCCCCGCCCACACTGGTGTGCTCCCTTTGCCGCGCCACGCGACCGCGACGTCGTGAGCACACTGCAACCTCAGCGTTGTGACACCGTGGCACGCGGTCGCTCACGTTGCGACCGCTTGAGCCCGGCGAGCGTCCCCGGCGGTGGCGGAGGTCCCCCAAAGCCCGGCGGACGCAGCATGATGCCTGGCGGCGGAGGCGCTGGAGGAAATCCCATCGGCGGAATCGGTGGCGGACGGAAGCCCAGTGGCGGAGGGGGAGGGCCGCCCATCAATCCTGCGCTCCAGTGCCGCCAAGCTTTTCCTGTGCGCTGCTCCACGAGCGCACAAGCAGCGGAGGACTCTCAACGCGTCCCGCGCATCGCACGCACCTGGAGGGGGCGGGGGCGGCCCAGGGAAAGGAGGAGGAGGCCCCCCGAAGGGAGGAGGCCGCATCGCAGCTGCTCCTCAGCCACCAGCGACAGCAGCAGCAGCAACGGCAGCAGTAGCAGCAGCTCCTCCACTTGTGGCTGCGGCTCCTCTGGTGAGCGCGGCGACGGGCCCTCTCCCTGCACGCCTGTGTGCTGCTGGTGCTGCACGAGGCTGCAGTGAGCGTCAGATGCAGAGTGCCGGTCCTCTCTCTCCTGCTGCTGCTGACCTCCTCCTGTGTCTGCCGCCTTGTGCGCGGTGGCGTGCCGGCAGACCACGCGCCATGTTGGCGTCCCAAGTTGGCGACGCCCGAGGAGCGAGTCCAACCCATTCAGCAGCTCATCAGGTACATACAGCACTGACTGGTCCAGCACTGTGCAGCCTCCACAGGCCTCACAGCTCACAGCACGGCAAACACGTCCATGTCTCCGCTGGTGGCCGCCAGCACCGCCAGCTCCTCGTCAGGCGGCAGCAAGCTGCCCGCCTCGCCACCACCAAGGCCGCCCCAGTGGCACCAGGGAGGCAGCGCGGTGCCCGAGGTCTCGGACACAATGGTGAGCAGGTCGACGCCCCAGCAGCCCTGCAGATTGAGCTTGTGCAGCTTGGGCGGCCGCACCGGGCTGCGCAGCAGGCTGCGCGTCAGGCCCGCCTGCGTGATACACCTGCATGGTGGCGCGGCACGCACACAACAGACACACGCGCGCACGTTCAACCGGGCCGGCACGCCATGACACGGACGCCGTCCCCGGGGCGGCCGCACCGGCAGTGGCTGAGGTCGAGGAACCGCAGGCTGCGCATGGAGGAGAGCGGGCGCAGCGCGCCGTCGCCCAGGGCCATGAGCCGCGACAGGCTCAGGTGGCGCAGGGTGCGCCCCGCCGGGCCCTCGCCCAGCCACTGCACGCAGCGCAGCAGGCAAGCCACATCACGCTCGACCAGTCGCTCCAGCGTGCCACAGCTGCGCCCCGAGCCTGAGCAACCCCCGCACCGCCCACCAGCCCCCGACGACGCTCACCCTGACGCCCTCGTCGCGCACAAACGTCTGGCTCAGCCGGAGCGCCACCAGCGCGGGCAGCTGGGCGATGTGCACGACGGCGTCGTCCTGCAGGTTGGTGTGCCCCGCGTCCAGTGCCTGCAGCGTGCCGCTGCCAGCGCCCTGCAAAACAGGCGCCGCGATGATCACCGGCAGCGGAATGCTACCAGGTGGGCCGCCCATGCCACCGATGCTGAGTGAAGAGCGCCACGGGACTTTGCGCAGCGCCGCGCATGCCCGGACAATCACCTTGCACAGGGCGCGCGTGCCCACCGCCGTGACGGCCCAGCAGCGCCGCAGCCTCAGCACGCGCAGCCGCGGCAGCGTCGCCACCTGGAGGCGCGGTCCCCGCACAGCGCAGCAACACGGTGTGCATGCAGCCTCGTTCACGCCGCGGTCCAAGCCGCCCCCAGCAGAGCAGGTGAGCGCGCGCGCACCTGCGCCACGCCGGCGTCGTCCAGCCTCGTCTCTGTCAGGTCCAGAGCCTCCAGCAGTGGCCACACCTCGCCCAAGGTTTGCTGCGCGCCGGCGCCGGTGGCGCCCTCCCCCGGCGCCTCGGCGGCGCCGACAGGCGCCCCGTCGTCTGCCCTCCCCAGCGGAAGGCCGGCCAGCGACACCTGCGTGTGGCGAGGGCAGCGGCACCCGGCGGCAGAGGGGCGAGAGTTGTTCGCCAAAGCGAAGCGGTTGGCGTGAGGAGGCAAGAGCTGTGGGCGCGGCGCACCTTCCAGCAGCCGCGCAGGTTGAGGTGCGTGAGCCGCCGCGCGTGGCCCAGCGCCTGGCCCAGCTCCACGTCCGTCAGCGTCAGCTGGTTCATCAGGTCCACCTTTTCCAGCAACGCCAGGCTCTGCGGCGAAGGGTCGCCGCCACCGCAAGAGACGCAGGGCCCTTGCCCCAAAAGCCTCTTGCACGCGGGAGGCGCCTTTCCCGCAAGCGGGCCAGTGCAGCGTGTCCACCGTGCCATGCCAGGTCAGCGAGCCAGAGCACCTCTCTCACCTTGAGGGCAGAGAGGCTCGAGGCGTTGACGCACGAGCAGTTGGCCAGCGACAGGTGCGTCAGCTGCGTCAGCGCCGCCAGGTGCCGGATGCTCTCGCCCGTCACTGCGGCCACCACGCGGCCGTGAGGTCAAGCAAGGTCCCGGGGCGTGACGGCGCACGCTAGTGCCGCGGCCCTCTGTGACCGAGACCCATGGCCTCAGTGCGGTGCGTGCGCACTCACCGTTGGGCGAGCCGGCTTGGCCCACCGCCACGTGGCGCAGGCCGGGCATGTGGCTCGCCAGCCACGCCAGCTCTGCGGCCGCAGCAGGTGAAAAGAGGTTAGCAGTCAGCGCGTCAACGCGGCATCCCTGCAACACGACCGCAACCTCTCATTCGAAGGTTCGCACCGTGGTCGGCGACAGAGCCCTCCACCGTGGGCTTGCCCGTGGGCCCCAGCTTGAGCACCTCCAGGTGTGTCAGCGCCCTCGCCGCCCTCGCTGGCAGCGCCGCGGCGCGCGCGGGCGACGCCGCCGCTCCCGCGGAGGCGGGCGGCGACGTGGGCGGTGGCGGGCCGCGCGCCGGCGCGGGCAGCGGCTCGGCCAGCGGCGCCAGCGAGGTCTGGAGCGGCACGCCGCCAAGGCTGGGCAGGCACACGCGCAGGCGCTGCAGGTGCGGCAGCCCGGCAAAACACTTGACCCACCTGCGAGCGGGGCGCGTGCGGTGAGCATCAGAGCGGCATTGGGAGGCGAGCAGATCAGAGCAGGGCTGGGTCACGAACTGAGCTTGCGTGCTGCAGCACGGGGCATGCTCTCCAGAGCACAAAGAGCCGCTCAGCATCACACTGGGCTGTCCCACTGGCCGTGCTAGTTGACTCACTCCTTGGCTGGCACGCTCGAGACCATGGCCTGGCGGCAGCACTCCACCACGAGGTGCGTGAGCTGCGTGGTGCTCGAGAGCAGCTCGGCCAGGTGCGGCTGCGTCAGGCGGTGCGCCGACTGCAGCGCGGCACGGGCAGCAGCACGCACGGGCGCAAGGCACGACAGGCAGCACGTGAAAACGATTGGGCCCTGCAGCTCTGCTAGCTGGCTCTGTGACGGGAGCCGCGCCCATGCCCCCAAGGCACGCACGTGGTAGGCGCTGATCTCCAGGCTCCTCAGGTTGGTCAGCGTGGTCAGCAGAGTCACGTACTCCTGCGCAGCAGCAGCGCCGCCATAGCCCGCTCCCCCTCGCTGCCAGCCCCGCGCCTCACACCCCACTGCCCTCACACTCGAGGCCCACACAAGCAGGCCCCGGCGCCGCCGCACACGCCCAACGAGAGGCGCGCGGCGCGTGGGCGAGCGTCCCATGAGCGCGCTCACCAGCTCCATGTGGTGGGGCTGGCCCTCCTCCGAGTGCGGCACCGCCTGGCGCAGGCACAGGCGAGTGAGGCCCGTGAGCGCCGAGATCTCCTGCATGACGCCCAGGTCCACGTCGTGCTGAGTCAGCACCAGCTCCCGCAGGCTGGACGCCGCCGGAGGCGGCGGCGGCGGCGGCGGCGGCAGGGCGTCTCCCGCCGACGCCCCCTCGCCCAACGGCGCTGTTGCGCTGTCCGCGCTGCTGCCGCGTTGGTGCGGTGCGTTGGTGCTGGAGCTGGGGCCGTCTGCGGGCGGAGCGAACGGCGGCGTCACCGTCGCCTCCGCCGCTGCGTGAGTGGGCGGCGCCGCCGCGCTATCCGGGGACGACGGCGGTGCCGCGGCACCGCTATGGGGAGCAGGTGGCGGAGGTGGAGCTGCCGCCGCCGCCGCAGTTGCTGCTGCTGGTGCTGCCGGGGCCGACGGCCCTGCGGCAAACGCCGCCATGCCAGCGCCGCTGGAGCTGGCTGCCCCCGTGGCGCTCGACGCCTCCGCCGCAGAGCCTTGAGGCGGGCTGTGCAGCGGCAATTGCGGCGGCGGCGGCGCCAGGGACGTCAGCAGGAGGGGCGCCGGAGGGGCGGGTGGCTGCCGGCGCCGCGTGGCGGAGCGCGGCAGCGCCACAAAGTGCATGGTCGGCGGCGGCGGCCTGGGCGGCGGGGGCGGCGGCGGCGCGGCGCGGCGCTTGGGCGCGGCGCGGGCTCCGGGGAAGGTGGGCGGCGGCGGGGGCGGGCCTGGCGGTGGCGGGGCGCTCCCGCCAGGCGCCCGCGTGGTGCTGCTGCTGCTGGCCCCTGTGCCGCCTCGCCCTGCTGAGCCGCTGGCGCCTTTTGGCTGGCCAGAGGTCGCCGCTGCGCTTGCCGCACTGTGGGGGAACAGGGCGACGCGCTGCTTGGGGCCCGCGGCAGCGGGCAGGGTCGCGTCGGTGCAGTGCGCCAGGCTGAGCGACGTGAGCGATGGCGTGAGCTGCAGCAGCTTGGTGAGCCCTGCCTTGGGCGGAAGCGGAGCTCTCCCGAGGTGGAGACGGTGCAGGCGTGCGCCCGGCGCGCCGCTGGTGAGGAGCTGCTGCACGTCGTCCCATGTCATTGAGAGGTTGCTGATGTGCAGCGTCCTCAGGTGCTGGAGCTCCGCGAGCCCCATCGCGAGCAGCGTGGCCAGGGACGGCTCCGCCCGAACTGCGGACGTGACGAACAGCGCGTTGATGCCGGTGAAGCCCGCCGCTGCCAGGGTTCCTGGTGGCGCTGATGAGATGTCAACGTGCATGTGGCCCAGCAGCAGCGCCGACGCGGAGGCTCTCCACGCCTTGCGTGTGAGCCGGAAGGACGCTAGCGAGCAGCACTCCCGCAAATGCGGCCACATCGCGTCGAGCGGCAGCGCGTCCAGCGCGTCGCGCAGCTCCTGGTCGTCTTCTGCTGCCATCGTTCTCTGCGTGCGCGTCGTCTCTGCGCGCGCTGACATCGGGGGCCGGGCAGAAGCTGCATGCACGGGCAACCAGAGATCAACAGATCGTCAACGCCATCAGCAAGTGCAGCATAGCAAGTGCAGGGCCCCGTCAGCGCTGCTCCTGCTGCTGCTGCTGCTGCTGCTGCTGCTGCTGCTGCTGCTGCTGCTGCTGCTGCGCTTGCGCCTGCGCCTGCGACACGTAGGGGAAGGCGTTGCCGCCCTGCGTCAGCCGCCCGCCCGGGTGCAGCAGGTCCAGGCAGCGCAGGCAGAAGAAGGCCGGGTTGTTGGGCGCCAGCGGGTCGTCGTACACGACCTGCTCGGCCGCCGAGCTCTCGCACACGTCGCAGCGCCGCTGCGGCGCGCCCTGCGCCCGCACCGGCATGAGCTGCAGCGGGTAGGCGCGCCGCTCCCGCCGGTCCTCAGGGTGCATCAGCCGCACGTCGTGCACCTGCAACACCACACAAGCAAGGGACGTCGCAACTCCTCCACTCCTCCCTCCTCCGTGCCGCACCGGGAAGAAAGCGCGTCGACTGCGAGCGCGGCCGGGAAACGGTTGCTGCCAGCAGCAACTGGCGGTGGGCCAGGGAAGAGAAAGGCCCCCAGGCGCACCTGCACCAGGTGCTCGCAGCAGCCCAGGTGGCAAAACACGTAGGTGGGCTGCGCTGACAGCCGCACCGCCAGGTCCCGCACGCGCGTGGACTGCATCGGCCGCGTGCCGCAGCCCGCCAGTGCCTCAGGTGCCGCCGCGGCGCCCGCCGCCGCGCCGCCCGCCGCCGCAACGCCCCCCGGCGCCGCCGCCGCCGCCACGCCGCCCTCCTGCGCCGCCGCCCCGGTGCCTCCGCCCGCACCCTCTTCGTCCCCTGCGGCGGCACCGCCACCACCGCCAGCAGCGCCGCCGGCGCCCTCCTCCGCGGCCGCCTCCGGCGCCCCGCCGCCGAGCGCGACGCCCGCCGCGGCCAGCGCCGGCAGCGCGGCGAGCGCCGGCACGAAGGCCATGCCCTGCCCGCCGCGGGCCACGTCCATGTGCAGGGGCACCACTTGGTTCGTGGCGCACAGGCGCCTCAGCGGCTCGGAGAGGTCGACCGCCGCCGGCGACCGCGTGTCGTTGTAGAAGCAACCCTGCGGGGCGCGGCGCGGCCAGGGCAGCAGAACAACGTGAACGCTGCTGCCGCTGCTCGGGCCGCTGTTTGCGCAGCGGCGGCGCAGCGACGCAGCTGGCGCTTAGGAGCGATGGAGCGCGCGTCGTGGGCCGCTTCCCTCCCGGCGGCACGCGCCTCGAGGCAGGCGTGCGTTGGCGGCGCCCTCCTCACCCTCGCCCTACCCACCTCGAAGAAAAAGTAGCTGCCCCCCGAGCCGTGCTTGTGCACCGAGGCCAGGTTGTTGCGCGCCACGCAGTGCAGGCGGTCGGCCAGGTCGCTCAGCGGCTGGCTGCCCAGCATGAGGAACTCGTCGCCCACCTGCGCACGACACGTACGCGCAGCAGCCGCACACAAGGGCGCGGCCCCGGCTTGCACACGAGCACCTGAGCATCATCACGCGCTAGCGATCGTGCCTCTCCGTCTCTTGAGGGGGCGCCGCCGCCGCCTCCGCCGCTGCCAGCAACGCAAGGCGGGGCTGGGGCTGCGCGCGGCGCCCAAGGGGGGTGCGGTGGCTGCGGGCCGCTGAGGGCGACGGCGAGGCAGGCGGCCGAGGGCGGCGAGCGCGCCGCGCGACAAAGCATCTCACCATGTCGCGGCGGCGAGGGTAGTAGATGCGCACCGCCACCACCACCTCGTTGCGCCAGTCCACCAGCTCCCCTGGCGCCTCCTCCTGCGCGCCGCCTCGCTCCGCCGCGCCGCCTGGCTGCTGCGCCACGGCCACCGCGCCACCCGCCGCCGTCCCTCCCTCCGCGCCCGCCGCCGCCGCTGTTGGGCCAAGCGGCGCCGCGACACCCCCGGCGCCCTCGACAAGCGCGGCCCCCGTGGTCCCCGCCGCCGCCGGCTGCGGCGCCGCGCCCGCCGCCGGCTGCGTCACGCGGTGGCCGCCGCCTGCCACGGGCGCCGCCGCAGGCACGAGCAGCAGCGGGGCGCCGGCGGGCGCCGCGCCGCCGGCCCTCGCTGCGGCCACCACCTGTAAGGGCTGCTCCAGAGGCTTGGGCGCCGCCTCGCGCTCAAACTGCACCTTGGCCCAGCGCAGCAGCCTCAGGTCCAGCTGCGACACACAACGAACACGCACAATTGCGTGAGCATCAGCACCGCGTGTCAAGAGGCGCTCTTGTCTGAAACAGAGGTGGTGAGAGGGCAGGAGCGAGCGCGGCTCACCCGCACGGCCTGCCAGCGGGCAAAGCCCTTGCCACGCGTGCCCCGCGTCTGCGAGTTGGGCGAGCGCTCCTCCGCCGCGCCGGCCCCGCCGCCGCCGCCGCCGCTGTTGTTGCCGTTGTTACTCCTCCGCACGGCCTGCGAGCCGGCCAGCACGCCCTTGCCTAGCGGCGCCGGCGGTTTCTGCGCGTCCTGCAGCGAGGCCAGCGAGACGGCCGCCTGCGCGAAGCGCGCCTGCCACTTGGACACGAGCGCCGCTCGCACGGTGAGCACGCTCTCGTATGCCACGGGCGGCACGTCTGGCTTGGTGCCGTCCTCCTCCTGCTGCTGCTGCTGCTGCTGTTGCTGGGGTTGCTGCTGGGGCTGCTGCTGCACGGGCGGTTGCTGAGGTGGAGGGGCTGCGGCAGCAGCGTCCGCCTGCGGTTGCTGCTCCTGGGGAGCGGTCGCGGGAGGCGGAGCGGCGCCTGCGTCGGGCGCGGGCGGGACGTGGGGCTGCTGCTGCTGCTGGTGTTGCCGCTGCTGGGGAGTGAGAGCGGGGACGGCGGCGGGAGCGGCAGCCGCCATGGCCGCGTCAGGTGCGTGCACGTCGCCGGGCAGCTGCTGCTGCGGCTGCTCTAGCTGCATGTGTTGCTGGTGCTGCAAGGCCTCCGTGGCCAGGAGCTGCTCCCTCGTGGCGCGCGCGGGCTCGGGCACCACGCCCAGCTGCTCAAACACCCACCGGTGCACCTGCGCACGCGCAGCACGCACAGCGCACGCGCAGCACGTCAAGCCACGCCACGCAGCGCGCGTTGGCGGACGGCGAGCGTGCGAGCGAATCGAAGCGAACCATGCGCATTGCGCTTGCTTTGGGCCACCGTAAGGGCCAGCAAGGCAGCACATCATGCTGCGATTGTGCAATTGTTGCGGCGTTTGAGCCCGCCAAAGGTGGGTGGGCGCCCACGCACCTTGTACTGCTGCGACCAGTCCTGCACCGTCATGCGCGAGGGGCCCTTGAGCCGCGACTTGAGCGAGGTCGCGCGCACAGACACCACGCCGGCCGCCGCGCCGCCGCCCGCCGGCGCCGCCACGCCCGCGCCGCCGCCGCCACCGCCCGCGCCCGCCGCAGTGCCGCCGCCGCCGCCGCCGCCATCCACGTCCATCGCCGTGGGCGCTGCGCCGCCGCCGCCGCCGCCGCCGCCGCCCGCACCCACCGCAGCGCCGTGCTGCGCTTCGCTCTTCCCCTGCTTCTTCTTCTGCTTCTTCTTGGTTTGCGCCGCTCCGCCCGCCCCCTCCTGCTCCTCCTGCTCGCCGCCGTCACTGTCACCGTCGCCGTCGTCGTCGTCCCACAGGGTGCTCCGCTTCTTGCCACGTCCGCCGCCGCCGTGCGCGCCAGGCACGCCTGGTCCGTCGTCCTGGAAGCGAGCAGGCAGCCGACGCTCCCGCCGCGTGGCGCGGCGCCCGCCCTCCTGCCCCTCGCCCTCCTCCTGCTGCTGCTGCTGCTGCTGTGGTGGTTGCGGGGCCGCTTGGCCCCCGCTCTCCTGCTGCGCTGGTGCCTGCCCCTCGCCCTCCGGCTGCTGCTGCTGCTGCTGCTCCTGCTGCTCCTGCTGCTGCTGCTGCTGCTGCTGCTGCTCCAGTGGTTGCGCTGCTGCCTGCCCCTCGCCCTCCTGCTGCTGCTGCTGCTGCTGCGGCGGCGGCAAGAGCTCCAAAGGAGGCAGGCGAGGCACCGGCACGTGCCCCAGCGCCCCCGCACCGCCACTGCCGCCCGCACCACCGCCAGCAGACGAGCCAGGCGCTGCCGCCGCAGCCCCATCGCCCGCCACCGCTCCAACCGCCGGCACGCCTGCAGCAACCACACCATCGGCCCTTTGCGCTCCCGCTCCCGCCGCCCCGCCACCCGCCGCGCCGCCCTGCGCGCCAGCGCTCACCGCAGCCGCCGCCGCCTTTCCCGCTGCGCCGCCGGCGCGCCCGGCCCTGCCCCCCTTGCCCCTGCCCACCCCCGCGTTCGGCTTTGGCGGCACGCCCCCCCGGCTGCCCTGCCCCCGCAGCGGCCTCCCTGTCAGCGGATCCAACACACCCAACGGCACCAGCCCCGCCGTCGCGCCGCCGCCGCTGCCAGCGCCGCCACCGCCGCCGCCCTCGCCCGGCGTGCCGCCCGTGTCCCACGAGACAAAGATCTCGGGGCACGAGGTGGCGTGCATGATGTGCAGCGGGGTGGGCTCCCACAGGTCTGACACGTCCAAGTCCTCCTCGCCCCACACGCCGCCCTGCCCTGGCGCCTGCTGCTGCGGCGGCGCCTGCGCGAGGGCCAGGGGCGAGCCGCCGCCGGCGCGCGGGGCCGGCGGGACCTGCGCATACGTGGGGCAGTGGTCAACGAGTGAGGCGGACGCGGGCAGCAAAGCAGAGGTGATGGGGCGGCCCGGGGTCGGCCGTCGCGCCGCGCACCTTTGCGGGCAGAGGCAGCAGGGCGTTGTGGGTGCCGCGGGGCGCTGCCGCCGCCGCTCCTGACGGCGGGGGCAGGGGAGGGAGCCGCAGCGTGGCGGCGGCGTCGGCCACGAGCGCGTCCATCTCAGCGCAGCCCTGCTTGGCCGACGCCTGGAACGCCGCAAAGCTGCGCATGGTGGCAAGCACGACGCGGCGAGAAAGCGTTGCCGCGGGCGCTGCAGCAGCGTGTGTGACGCTGCGTGGAGGGGGTGGCGCGCCCGAGCACGCACCTGACGGGGGCCGGGCTGATGTAGCGGGCGGGCATGGGCGGCAGGATGCCGAGCCCCGCGACGGCCGAGTTCAGCTTGACGGCGGGCATGATGAGCCCGTGCCACTGCGAGTTGGGCTGCTTGGCGCGGCTGCCGTCGTCGGCCGCGCCCAGCGCGCTGCCCGTGGCGCCGCCGTTGCCCGCCCTGCCATCCACGCGTGCGGGGGTATTCTTGCTCCTCCGTGCTGCCTCCGCCGCTGATGGGGCCATCTTTCTTGCCGTGAGCGTGGGCCGCGAGCGATGATCTGCTCGGGTGCCGCAGCAACTGCCGAGAAGCGTCTCAGCAGTCAGGGAGCGCCATGTGCAAGAGGCGTTGATGGGCGGAGCACTCGTCGCGCCTGCGGCCAGAACACGCGCAAGCCCTCGGTCTTGCGCGCTTCAGGCGATCCCTCCTCTGCTCCTTGCTCAAGTCAAGATGCTCTTCTCCACCTCCTCCTACTCCTCTTGCCGCTGCGATTGCTCTGGATGGCGGGCCCGGGAGCGCAGCCGCAGCGGCGGTGCACCTGCACGTGCGCGACCGGCGCCGCTCATCACGGCGTGCAGCAGCCTCCAGCCTGCAGAGCAGCAGGCAGCTGAGCAGGGCCCTACCGCCCAAGCCATGAACCGGAGGAGCGCGGCGCTGCGCGTGCCGTTGGCGCTGGCGGCTGCCGCCGTGGGTGCGCTGCGACCAGGCACCTGGCTGCACCCACCTGCGGCGCGCGCCGGCACAGCTGGTGTGCAAAAGGCCTACGACAGGTGCGCGCACGCAGCCTTGCACGCAGTCTTGTCCTGGGGGCTCACCGGCGAACAAGACGCCTGCACGCTGCCGCTCGCTCGCACGCAGCTACGCCCCCACCTACGACGTGCTGGACGGCGGCCAAGCGGCCACGGCGCTGGGCTTTGACGCCTTGCGCGAGCGCCTCGTGGCACAGGTGCGCCGTGCGGGCGTGGAGGGTGTCGGGCCTCGCACCTGCCGCACGAGCACGCGACGGGGCTGCCGAGCGCCCCTGCTGGCTGTGCAGGCGAGAGGGGACGTGGTGGAGGTCGCCGTGGGCACCGGCCTCAACCTGCCGGTGAGGAGGTTGCCCCTCGTGGCCAGCAGCCGCGTCGCGTGGCGTGCAGCAGGTGCTGCCAGACGTGTTGCGCGTGCGCTTGCCGTGCCCTGGCGCACCGCCCGTCGCAGCTGTACCGGTGGGGGCCGAGCGGCGTGCGCAGCCTGCAGGCGCTGGACCTCTCAGAGGGCATGCTGGCGCAGGCGCGGGGCCGACGCACCGCTAGCCCCGAGCTGTCCTCGCGTCCAATCACCTTCCAGCAGGTGAACGCACAGCCTTGGCACAAGCAGGAACAGTGCACCGCCGCGTGCCCCAAGCTGGGCAGGCTCTCACAGCCTTGCCGTCGCGCCTGCCGTGACGTGGACCTGACCTCCACAGCGTGCTCGTGCACTGCGGGGCGTGGCGCGCGCAGGCGGACGCGACGCAGCTCCCGCTGGCGTCCTCCTCGGCGGACTGCGTGCTCGACACGTTCAGCCTGTGCGTGATCCAGGACCCGCTGGCGGCGCTGCGCGAGATGGCGCGCGTGGTGCGCGGCGCCGAGCAGGGCGGCCGCGTGCTGCTGCTCGAGCACGCCAAGAGCGACAACCCGTTGCTCGGGGCCTACCAAGTGAGGTCTTTGGTGGGCCCGTGCACGCACAGCAAGCAGTGCGTGGGGAGGAAGGAAGTTGCCGTGACGCTGACGGCCATGGGTGCGCGATGCTGTGCGCGTGCTGCACAGGATCTGACGGCGGGCGCGGTGGCGGCGACGGCAAAGGGCTGCGCCTGGAACCAGCCCGTGCCCGAGCTGCTGCGCCAGGCGGGCCTGCGGCCCACGCGGGTGGAGCGCCACGTGGCGGGCACCATCGTGCTGGTGGAGGCCGTCAAGGCCTGATGTTTGCGCGCACAGATGAGGAGAACTCCATTCTTCATTCTTTGGGGAAGGCGCAGCTGTCGGACCACACTGCCTGCCCTGCCGGACCCGTCGCCGCGTGCAACGTCCACCCTTGCAATGTACGCCACACAGCACACGCTGCTGCTACTCACACGTCACGGCACGCACTCCTGGACCAAACTCTAAGCCGCGGCGCGTCAATCGTGCACCACCTTTACCAGCCGGCTCGGCAGCCTGAGGCCCTCAGTACTCGGTGGGAGAGGGCCCCTCGGCGGGCACGCCCACCATGGGGGGCACGCACCCGGCGTACGGCTGCTCGTGGTCGTGCGGGTACGCCCTGCGTGCATGGCGCCAAGGAGGAAAGGGCGTGCCGTCAGGACGCGTGCACCCGGGCTGTGGCGCAGGCCTGGGGGCCTGCCGCAATCCCCTCCCCGCCCGCCAGCAGCAGCCTCACTTGTTGCTCCACCACACGCCAATGTCGATGCTGCCGTCGCGCGGGTCCTTGCGCCACTGGGCCACGCGCCACAGCAGCGACGGCTTGATGCGCTCCTGCCCTGCGCGCGTGGGAGGTAGGGCAGCACGCGTACACAGCTGCTCACCACCCCTAGTGCGCTCGTGCGCGGGCGTGCTTGTTGCTGGGCCCAGGACGAGGGCGTGCCGGATCGCCACGCTGTGCGCGCTGTGCCTGCCCGCCCAGAGGGCCAGGCCCTGTGTGCCCAAGGACGCACCGTAGGACACCTGCCGCTCCCAGTGGTGCCTCATCTCGACCGAGGGCTGCGTTCAGGCCATGCGGCAAGCACGCCAGGGCGTTGAGGAATCGCGGAAATCGCGTCGGCGCCCGCTCCCCCACCCCACCAGATCGATCCACACGCACAAACTGTCCTCCGGCCGTCGTAAAGTACTCGCGATGCAGCACGATGGCGCCCAGGCCCAGCGTGGCGCCGACCAGCCCGACCAGGATGCCCACCTCGGGCAGGTCCTTGAGCGCGGCGTACAGCTTGACGGCCGTCCAGGTCTGCACGGTGACGCAGGCAGGCGAACACACGGCGCAGGTGCACGCAGAGGCGCGCGCCGCTGGGTGCAGGGTGGCAGAGGCGCGCGGTGCCGTCGTCACGGGCGGGTCGGTGCGCACGTGCGCCGCGGCCAGCAGCGCACCTTGGTGGCGGAGGGGACCTTGCCGGATGCGACCATGATTGCAGGGCTCTCGTGTGTGGTTGTCTGTCTGGCGTTCTGGTGCGTGTTTGTGGCGCCGGCGACCGCGGGTGTTGCGGTGACCCTAAAGTCTCATGCGCGGAGCACCCCAAACGCGCTCCGCACGCCTCAATCGCACGCTGTCATCGTCCTCCCACCTGCGCGCCCCCAGCGCTTGCGTGGTGGAGCGCCGATGGACCTGTTCTGGCCGCTCGCCGCAGCAGGGCCCCACGCAGCAGCGTCGCTCATCGACAGCGTGCCCGCGCTGCGCATCGCAGCACTAGCGGCCCTCAAATCGTGCTGCGTGGATGGCGACGGGGGCCTCCGGCGAGACGACGGCACCTCGGCCTGCACCGCCCAGGAAGCAGCCTTTGCTGCAGCGGCGCTGGCAGCGCTCGGAAACGACGATGAGCTGACACTGGTGCTGCTGCAGCGCATGGCGGGCCCAATGCTGCGCGTGACGTCCTCACCGCCCAGCATGGCGGGCGCCCCCGAGTGGCACGAGCAGCTGCTGCGTGCGGCTGGGCGCGCAGCAGCAGCATCTATGAGCAGCAACGGCTCCAGCGCCTGCAGGCAGGCCGCTCTGGACCTGCTCACAGAGTGCACGCGGGTGATGGCGGTGGGCGGCGGCGCCAGCGTCACTCAGGCACAAGCCGCGGCGTGCGAGCTGCTGCTGCACTTGCTGCTGCTCGCCACGCCAGCGCCTCCCTCCCGCAGCGCGCAGCCGACGCCGGACGCAGCCGACGCCGGGCCCCGCGGCAAGGGCGGCAAGCCCCGGCAGCCGCGGGGCGCGGCGCCGACGCCACCTGCGCCGGCGGCAGCAGCACTTTTGTCAGCGACGCTGCTGCCGCAGGACGTGCTGCAGGCCATCGCCACCTCCGTCATTGACGCCCTGCCCTCTTGGGGTGCGTCATGAACAGGGAGGGACGCAGTGTACGCTAGCGGGCACTCCGCAGAACGCACCACATTGCCGGTCTCGCACCGCTCACGTGCAGGACCAGAGCTCCGCCAGCACATGCTGTCCGCGGGCCTCGCGCAAGCCCTCATGGCGTGCGCGGCCGCGCAGCTGGGGCCGGGCTCGGCGGCGCACGCCGCGCTGTGCCACCGCCTGGCCGCCGCGCTGCTGCGCCCCTTCTTCGCCGCCGGCGCCGCCGCCGCCGCGCCGGGCAACGCCGCCGTGGGCGACGTGCTGCAGTGGGGCGTGGCCCTGGAGGCGCACGTGCTGCTGGGCTGCATGGCACGAGCGGCTGAGGCGGCGGCGGGCGGGGATGGAGGGTCGTCAGCGGCGGAGGGCGAGCGGGTGGCGGCGGCGTTGCGGCGGGCGCTGCTGGCGGGGCTGTTGCACCCGCACAGCCACGCGCGGGCGCGGGCGCTGCACCTGCTGCAGGTGTGGTTCCGTGGTGGGGGGTGGAAGCAAATGGCAAGCTTTACGGGCACGACCACTTGGCTGCCGGTGAGGGTCTGGGCGCGGCGCTGCACTGCACGTGGCAGGCGGCGCTGAGGGCGGACGAGCCGGGCCTGCTGGCGGTGCACGGCTTTGGCCCCGAGCAGTGGAGCGCCTTCGTCACCATCTTCAGGTGCCAGGTGCGCGGCTGTGCTGGGCCAGGGCGTGCACCACCGCCGCAGTATGGTGTGTGCGCGTGCTTTGCCTCGTGCAGCTGGAGACCTCAGGCTGTTGTGTGCACGCTCTGTGGTTGGTGCGGCCAGCACGCCGGCTCTGGTCGCCTCTGCCGGTTGTCCCTCTGCTTCTCAGGAGGAGCACGTGCTGTACCTGGTGCAGCCCGTCTGGCAGGCGGACGCACCCACGCTCTGGGCGCGCATCACCCAGGGTGGTCAAGGTGAGCACTGACCTTTGTTTGGCGAGGCACTGGGACGTGCACTGAGAGGCGCCCGGGCCAAGCGGTCATCACCAGCGCTGCGAGCGGAACGGCCCGCCGCCCGCATCCAGACAGCACGGATCAGTCAGCGGCTGAGGCGACCAGGCAGCTCCGATTCGTGAGCGGGACGGCGGGCAGCAGCGGTCCCCCTTGCCCCACTGCGCAGGCGGCCCCTGGAGCGACTTTGTGCAGTGGGCGGGCGTGCTGGTGCGGCGCTGCTGCGGGCACTCGCATCCGGGCGTGCGGCACATGGGCCTGCTGCACCTCTGGAGCGTCGCCCCGCCCGTGCTCGCCACGCTGGCCAAGGTACGCTGCTTGAGGACTCTGCTGCAGTAGTCGCCGCTCCGCGTTGCGTGCGCCTGGGCATCTTCAAGGCTGTCAAGAAGTGTTGGAATACTCAGACAGGGGGTTGCAGGGGTTTGCCTGCAAGGCGGCGCAGCCGCAACAAGAGCGCCCAGGTGTGGGCGCGGCGCGCCGGGCATGGTGCGCGCGCGACCAGAGCGTGCCGCCGCTGCGCATTCTGCTTGCGTGTGCATGCAGGACACGCCGGCGTGGGCCCTGTTCCAGGACCTGCTGCTCAGCCAGCTGGCGGCGCTGGAGCACGAAAAGATGGTGCCGGCATGGAGCCCAGCCCTCGACCAGGGCTTTGCGGCAGCCGCCGGCGCGCCGCCGGGCGCCTCGCGCCAGAAGCTGCAGGTGCTGGCGCTGCGGCGGGGGCTGGCTGGCTGCGTGCGCCAGTGCGTGCATGCGCTACTGGGGGCCGCACCGGCGCCGCCCTCAGACGCAGGCGCGTCATCCTGTGGGCCTCCCGCCACCAGCACCGCAGCCAGTGCAGCGGACTTCCTCAAGGCGTTGCTGCGGCGGGTGGCGAGCATGTCAACCCGCGCCTCCACCGCAGCGCTTGTGCTCGGAGCCGCCGCCGATGCCCTCACCGACTTGCAAGCGGGTGGGGGCGCGGTTCCGCCGCCGCCGCTGTTGCATGCGGACGAGGGCTTGGCGCTAGGGCTCGAGCTGGCCGAGCGGCTGCTGCTGCTGCGCCCGGCGAGCCAGCTGCGCCATGTGCTGGGCGCCGTGCTGCGCGCGCTGGGCGCGTGCTGCGGCGCCGCGGGGGCGGGCGCCGGGCCGGTGCTGGCGCTGCTGGCGGCGTGCGAGCCGCGGGCCTACGCCGCCTGCTGCCTGGCGCACCTCCCCGCCCCGCGGCAGCTCTCGCGCCTCCTCTCGCCGTCCTCAGAGGTGCAGCAGGGCGGCGCGGGGACGGTGGTGCACGGCGCCGCCGCGGCGCTGCAGGCGGCGGGCCCGCAGGCGCAGGCATGGGTGGCCTCGGCCCTCCTGCGCCCGTGCCCTGGCCAGCCTGAGGGCGGGGCGGGGGCGCTGACAGAGCTGGGACAGTGGCTGCGGGACACGCTGCAATCTGCCGGAGCTCCTGAGCCGGCGGTGGGAGGCGCCGAGGCGAGCGCAGCCACCGTGCAGGGGCGCGGTGCGGAGGGCGGGGACGGGCAGGCGAGGCTGCAGCGGCTGACGGCGCTGGCGTCGTTGCTGCCGCTGCTGCGCCCGCGCGCCTCGTCAGACGTGCTGGATGTGCTGGCGGCGTTGCCGCTGCTGGCGGGTGGCCTGGGCGGCGGGCAGGGCGGTTCGGAGGGGGAGGAGGCGTGGCTCGCGGCGGCGGTGGCCAGCCTCTCCTTTCTGACAGTGGAGGCGGAGGCGTGCCGGGGGTCTGGGCGGCGATCCGCCTCACGTGCAGAGGGGCGCGGCGGGGACGTGGCGCGCGGGCACTGCCGGGCATTTCGCCGCTGGTGGTGGCGGCGGCTGCGCGGCGGAGCGGCGTCGCGGCCGTGCGCCGCTGGGCTGCGGGCGCTGCCGTGGCTAGCGCTGCTGGTGGCCAGCGTTGGGGACAGTGGCGACGGCGGGACGGCCGCGGCGGCGGCAAAGCTAGAGGATGCAGACGGGCAGCACAATGACGATGAGGAGCAAGCCGTGGATGCGTCGGCGCTGGGCGGATGCCAGACGCTGCTGCATCAGGTGCGTGCGGTTGCTGCGCTCGGTGTGACTCACACTGGCTCAGCGCAGCATTGCTCCATCGCACGAGGTCGAGACGGTGGTTCAAGTGGCGTGTTGCCCGACTGATGCACGCAGGTGTGGCTCCTGGGCGGCTGGTGGCTGCGGCTGCTCAGCGCGACGAGCGCCCCAGAGCCCGAGCTGGAGGCTGCGGCGGCCACGGGCGCTTGGGAGGGGCTGGTGGACGCGCTGGTGGCCCTCCAGACCGTGCCGCCGGGGCGGGGCCAGGAGGCGGAGCGGGAGGAGGGCGGCGCCGACCTGGAGGGGTGGTTCCTGGCGCTGCGGCTGCAGTGCCTGCTGCACGCCACGGTGCTGCTGCTGCGCACCCCTGCGGCGGGCGCGGCGGCGGTGGAGCGGCGGCGGGATCGCTCGCGCCGCGTGTTTGCCTGGTGCGCCCCAAGCTTCATGTGGCATGCACCTCTGCGCTTCTGGTCCCGGTCCCTGACCCAAACGAGCTGTGGAGCTGGGTGGACGGAGGTGCTGTCCCCGCGTGGCCCCTTGCGTGCACAGGTGCCTGGACCAGCTGCAGTGGATGGACGTGGCGTGCGAGCCGTGGGAGCTGCAAGCCCTCCTGCGCCTCGCCCGCCTCACCCTCCCCACCCCTCCTCCTTCGCAAGCCGCCCCCCTGCCCACGGAGCACGGCGGCGACGCCGCTCTGGCGTCGAATGGCGCGGTGCTTCAAGCAACGGAGAACAAGGAGGAGGACAGGCGGGCGCTGCTGGAGCTGCTGTCGCTCCTGCCCTCGGTGCTCGGCAGCAGGCAGGCCGGCGGCGGCGGCGGCGCAGCGTCCTCGTCTGCCGCGGCGAGCAGCGTGCCGGCGGCCGTGGTGCCCGACCTGGTGCGGCTCTTCCTCCACCCAGCGCTGCTGGCCGACCCGTGAGTGCACGCTTTCCGGCTGTTCGCGCCCTGCTCCTCGTTTTGCTGGCGTCTTCGCGCACCGCTGCTGAGCTCCCGGCACTGCCAAGCTCGCAGTTTTTCGCGCTCCCAACACAGCTCCTTCCCAAGGTTCGCTGCGGTGAGGCTCATGCCCTGTGCTGCGCTGGCGCGTGCTCGCGACGGCGACGCAGGGAGGTCTGCCGGGTGGTGGACGCGCGCGTCGTACCGCTGGCGCTCACCAAGGGCGGCCCCCGCCTGGCCGTCGCCGCCACCTCGCACCTCATCGGCACCGCCCTGCTCCCGCTTCCCGCGCCCGTGACCACCTCCGCCGCCGCGCCGCCCGGCGACGCGCTGCTGCGGGCGCACGCGCCGCACCTCTGCCACCTGCTGGCCTTTTCCGTGTACTCTGCCGAGCCGCCCTCCAGCCTGGCAGCGCTGGCGGCGGCTCGGCTCGACCCGGCGCTCACGCTGCTGCCGCGCGCCGCGCTGTGCCTGCACCTCCGCCACCTTGCCAAGTGCGTCCTGCTCCTTTGCCGCCCCCCTTGCGACTCATGCCAACGCCTTAACTCCCGAGCCTCCCGAGCACCAGCTGCGAAAAGCCTGAAAAGACTTGCTGCGCGCTGGTCGCGCGCAGGTCTGGCCAGCACGCCGCGTTCATCGACGAGGTGGTGGCGCGCCTGCTGCATATCGCCACGGGCAAGCCGTCCTCCGCATCCACCGCCGCTCCCAACGGCCACCGCCCGCGGCTGGCGGGCCGGGCGGCGTCGGGGTGGTCTCCAGCGTACGCGTGGCTGGAGGCGCGGGAGGCGGGCACGGCCAGCGTGGTGAACGGCGTGCGCGTGGCGTGCTGGCAGGCGCTGACGGTGCTGGCGCCGTGCCTGGCGGCGGGAGACGCCGCCGACAAGGTGCGCCGCCCACTCATCCGTGCATCGCCGCCTGGGCGCTCTTTGGCGGCTGTCAGGCCACGGGACCCATCGTGGGTGCAAGTAGTGCGAGGGCATGAGTAGCGCGTGCATGAGCGCAGCTGCGGGCGCGTTGCGTGTGTGTGCCCGCAGGCGCTGGCGCAGGCCTGGGAGGCGCTGCAGGGCCCCTCGCAGTTCGGCAACGTGCGCTCGCAGATGCAGCTGGTGGTGCTGGCGCTGCTGGCGCGAGACGCCGAGCGCGGCGGCGGCGGCGGCGGGCCGGCGGTGCGGGCGCTGCTGCTGCCGGCGCTGCGCGACTTCACGCAGAAGCGCTACCAGGTGTGCAGGGCGCCCTCACGCTTGCGCGGCGTGCTCGCCGGCGGGGCGCTGCTGTGACGCGACGCGACTGCCGGCGGTTGCTGCGCTCTCGCTGCGGGTGTTGTCGCCTGGTGCAGGTGGTTGTGTCGGTGGTGGTGGTGGCGTCGCTGCTGGCGCTGCACCTGGGCCCCACCAGCCCTCACTTCCGGCCGCTGGTTCAGGTGTGCCACTCGTCGCACAACCCTTGCCTGCGAGGACAGCCACTGCGTGCTGGCCCGTGAACCCAAGGTTGCTGTGCGCGGGCGCCATGCGCGTCGTGCTCACTCGTAGGCGCTGCTGCCGTGGGCGCTGCACCACCGCCACGCCATCCGCGTGCCGGTCCAGGTGCTGCTGCACGCCGTGATGCAGCGGCACGGCGCCGCGCCGCTCTGGGGGACGCCGCCCGCGCCGCCACGTGGCGCCGGCCCGGACGCGGCGAGCGGCGGCGCCGAGCAGGTGGCCATCATGCTGCAGGCAAGCGTGACCCTTTCGCAAGCGCAACGAGAGCTTGCTGCCGCTTGCTCCGGCGCACGCGGCGCTGCAGAGTGGAGGAGTGCTTGCATGTGGTGGTGGGCAAAGCGGATGGGCGCTGGCGTGCTCATCATGCACGCTGCGGCGTGTGCTCGTGTGCGTGCGCGCAGGTGCAGGCGTTCCTGCGGGACAACCCCGAGGTGCGGGCGCTGAGGGAGCGGCAGAGCATCCTGCAGCTCAACGACTTCGACCTCGAGTTTGAGGTGCGTCCCTGCCTCCTCTCCTAATTTTCCCATTAGGGCTGCTGCCCGCAAAGGGGCCGCTCTCTGCGCTCACTGTGACAGTGTGGCAGTGGCCGCAACGGACTCACTTTGTGCACGCGTGTCCCCATCGCGCAGTGCTCGCTGGAGGGCGTGTTTGGGCTACGGGAGGCGGGCGGCGGCGCGCGGGGGGCGGCGCGGCAGCGCGAGGACGGGCGGGCGCCGCTAAAAGAGCAAGGGGCAGAGGGCGAGGGGGAGGCGGAGGAGGAGATGGAGGAGGGTCCGGACGGCGACAGCGACCTGACGGGGATGGGCTGGCACGTGCACGCGCGCGACCGGCTGCCCATGGAGGTGCTGGCCTCGGTGAGTGGCTGGCGGCGCAGGCCTCTTGAGGCATCTTCCCCAGGCCCTTGGCAGGCTGCGGCGCAGCAACGGCTCAGCGTTGCGTGTGTTGCTCGGCTTGCCCGCTGCGCGGCGCCCGCAGCTCTCCACCACGGCCAAGCGGTGCCTGGGCCGCGCGGCGGTGGTGGCCGCCGGTGCTGGCGCGCAGCACGACGCCGACGGCGGCGCGGAGGGCGGGGCGAGCGATGAGGAGGGCGAGGGCGATGACGACGGAGAGGAGGGCGAGCAGGAGGGTGGTGATGAGGAGCAGCGGGAGCAGCCGGCGGCAGGCTCAGCACCCAGGCCGGCGCTGCACCAGATGCGGCCGCAGCTGGCCAGCCAGGTGGTGGCGGGCGGCGGCGGCGGCGGCAGTGCGATGGCGCTGCTGAGCGAGGAGGCCGAGGTGCTGGCGGGTGCGGTGGCGGCCGGGCGGCAGAGGCAGCAGGGCGGAGGCGCGGCGGCGGGAGGGCGGGCTGAGGGGCTGGTGGTGGTGGCGTCGTTGCTCAAGAACGTCCCCAACATGGCAGGCCTTTGCCGGTGCGGAGAACGCTTTCTCCCTCGCTGCATCGTTGGGTGCTTGGGTGGTGTGTGTGTTTGCGCCACGACTGACCTTGTTCCTGCCTCTGCGTGCGCGCACAACCTTGGCACACACACCGCCATGGGCTGCAGGACGTGCGAGTCCTTGGGCTGCGAGGCGCTGGCGCTGCCTTCCAAGGCCGTGGCCAGCAGCGAGGCGTTCAAGCGTCAGAGCGTCACCAGCGAGCGGCACATCACGCTGCTCGAGGTGCCGCCGGGCGACCTGGCGCAGATGCTTCGGGAGCGCCGGGCGCTGGGCTACACCATCGTAGGTGCGCACGGCGCTGTGGGGTTGTTGAGCTTCGCGTCATGGATGCTGCCGCCAGGCCGTGCGGCGGCAAGGCGGCGAGGTGTGGTCGGTGCGCGCGCACACTTGGTGTCCTGGGTGCAGGCGTGGAGCAGGCGTCGGGCAGCGTGCCCATGCAGGACTTTGTGTGGCCCTGCAAGGCGGTGCTGCTGCTGGGCAACGAGCAGGAGGGCGTGCCGGCGACGCTGCTGCCGCTGCTCGATGCGTGCGTCGAGATCCCCATGGTTGGGCTGACGAGGAGCCTGAACGCGCACGTGTCGGGCGCCGTCGCCTGCTGGCAGTGGCTGGTCACGTCCCGGCTGCGCGCAGCCTGAGGCGGATCATCACGGATCTGTCGGACTTTTCGGACCATTCGCGGACCGCGGGCCGCATGCTGCGCTTCAAGTCCGATGTTGATGATCGTGCAAGAGTCTTGGAGAGCAACTCATCGTCGCTGGCCGGTCTGGTCGTTCCGCTGAGGAAGCCAGATCTGTCGTCGTCCTCGATGCCTCGCCGGCGCCTCACCGCCCAGCTCTACCGCTCATTGCTGCAGCTGATTCGCCAGCACGACCGCGACGGCCTGCCACTGCTTGGCCTCGCGGGCCATCAGGGCCAGGAGCTCACGGCCAGCGCGCTCGTGCACGTGCCCGCGCCTCACGCTGGCACTCTCCAGGCCGACGCCGCAACAGCAGCTTACGCAGCGTGGCCGGCCAACCAGTGGCCGCATGGGCCGCGCCACCTGCTTGCGCCGCTGTTCCGGCAGCGCGCCGCCGCCACGACAGAGGACCACGCGTTTGCGGCGCTGCGGCTCCTGGCGGCGCAGCACCAGGCCCTGCTGCACAACGAGGAGTGCACGCTGGCGGCCTGCAAGGCGTGGCGGCGGCACCTGGCCTCGGAGCCCCTCCTCCGCCACTTCTTCGACGATGCGCCCCACCACGCGCACCGCCACCGCAGCCACCACAAGCAGCGGCATCACCAGGACTCCGCCGCAGAGCACCACGACCACCAACACAAGCACCACAAGCACCACCACCACAAGCACAAGCACCACCACCGGCACCACCAGTCGCCCGCCCCGGCGCCCGCCGCCTGGCAGCTGCTCGGGCACGGCCTGGAGCGGGCTGCCGAGCTGCTGTCCACCCTGCACGAGCAGGCGCAGTCGGAGATCATGCTGGTGCTGGACGACGACGCGCCTGACGACGACGGGGACGGCGAAGCAGAGGGCGGCGCCGGCTGGGAGGACGACGACGAGGCCGGGGCGGAGCAGCGCGCCGCCGTGCTGGACGCCCTGGACAGCGACGGGCTCCGGGCGGCGGTGGACGTGATGGGCCAGCAGCTGCGGGCGCAGGCGCCTGAGCTAGGCTGGGCGCACGACCCGCCTGGCGGCCACCACCAGCAGCAGCACTCCGCCGCGGCGGCGCCAAGCGGCGAGGGCGGCGGGGGCGAGGCGAGGGAGCTGCGGCAGCAGCTGGAGGCAGTACGGCAGTACCTGTACCGCACGCTGCGGCTGCGGCACGAGCCGATTGAGTGGCTGTACGACGGGCTGCGGCCGCTGCTGCTGGGCGAGGCGTTGAGGCACCGCAAGGCGGCGCCGCTGGCCATGGCGGTGCTGGGCTGCGTGCTGGGCGCGCGCGTGGGCCTGCCGCTGGCGCCGTTCAGGGCGGCGCCGCCGCAGGTGCGACTTGGCTGCCTCCCTCGTGCCGTGTTTTGCGTGTCAACGAACGTCCCGTGGCGCAATCTTGCCGGCGGTCACTGGCATTCGTCGTGCGCGTGTGCGTGTGCATGAACGGCTGAGCAGGTACACGTGTCGGCGGGGCAGGCGGCACTCTCCGGCGCGGCGGCGCTCATGCCGCAGGACGTGGCGGCGCGCCAGGCCGCCCGCGCCGCGTCGGTGCTGCCCTCCGACCCCTGGCTGCTGGCGCTGCTCCGGCGCCGCAGCCCCGCAGCGTCGGCGCACGCGCAGCAGGGGCCGAGCGAGGGCGCCGCGGGGCGCGGGGAGGAGGAGGCGGGGGCGGAGGTGTGGGAGCTGGCGGGGCTCTTTCTGGACGTGAGCGTGCGGGGCGGCGCGGTGCTGGACGCGGCGCAGGTGCAGGCGCGCTACCCGCACGCCCTGGCGCCCTACGCGCGCGGCGGTGCGGACGCCTCGTCTTCTTCTTCTCCTGAGGTAGGCCGTCTCCGATTGCTTTCTCTCTCAACGTGATGGGCCGGTGGCATTTGCGGTTGTGTGGCAATGGGGCGTCGCGAGTTGTTCGGTGGTCGTGTGCAGGCGGGCGTCGGGGCAGAGGCGGCGGCGGCGGCGGCGCCCCCAGTGGTGTCGCCAGAGGCGTACCTGCGGCTGTGCGCCGACTGGGTGCGCGCCGTGCTGGTGGCGCACCAGCGGCGCGGCGAGAGCGACCTGGTGGCGCACTGGCTGGTGCAGGTGCTGGCGCTGGACCCGGCCGCGCCAGAGTGGCAGCACGTGCTCGCGCCGCCGGGCTGATCGGCAACGGCGACGCTGCTCTCTTGCTGCCCACTCTTTTGGTGCCTCAGCGCTTTGCATCCACGATGCAGAACGCGTCACGTGTGCCACATGCGGCCTGCTCCCGTGCCTGGCGGGGAGGGCCCTGCGGCTCCGCCACCTTGGGACGACTCGTGCTTGAGCTTTGCCAGCCTACAGACTCGCAGCAAGAGGGACACGCACAAGAATGTGCCCCTCTCCGCGGCCCCACACTGCGAGGCACTGTGGGACGGGGCGAGACGCAAAGCAGCACCCACCAGGCCTCCATGCCCTCCAACTGTCCCTGCAGCGTGGCCTGCTCGCGCTGCGCCGCCGCCACCTGCCCCTGCGCGCACTCCCATGGCCCAGCGCACGCCACAGCATGACGAGGGGCAGCAACACCGGAGGCGCCCCTCAGCGCGGCGGTCTGCGGTCCACACCGACACAGCCACGCGCCTGCAGTGAGCCCACCAGCGCGGCCAGCTGCAGCGCCTTGACCTGCTCCTTGGCGAGCCCGGCCTCCTCGTCCGCCGCCCTCGTTTGATCCGCCAGCTGCGCCAGCCGCCCCGCCTCCGCTGCACACGCCACCTCCACCTCGTCCAGGCGTGCCTGCCAGTGAGGCACGCCCCAAGCAGGCAGGCAGGCAGGCAGGCAGGCGTCACGGCGTCACGGCATGGCGGTGGGGGTGACGGCGCGGGCCCTTGGCGGCAGCCGGGGCTGTGCACCTGCAGCTCCGCCGCGCGCTGCTCGAGCGGCGCACAGTCCAGCCGCTCGCGCAGCCGAGGCATGAGCTCCTCCTCGACCTGCGGCTTGCGAGCAGACGGCCACGTGGTGGCACGCGCCGAGTGACCACGCCAGGCTTGGTGCTGCTGCAGCTTGCGCGTGTGGGACTCGGGTGCCGCCACGCACGTGCTTTATCTTGCCACGTGTTTCCTGCAGCGCCGCCCGCGCCTCGCCGAGCTG
>VFQP010001735.1_pt1 | contig 27310 bp, 26 predicted proteins | sample 3512351 | NCBI WGS metagenome assembly VFQP01 (sample SAMN10412372, study PRJNA504923) | tailings metagenome | isolation source: Relicate 1 Philex TSF1 revegetated site | place: Philippines: Tuba, Benguet | collected 2017-08-29
CAGCCGCTGATCCAGAAGCAGGCCGACTGCATCTCGGTCATGACCTACAACGAGTACTGGCAGCTGATCGACGCCGGCTACAAGCCGGAAGACCTGACGGTCTTCAACTACACGGCGATGGGCAACGATCTGCTCGAGGACGGGCTCTACGCACTGGAAGACAAGCTTGCCGACCCGGCGTTCGCCGAGAAGATGGTCAAGTTCGTGCGCGCCTCGATGAAGGGCTGGAAGTACGCGACCGAGAATCCGGATGAGGCGGCCGGCATCGTGGTCGAGAACGGCGGCCAGGACGAGAACCACCAGAAGCGCATGATGGGCGAGGTCGCCAAGCTCATCGACAACGCCGACGGCAAGCTGATCGTCGCCGCCTACGAACGCACCGCCAAGGCGCTGCTCGATCAGAAGATCATCACCAAGGAGCCGACCGGCGCCTGGACCGCTGCGATCACCGACAAGGCGATCCCCTGATCTTCAGATCGACGACACTCGAGGAAAGGGGCGGGCGACCGCCCCTTTTTCGTTTCATGCCCGAAAAACGACGGATGCCGGGAAACCTGGGGCTCCATCTATCGTTCTTGTTGATGGCGGCTGTGAGGGCGCCGCCGTCCCCGTTCACTTTCTGGAGGATTCCGATGTTCCGTTCGGTCCGTCTGCCGCTTGCCGCGGCTCTTCTCGCTTCCGCCTTCAGCGCGCCCGCCTTCGCCGAAACGGTCAAGATGACCGCTACCCTCGACGGGTCCCAGCAGACCCCCGCGCTGACCGTTCCCGGCAAGGGCTCGGCCGAGGTCACCTACGACACCGATACCAGGACGCTCTCATGGACGGTCGAGTATTCCGGCCTGTCGAGCGCTCCGGCAGCGGGTCATTTGCACGGCCCTGCCGGCCGCGGCGAGAATGCCGGCGTCGCGATCCCCTTCGAGGGCAGCCTCGACAGCCCGATCAAGGGTTCGACCACGCTGACCGACGCGCAGGCGGCAGACCTGCTGGCCGGCAAGTACTACATCAACATCCACACGCCGGCGAACAAGGGCGGTGAGATCCGCGGTCAGGTCGAGAAGGCGATGTAGGAGCGGCTCAGGCCGCCAGCACTTTCAGCCGCTGCGACGCCCGGAACGCGCCGGGCGTCGTGCCGGCATGGCGGCGAAAGAAGCGGTTGAAGTAGGCCGGGTCTGCGAAGCCGAGCGAATAGGCGATCGCCTGCACCGGCGACGGCGTGAAGACCAGGTCGCGGCGGGCCTGGTCCATCAGCCGGTCGGCGATGAACTGCTGGACCGACCGGCCGGCCACCGACCTTGCGATGCGGTTGAGGTGGGTGGTCGAGACGCCAACCTTCTCCGCGTAGAATGCGACGGGGCGATGCTCGCGGCAGTGGGCGCGCACCAGCGCCTCGAGCTGTTCAAGCCTTGCGGCGTCGCGCTCCGCGTCGACCGGGGCAGCGTCCGTGGAAAGCCCGGCGCGCACCAGCGAAATGACAGCTTCCGTCGCCAGCGCGTCCAGCAGCAGACCCGTGCCGGGCGCGCGACTGCCTGCCTCTGCCGCGATGCGTCGCATCGCTTCGGCCACCCGATGGCCGGCCTCGTCGACGAGGGGAACGACCCGGGCAAATGCCGCGAAGCCGGCTATCTGGCGGTCGGCCGCCGCCAGCGATGCCAGCCGGTCGGCCAGCGCCGTCAGCACGATCCCGTCGGCATCGGGACGGAAGCGGAAGCCGTGGACGGCGCCCGGCGGGATGAACAGCACACACGGTCCGTCGAAGCTGATCCACTCGCCGTCGGCAAACATCGCTCCGGTGCCTTCGGTCACCAGGAATATCTGGAAGAAGGCCTCGTGGCGGTGGGCTGCGATCTCCCAATTGTGCAGGCGACTGCGGGCGGGCAGAGACTCGCAATGAAGCCAGAAATCCGCCACATCGCCCGGATTCTCGCCGTAGAGGCGATAGGTTGGGATCTTGCCTGCCATCGTCCGAGCCGCTGTCGATGTTCGGATAGTGCAATTGGATGCCGCAAATGTCCATTGCGGACGTCGGACCGGCGGATAAGGGTGCAAGCGGGAGACTGGAGGAGCATGCGCTGCGCACGCAGGTCGTCATCATCGGTTCGGGGCCGTCCGGTCTGCTGCTGAGCCAACTGCTCACGGACGCCGGCATCGACAACATCATCCTGGAGCGGTCGTCGCGCGAACACGTGCTGTCGCGCATACGGGCAGGCGTGCTGGAGGAGGGTACCTGCGGCCTTCTTGACTTCGCGGGTGCCGGCGGACGCATGCGGCGCGAGGGCCTGCCGCATGACGGGTTCGACATCGCCTTCGACGGGCGCCGCCACAGGGTCGATCTGTTCGATCTGACAGGCGGCAAGCGGGTGATGGTGTATGGCCAGACCGAGCTGACGCTGGACCTCATGCAGCGGCGCGAGGCGACCGGCGGCAGGACTGTCTTTGAGGCGGCCGACGTGACGCCGCACGATTTCGGCGGCGCTCGCCCGCATGTCACCTATACCTTCGACGGCCAATCCGGGCGCATCGACTGCGACTTCATCGCCGGCTGCGACGGATTTCACGGCGTGTCGCGAAAGTCCGTGTCGGCCTCCGCCATCTCGCTCTTTGAGCGTGTCTACCCTTTCGGCTGGCTGGGCATCATCGCCGACGTTGCGCCGGTCAACGACGAACTCGTCTATGCCAACCATCTGCGCGGCTTCGCGCTCTGCTCGATGCGGTCGATGAAGCGCAGCCGCTATTATGTCCAATGCAGCCTGGACGACCGCGTCGAGCAATGGTCCGACGCCCGCTTCTGGGACGAATTGCGCGCCCGGCTGCCGGCGGAAACGGCCGAGCACATGACGACCGGCCCTTCGATCGAAAAGTCGATCGCGCCGCTTCGTTCCTTCGTCGCGGAGCCGATGCGGTTCGGCAGGATGTTCCTGGTCGGCGATGCAGCGCATATCGTGCCGCCAACCGGGGCCAAGGGACTGAACCTGGCCGCAAGCGACGTCCACTACTTGTTCGAGGGATTGCGCGACCATTATCTCGACCGCTCCGACGTGGCGCTGGAAGCCTATTCTACCCGCGCGCTGGCGCGCGTCTGGAAGGCCGAGCGCTTCTCGTGGTGGATGACGTCGACGCTGCACAAGTTCCCGGACACCGGGCCGTTCGGCCAGCGCATCCAGGAAGCTGAACTCGACTATCTCTTCCAGTCGCGAGCCGCCTCGACGGCCCTGGCGGAAAACTACGTGGGATTGCCCTACTGATGCGACCGCTTGATGGTGGGCAGGCGGGCGGTGGCCGGGCTATCCTCCGGCATGGCAGAAGCAGGCAAGGAGCGGCACGTGGCTGACGACCTCTACGAGCGTGGCATCAAGACCCGGCGTTCGGTGCTCGGCGACGCGCATGTCGACCGCGCGGAAAGCCGCAAGACCGCCTTCGACGAGCCTTTCCAGCAGCTGATTACCGAGTCCGCTTGGGGCCGCGTCTGGTCGCGGCCCGAGTTGACCAAGCGCGAGCGCTCGTTGATCACGCTGGCCCTGCTCGCCGGGCTCGGCAATCACGAGGAACTGGTGCTGCATACGCGCGCCACGGCGAACACCGGCGCAAGCCCGGACGACATACGCGAGGCGATGCTCCACGTGGCGATCTACGCCGGCGTCCCGAGGGCGAATTCGGCCTTCAAGATCGTCAAGGAGACGCTGGCCGAGATGGAGGCGAACAAGAAGAAATGACGACGATCTCGAACCGCAAGCCCGAAACGGGGGCCTTCTTCCAGCGCGACCGCGACTGGCATCCACCCGCGTTTACGCCGCGCTACAAGACGTCCGTGCTGCGCTCGCCGCAGAAGGCGCTGATCTCGCTCGACTCGACGCTGTCCGAAATCACCGGGCCGACCTTCGGCCACAACATGCTCGGTGAGCTCGACGACGACATGATCCACAATTTCGCGAGGCCCGGCGAAAGCGCCATCGGGCCGCGCATCATCGTCTATGGCCGCGTGCTGGACGAGCGCGGCCGCGGCGTGCCTGGCGTGCTGGTCGAGGTCTGGCAGGCGAATGCCGGCGGTCGCTACCGCCACAAGAAGGAAGGCTACATCGCGCCACTCGATCCGAATTTCGGCGGCTGCGGGCGGACAATCTCGGACGAGGAGGGCAACTACGCTTTCCGCACCATCCGGCCCGGACCCTATCCATGGCCGAACGGCGTCAACGACTGGCGACCGGCCCATATCCACTTCTCGGTCTTCGGCCACGGCTTCGCGCAGCGGCTGATCACCCAGATGTATTTCGAGGGCGACCCGCTGATCTGGAAGTGCCCCATCGTCAACGGCATCCGCGACCGCGCGGCGATCGAACAGCTGACCGCGGTGCTCGATATGGAATCGACCATCCCGATGGACGCGACCGCCTGGAAGTTCGATATCGTGCTGCGTGGAAGGCGCTCGACGCTGTTCGAGAACCGACTGGAAGGGAACTGAGATGGCCCAGTCGATCACCCGCCTGAAGGAGTCCGCGTCGCAGACTGCCGGGCCATATGTCCATATCGGGCTCACGCCCAACTTCTCCGGCATTTCCGGCGTTTACCCTGCCGATCTCGGCGCCAGCTTGGTCAATGACAAGACGAAGGGCGAGCGCATCACCATCGTCGCCCGCGTCTTCGACGGCGCCGACACGCTTCTACGCGACGCGCTTGTCGAGATATGGCAGGCCGACGCTGCCGGGTTCCACACTTCGCCCTCGGAGCTGCGCGGCGCGGCCGACCCGAATTTCACAGGGTGGGGTCGTTCGCCGGCCGACCCCGAGACCGGCGAGTTCGTATTCCAGACCGTCAAGCCGGGCCGTGTGCCATTCAGGGACGGAAGGCTGATGGCGCCGCATGTCACGTTCTGGATCGTCGCGCGCGGCATCAATCTCGGCCTCAATACGCGCATGTATTTCGGCGACGAGGAGAAGGCCAACGCCGAGGATCCCGTGTTGTCGCGGATCGAGCACCGCGTACGCGTCCCGACGCTGATCGCGGCGCGCGACGGCGACACGTTCCGCTTCGACATCCGCCTTCAGGGCGACCGCGAAACCATCTTCTTCGACGTCTGACGATGGCTGTCTCGCCCTTCGATCACCCCATCCTGTCCGGTCTTGTCGGCGACGCGGAACTGGCCGCCCTGTTTTCGGTCGAGGCCGAGCTGGCCACGATGCTGCGCTTCGAGCGGGCGCTGGCCGAAGCGGAAGCGGCGGAAGGGGTGATCCCGGCGGAAGCCGGGCGGGCCATCGTGTCCGCGCTGGACGGCTTCCAGCCGGACGTACCGAAGCTGCGCCTGGGCGCCACGCGGGATGGCGTTGCGGTTCCGGAACTGGTCGCCCAGCTTCGCGAAGCCGTCGGCCCGCTGCACGGACCCCACGTGCATTTCGGTGCGACCAGCCAGGACGTTGTCGATACGGGGCTCTCGCTCAGGCTGAAGACCGTCCTCGCCATTCTCGAGGATCGGATCGGCCAGTGCGCCGCCGCAGTCGGCAAGCTCGGCGAGCGTCACGGCGCGGTCGAGGTGATGGCGCACACCCGCATGCAGGCCGCCATTCCGGTCACCGCTGCCCGCAAGATCGAGAGCTGGCGCGCGCCCCTCGTGCGTTCGATGAAGGCGCTGCACGCGACGCCCGACACGCTGCTTCTTCTGCATTTCGGCGGTGCGGCCGGCACGCTGGACAAGCTGCAGCCGAAGGCCGGCGATGCCGTGCGCCGCCGCATGGCGGGCAAGCTCGGGCTCAAGGTTCCCAGCCACGTCATGCATTCGGAGCGCGACGTCATCGTCGGCTTTGCCTCGCTGCTTTCGCTGATCACTGGGAGCCTCGGCAAGATGGGCCAGGACGTGGCGCTCGCCGCCCAGAGCGAGGTCGGTGAGATCCGGCTCGCCGGCGGCGGCGGCTCGTCGGCGATGCCGCACAAGGTCAACCCCGTCGATGCCGAGACCCTGGTGGCGCTGGCCCGCTTCAATGCGACGCTCGTCTCCGGCATGCATCATTCGCTGGTGCATGAGAACGAGCGGTCGGGCGCGGCGTGGACGCTGGAGTGGCTGCTGCTGCCGCAGATGATCGTCGCCACCGGCGCGGCGCTGGCAATCGCCACACGGCTGGCGGAGACGATCAGCTTCGTGCCTTTGGCGGTCTAGCTTCGGAACGCCCAGAGCTTCGAGGCCAGGTAGACGAAGCCCGCTGCAACGACGACGGCGAGAGCGAGGCTCCACAACGTCTCGCGGCCGACGACGTAGGTCGCGGCAGCGAGAACGGCCGTGTTGGCGAGGAACCCCGCGACAGCGACGCCGAAGAAGCGGGCCGCCGCTTCGCTGCCTGCCTCGGTCACGCGGAACGTCAGGTTGCGGTGGCCGAAGAACGAGACCGCCACGGCGACCAGGAAGCCGGCGAGATTGGCCGCGAAGATGCCGACCGGCGTCCAGCTGAAGAGAGCCGAAGCGACGAGGAAGTGGGTCAGCGTCGCCAGACCGCCGACGACACCGAACCTCATCAGTTCGCCGAGCAGACCGACCGCGCGGTTCATTTCTCCGCCGTCTCGTCGCCGCCGTAGCGGGCGCCGATGACATAGGGCGGGCGGCGCTTCGCCTCGTCGTAGATTCGTCCGATGTATTCGCCGAGCACGCCGATCCCGAGCAGCTGGATCCCGCCGATGAACAGCACGGCGACGAGCGTGGACGCGTAGCCCGGCACGTCGACGCCGAAGACCGCCGTCTTGACGATGATGAAGCTGGCGTAGCCGAGCGCCAGCAGCGCGATGGCCATGCCGAGATAGGTCCAGACGACGAGCGGGAAACTGGAGAAGCTGGTGATGCCTTCGATCGCGAAGCGCCAGAGCCGGTAGCCCGAGAATTTCGAGACGCCGGTCGTCCGCGCCTGGCGCTTGTAGTCGATCACCACCGGCTCGAAGCCTACCCAGGCGAACAGGCCCTTCATGAAGCGCCGGTTCTCGGGCAGCCGGTTGATCGCGTCGACCACCACTCGGTCCATGAGGCGGCAGTCGCCGACATTGGCCGGGATCGGCGGGCGCGAGATGCGATTGTGGAGCGCATAGAACCAGTTGGCGGTGACGCGCTTCAGCGTGCCGTCCTCGCTGCGGTCGGTACGCCGGGCGAGCACGACCCTGGCGCCGGCCAGCCACCGGTCCAGCATCTGTTCCAGCAGTTCAGGCGGATCCTGCAGGTCTACGTCGATCAGGATGACGGCGTCGCCGCGCGCCTCGGCCAGCCCCGCGGTCATGGCCGCTTCCTTGCCGAAGTTGCGCGACAGGTCGACGATGCGGATGCGACTGTCTTCCTTCGTGGCCGTCAGCAGTCGGGACAGCGTCGCGTCGTGGCTGCCGTCGTTGACGAACAGGTATTCGACACCGAGCCCGGACCGTGCCGCTGCCGCGTCGAGCAAGGGGCGGATGCTCGCCAGGAACGGCGCGATGCCGTCCTCCTCGTTGAAGACCGGGACGATCAGCGTGACCAGCCGCCTGCCGGGTTGCGCCATCCTCAGTCTCCCAGCCTGACCAGCGAAATCTGCTGGCCCTTGCCATGCGCGTTCAGGTTGACGGCGGACCATCTGGCCAGCACGTCGAAAGTCTTGGCCGGGTATTCGGCGCGCAGCACCGCCAGCGCCTCGCCGGTCGCGACCACGAATGCCTGCCCGCCCTCAACGACCACGCGCCGGTCTTCTGCGGAAAGGGGCAGCGGCGTCACAACCTCGCCGGCCGGCAAGTCGAGATAGTAGATGAGGCTGGGTTCCATGTAATCGGCTCCGTAAACCGGAAGCCGGTCCGTGTTGCGGGCGCGGATTTCGCTCGCGATGTCCCTCGACAACTTCACGGCCGCTTCGGCCGGCGGCACGATCGCCCACCAGAGCGCCGCAAAGGCGAGTGGGGATGTCAGCGCGAGCAGCATGCCAGCGGATTCGATCCGGCCGCTCGACTGGCGTGCGGCGACCCGCCAGGCTACCACCGCAGCGGGGACGACGAAGGCAATCGCCACCGGCCAGGCGAGGCCGGGCAGGACAGCCGGCGCCGCGACGACCGCGCCAAGCATCGAGACAACCATCAAGGCGTAGATGCAGCCGCCGGCCTTCAGCCACCATTCGCTGGCTGCGCCCAGCCGGCCCTGCCGCCGCGCCTCGATCGTCGCGCCGATCAGCACGGCCAGCGCGGGGAACATCGGGAAGACGTAGTGGGGAAGCTTGGTCGCGGCGAGCGTGAACAGGACGAAGGTCGGCAGAAGCCAGCCCCAGAGGACCGCGCGGTCGCGCGGCGTGCCGACCTCGCGCCGCGCGAGCGCCGAGATCGCGGCCGGCAGGGTGATCGTCCACGGGAAGAGGCCGATGACGATCACCGGCAGATAGACGGGCAAGGTCGCCACGTAGCCGAGCGGGCCGCTGCCGCCATGGCCTTCCATCGGCGCGAGCGCACGCCCGATGATGTGGACCAGGACGCCCGCGTCCCACATGACGCCGCCGGACGCCGCGTTGGCGGGCAGCGCCCACACGAGGAAGAGGCCGGTCGCCACGAGGCCGGCGACGACGAAGCCGAAGAGGATGGAGAGCGGCGGCCGTGCCTCGCGCGGCAGCAGGAACCATGTCAGCAGGACGGTGCCGCCTGTGACCGCCGGGCCGACCGGACCCTTGGTCAGCATCGCCGCGGTCAGCATGAGCGCGACCAGCGGCAGGTGAAAGATCGCGTTGCGCCGGTCGTGGGCGATCTCGACGAACGACCAGACGATCATCGTGATGAACAGCAGCAGGACTGCGTCCAGCATCGCCGCCGCACCGAGATAGACCGCCATCGCCGACGTGGCCAACACGGCCATCGACCAGAGCCCGGCACGGGGACCGAACAGCCGCGCGCCGATCAGGAAGGTGAAGAAACACGCGCCTGCCATCCCGAATGCGGAGGGCAGCCGGACGGCGAACTCCGTGTTCCCGAACAGCGAAATGCTCGACGCCATCAGCCAGTAGATCAGCGGCGGCTTGTGGGCGAAGGTCGTGCCGTTGAAGGTCGGCAGCAGCCAGTTGCCGCCGCCCAGCATCTCGACGGCGGTGCGCGCATAAAGCGTCTCGTCGCGGTCCCAGAGCTGGGTCGCCGGCATCAGCAGCATCAGGAACACGGCCACGAGGGCTGCCAGCAGGAGCGCGGCGCGGAAGTCGCTGCGCGCCAGCGCCTGTGGCGCGGCGTCGAACGCGGCCTGGCGCTGGATCGCCGTCACCGCTTGTTCCTGATGTCGGTCAGCGTCCGCGTCGGCGTGATCGCCTCGGGATCGAGCTTCACCTCGACGATCGCCGGCTTGCCGCTCTTCCTCGCACGCTCGAAGGCCGGCGCGAACTCCGCCGTCGTCCCGACGGTCTCTCCGTGGCCGCCATAGGCGCGGGCCAGCGCCGCGAAGTCGGGGTTCACGAGCGAGGTGCCGGAAACGCGGCCCGGATACTCGCGCTCCTGGTGCATGCGGATCGTGCCGTAGATGCCGTTGTTCAGGATGACGATGGTGACGGGCGCGTCGTGCTGCATGGCCGTCGCGAGTTCCTGGCCATGCATCATGAAGTCGCCGTCGCCGGCCCAGACCACCACCTCGCGCTCGGGATGGACGAGCTTGGCTGCGATGCCGCCGGGCACGCCATAGCCCATCGTGCCGGAGGTCGGCGCGGCTTGCGTGTTGAAGCGCCTGAAGCGATGGAAGCGATGCACCCAGGTGGCGAAGTTGCCGGCCCCGTTGGCGATGATCGCGTCTTCCGGCAGCACCTTCTCCAGATATGCCATGATCGGCCCCATCTTCACCGGGCCGGGGCCATCGGCTGGCGGCGTCGACCAGGCAAGATACGACTGGTGCAGCTCCTCCGTCCGGTTCGCCCAGACGGGCGTGCGGTCGGGCGCGGTAGCGGCAAAGGCATGGGCGAAGGCGGTCGGCGTCGCATTGATCGCCACGGTCGGGCGATAGACATGGCCGAGCTCGTGCGGGTCCGGGTAGACATGGACCAGCTTCTGGTCGGGGTAGGGGCTCTTGAGCAGCGTGTAGTCCGATGACGGCATCTCGCCGAAGCGGCAGCCGATGAGCAGTATCAGGTCGGCATTCTTGATGTAGTCGCCGATCTTCGGGTTGACACCGATGCCGATGTCGCCAGCATAGGAAGGATGCATCTGGTCGCACAGCGCCTGGCGGCGGAATGAGCAGCCGACCGGCAGGTTCCAGCGTTCCAGCGATGCGCACATCGCCTTCACCGCGTCCTCGGTCCAGCGCGTGCCGCCGAGCACGACGAAGGGGTGCTCCGCCTTCTGGAGCAGTTCGACGGTCGCGGCCATGTCGGCAGGTCCCGGCGCGCTTTCGACCGGCACGAAAGGCAGCGGCGCAGGCGCCTCGACCTCGTCGGTCAGCATGTCCTCCGGCAGCGCGACCACGACGGGACCGGGCCGCCCGGAGGTGGCGATCGCGAAGGCGCGGGTGACGAGTTCCGGAATGCGGCGCGCGTCCTCGATCTGCACCACCCATTTGGCGATCGACCCGTAGAACGCCCGGTAGTCGACCTCCTGGAACGCCTCGCGCTCGATGTTGCCACGCGCCACCTGCCCGACGAACAGGATCATCGGGTTGGAATCCTGCCGCGCGATGTGGACGCCGGCCGACGCGTTCGTGGCGCCGGGGCCTCGCGTCACGAAACAGATGCCGGGTTTGCCGGTCAGGCGGCCCTCGCAGTCGGCCATCATCGCCGCGCCGCCCTCCTGGCGGCAGACGATGTTGCGGATCTTCGAGTCGTGCAGGGCGTCCAGCACAGCGAGATAGCTTTCGCCCGGCACGCTGTAGATGCGCTCGACGCCGTTCACTTCGAGGCAGTCTACGATCAGCTGGCCGCCAGTCTTCATTGCAGGTCCTTCTTCTGATTTCAGTTGGCCGCGCGGCGGTAGAAGGCGAGCGACCCGGCAAGTGCCAGGAGGGCGCCGCCGCAGATGCGGTCGAGCCAGACGAGGCCAGACCGGGCCAGAATCCGTATCGCCTGTGCGCCGAGCAGCGCATAGGCCGCCATGACCGTGACGTCGATCGCCGCGAACAGAACCGCGAGGATGGCATATTGCGGAAGTTGGGGCTCCCCTGCGGCAACGAATTGCGGGAGGAAAGCCGAGACGAAGAGATAACCCTTGGGATTGGTGACTGCGACGAGGAAGCTCTTGGTGAAGAGCGCGCGCGTCGAGCCACGCCCCGTATCGGCGGCGCGGAGCGCTTCCGGGTCGATGCCACCCTTCGAGCGAAGCAACTGGATCCCGAGGAAGGCGAGGTAGGCGACGCCCACCCACTTGACCACGCCGAACCAGAACTCGGAGGCGGCGAGCAGCGCCCCCAGTCCGATGGCGGCGGCTGCGACGAGCACGAAATCCGAGGTCGCCGCGCCCGCCATGCCCCACGCGGCCCTGCGGAAACCGAAACGCGACCCGTTCGCCAGTGCCAGCAGCACGGTCGGACCGGGTGTCGCGATCGCGACGAAGGCGACCAGCGAGAAGGCGACGAGCGTCCAGACGGTCATGTCTGCACGTCTCCGGTTCCATCGAGTTCGGCGAGGATTTCTTTCGTATGCTCCCCGAGCCGCGGCGAGGGGCGCTCGTAGACGGGAGGCGTTGCCGACATCAGCATTGGGGCGCGCACGGAGGGCAGCGCGTTGCCGTGTCCATCGTCCAGATCCATGCGCATGCCGCGTTCGATGGTCTGCGGGTCGGCGAAGGATTCGGCGATGTTGTTGATGGGGCTGGCCGGTACGGCCGCGGCGTCCAGCTTCGGCAGAAGATCGGCTCGGGTCCAGGCCGCGAGCGTCGCGACCAGCTTCTCGCGCAGGCGCACACGGTTGACGACGCGGGAGGGGTTGGTTGCGAAATCCGGATCGGCCGCAAGGTCTTCCAGCCCGACCACCTTGCAGAAGCGCTGGAACTGGCCGTCATTGCCGGCCGCCAGGATGAAGTGCCCGTCCTTTACCGGCAGGACCTCGTAGGGCGCGATGTTCATGTGGGCGTTGCCCATCTGCGCGGGCGCCTTGCCGGACACCAGATAGTTCAGGTTCTGGTTGCCCAGCACCGAAACCTGTGTGTCGTAGAGCGCCATGTCGATCCATTGGCCTTCGCCCGTCGCCTCGGCATGCCTGAGCGCGGCCTGGATGGCGATGACCGAATAGAGGCCGGTGAAGATGTCGGAGATCGCGACGCCCGCCTTCTGAGGTTCGCGCCCTGCTTCGCCGGTGATCGACATCATGCCGGACATGCCCTGGATGATGAAGTCGTAGCCGGCGCGCGGCGCGTAGGGACCGGTCTGGCCGAAGCCGGTGATCGAGCAATAGACGAGGCGCGGGTTGACTTTCTTCAGGCTCGCATAGTCGAGGCCGTATTTTTTGAGCCCGCCGAGCTTGAAATTCTCGATCATCACGTCGGCGGTGGCGACGAGCTGCCGGACGATTTCCGCGCCTTCGGGCGTCGAGAAATCGACGGCGATGGAGCGCTTGCCGCGGTTGGTCGAGTGGTAGTAGGCGGCCGACAGGTTCTCGCCGTCGTGCCCCATGACGAAGGGCGGACCCCATTTGCGGGTGTCGTCGCCGCCGTCCGGGTTCTCGACCTTTATCACGTCGGCGCCGAGATCGGCCAGAACCTGTCCGGCCCAGGGGCCGGCTAGGATGCGCGCCAGTTCGATGACGCGTACGCCTTTCAGCGGAGGGTTGGACATTCGCGACAGGCACCCCGATTTTGCTCGCGCTGCCTAGCAAAGCGGGGAGGGCCTGTCACCTTCGGGTGTCAGTCGTTGGGGTTCAGCGCCAGCCCAGCGCCGGCGCGACGTGCTTCAGGATCGCCTCGATGACGTGGGCATTGTAGGCCACCCCGAGCTGGTTCGGCACGGTCAGCAGGACCGTGTCGGCGGCCGCGATAGCCTCGTCCTGCCGCAGCTGCTCGACCAGCACGTCCGGTTCCGCCGCGTAGGAGCGGCCGAATACCGCCATCTTCTGCGGCTCGATGTAGCCGAAATGGTCCTGCGTCTCGCCGCGTCCGAAATAGGTGCGATCCATGTCGTTGACGAGCGCGAAGATCGAGCGGCTGACCGAAACGCGCGGCTCCCGCGCGTGCCCGGCGGCCTTCCAGGCCTCCTTGTAGGCGCCGATCTGCTTCGCCTGCTGGATGTGGAACGGCTCGCCGCTCTCGTCGAACTTCAGCGTCGAGCTCTGCAGGTTCATGCCGAGCTTCGCAGCCCAGACGGCCGTCGCGTCGGTCGCCGCGCCCCACCAGATGCGGTCGGCGAGGCCCGGCGCATGCGGCTCCAGCCTCAACAGGCCGGGCGGGTTGGGAAACATCGGCCGAGGGTTGGGCTGTGCGAAACCCTTGCCCTGAAGCAGTTGCAGGAACACCTCGGCATGCTGCCTTGCCATGTCGGCGTCTGTCTCGCCCTCATGCGGGGCGTAGCCGAAGTAGCGCCAGCCATCGATGACCTGCTCGGGCGAACCGCGGCTGATGCCGAGCTGAAGGCGGCCGCCGGCGATCAGGTCCGCGGCGCCGGCGTCCTCGGCCATGTAGAACGGGTTCTCGTAGCGCATGTCGATCACGGCGGTGCCGAGCTCGATGCGTTTTGTCTTTGCGCCGGCGGCGGCGAGCAACGGGAAGGGCGAAGCGAGCTGGCGTGCGAAATGGTGCACGCGGAAATACGCGCCGTCCGCGCCCAGTTCCTCGGCGGCCACTGCGAGGTCGATCGACTGCAGCAGTGCGTCGGCGGCGGACTGGGTCTGCGAATGCGGGGAGGGCGTCCAGTGTCCGAACGAAAGGAAGCCGATGTTCTTCATGGGTGATGCCGCCTGAACTTGTCGCGAAAGTGCCGCGGGCCTCGCCCGCCGCCGTTCCGCACAGTTAGTCACCGGCGTCGCGCCGGACAATGGCGCGCCGGCATGGACAATGCGTCTACCGATCAGGCAATGGCGCGTGTCGCCCAGTCGGCGAAGGCGGCGGTGATCTCGTCGCGGTTGATCTCGTTCAGGCTCTCGTGCCGCGTTTCCCGGTAAATGGTTGAAACGAGATTCGAAAAGCCCATCCGCTTCATGCGCTGCGTCAGGTTCTCGACCGCCTTGCCGCCGTCGGTAGCCGGGTCCTTCCCGCCGCCGACAAGATAGACCGGCAGGTCGCGGCGGACCGATGCGAAGTTCGCATCGTCGGCGCCGAGGAAGACGAGGCGGAACACGTCCTGCCACATCGAGACCGAAGCATCCCAGCCGCAGAGCGGGTCGGCGATGTACTTGTCGACCTCGGCCGGGTCGCGCGACAGCCAGTCGAAGAGGGTCCGGTGATCCGGCACCGCCTTGCCCCAGGCCTGGAAGGTGAGCTTCGGCAGGATGCGGGAGGGAACGTCGGAGCCGAGGCGCAGGCGCTCGGAGGCAAGCACCGTCTGCGCGACGCGGCCGAGCAGGCCGGCCGAGAAGTTTGCGTTCCAGATCGCGGCTGCGGCGACGCGGCGGGAGTGGCGAAGAACGTAGTTCAACCCGACGAGCCCGCCCATCGAGTGGCCGAGCACGATCACCGGCAAGCCCGGATGGTCGGCGGCGATCAGGTCGTGGACCGCGTCGATATCCGCGAGCACCTTGTCGACGCCGCCTTCCGCGGCGAAGGTGCCGAGCGGCGCGTCGGGTGCCCGCGTGCGGCCGTGGCCGCGGTGATCGTGGGCATAGACGTGGAAGCCCTGCGCGGCCATCGCGTCCGCGAACCGCGCATAGCGCGCCGCGTGCTCCGCCAGGCCGTGGTTGACCTGGATGACGCCGCGCGCGCGGCCCTCGGGTCGCCGGCAGTAGACATGCAGGGCTGCGCCTGTCGGCGACGGTACGGAACGTGCCTCGTCGAATGCCATGGATCTTCTCCCCGGGACGCGACCTTGTTGCCCGCTGCCCTGTCCGTCAAGCCGGATGACGCCTCGTCATGGCGACGACGCATGGCGCGACTTGCGGCATACGCTGCGCCGCACAAAGGCAAAGCCCCTACATTCTGCCTACGTTTTAGGCGATGGCAACACATGCTGATAGTTTGCGCAGAATCGACTTGCAAAGGCCCGATGCCGGCGTTCTCATTGCCGTCTGTTCGCATCCAGACGGAGTTTCCCGCCCATGATCTCACGCAGGTTTTTCGCGCTCGCGGCCGCATCGGTGTTTGCCGCCGCTTCACTGACGAGCGCCGTCGTCACGCCGGCCCTCGCCGAGACTGAAATCAAGTTCACGCTGGACTGGAAGTTCGAGGGCCCGGCCGCCGGCTTCTTCCTCGCCATCGACAAGGGGTACTTCAAGGCCGAGGGCCTGAACGTCACCATCGACACCGGCAACGGCTCGGTGGAGGCGATCCCGCGTGTCGCGACGGGCGCCTACCAGATGGGTTTCGGCGACATCAACTCGCTGATCAAGTTCCTCGATGAGGACCCCGCCCAGAAGATCAAGGCGGTGATGGTCGTCTACGAGCGCCCGCCCTTCTCGATCATCGGTCGCAAGTCGCTCGGCATCACCGACGACCCGAAGTCGGTGGAAGGCAGGAAGCTCGGCGCGCCGCCGCCGGACGGCGCTTTCGCGCAGTGGCCGGCCTTCGCCGAGGTCGCCGGCATCGACGTGTCGAAGGTGACCATCGAAAGCGTCGGCTTTCCCGTCCGCGAGCCGATGCTGGCGCAGGGCCAGGTTGATGCCATCTTCGGCTTCGCCTTCTCGTCCGTCCTGAACCTGAAGGCCCAGGGCGTGGCCGCGGACGACATCGTCACGCTCCTGATGGCCGAGCATGGCCTCGACCTCTACGGCAACTCGATCCTGGTCAACACGGACTTCGCCGCTGCCAATCCCGACGCCGTGAAAGGCTTCCTGAAGGCGCTGGCGAAGGGTTTTGCTGACGCGGTCGCCGATCCCGAGGCCGGCGTCGCGGCCGTCATGGCCCGCAACGAGGTGCTGAAGAAGGAGATCGAGGTCGAGCGCCTGCAGATGGCGAACACGCTGAACATCAAGACGCCCTACGTTGTCGAGAACGGCTTCGGCGGCGTCGACATGGCCAAGCTCGCCAAGTCGATCGACTTCCTGAAGATCTCCTTCAAGCTCAAGGGCAATGTCGCTGCCGAGCAGGTGTTCGACGCGTCGTTCCTGCCGCCCAAGGAGGAGCGGATGCTGCCCTAGGCGCGGCATCATGGCGTCCTCGCCCCTGGTCAGTATCGACGGTGTCGACATGCGTTATGGCGGCGCGGCCGGAACGCTCGCCGTCCAGAACCTGTCGCTCACCGTCGGCAAGGGTGAGTTCGCCGCCGTCGTCGGCCCGTCCGGTTGCGGCAAGTCCACGCTGATGAAACTGGTCACCGGCCTGCACATCCCGCAGGCCGGGACCGTCATGGTCGCCGGCGGTCGCGTCACCAAGCCCGTGTCGATCGTCGGCATGGCGTTCCAGAACCCGACGATGCTGCCGTGGCGCACGACGCTCGACAACATCCTGCTGCCGCTCGAGGTGGTGGAGAGGCACCGCCACCGCCTGCGCGCGCACCGCAAGGCCTATGTCGCCAAGGCCGAGCACCTGCTGGAGACCGTCGGCCTCAAGGGCTTCGGCTCCAAGTTCCCGTGGCAGCTGTCGGGCGGCATGCAGCAGCGCGCCAATCTCTGCCGGGCGCTGATCCACGAACCCGAACTGCTGATGCTGGACGAGCCGTTCGGCGCGCTCGACAGCTTCACGCGCGAGGAACTCTGGTGCGTGATCCGCGACCTGCATGCCGAGCAGGGCGTGACGATCGTGCTGGTCACCCACGACCTGCGCGAGGCGGTCTTCCTCGCCGACCGCATCTTCGTGATGAGCGCCAGGCCCGGCCGCGTCATCCGCGAACAGGTCGTCCCGTTCGCGCGCCCGCGCCAGCTCGACATGCTCTACGAGAAGGACTTCAACGACCTCGTTTACGAGCTTCGGGTGGCCATCGCCGAAGCGAGGAATGCCGCATGAGTGCCCCTGCCAGACGTCTCGACTGGATAACAGTCGCCCCCTGGGCCTACACGGCCGCGCTGTTCCTGCTGTGGGAAGGCGCGGTGAGGCTGTTCGGCCTGCCGCAATACATCCTGCCGGCGCCGACCGTGATCCTCGCCTCGATCATCGAGTTCTGGCCGGCGATCTGGAAGAACTCGCTGCAGACGCTCTACACGACGACGCTGGGCTTCCTGCTGGCGGTCGCCGGCGGCCTCGGCCTCGGCATCCTCGTCGGCTGGTCGCGGTCGATCTATGCCGGCCTCTATCCCCTGATGGTCGGCTTCAACGCCATCCCCAAGGTCGCGGTGGTGCCGATCCTGGTCATCTGGTTCGGAATCGGCACGATCCCCGCGGTGCTGACCGCGTTCCTGATCGCCTTCTTCCCCATCGTCGTGAACGTGGCGACCGGCCTCGCCACCATCGAGCCGGAGATGGAGGACGTGCTGCGCGCGCTTGGTGCGAAGAAGATGGACATCATGCTGAAGGTCGGCATCCCGCGCTCGATGCCGTATTTCTTCGGTTCGCTGAAGGTGGCGATCACGCTGGCGTTCGTCGGCTCGGTCATCTCCGAAACGGTCGCCGCCAATTCCGGCCTCGGCCACATGATGTCGGCGGCGCAGAGCCAGTTCAACGTGCCGCTGGTTTTCGCCGGCCTCGTCATGCTCGCGGTCGAGGGCATCGCCATGTACGCGCTGATGGCCTGGGTCGAGATGCGCATGACCGGCTGGGCGCACCGCAGCCAGCTGGCGAACGGCTAGGCTTTCAGGTCAAGCAGCCTGCGTATCTCGGAGAGGGTCATCTCCAGTTCGGCCGGCGTGACGATGTCGGTGTTGAGCAGCTTCATCGCGTGAAGCCCGTGAAGTGCGAGGAACATCACCAGGACGGCCGCCGGACTGCTGGCGTTTTCCTTCATGCGGTCGAGGAACTGGCGTTCCGATCGTTTCACCGGAGCCAGGAAGTCGGGGTTCTCGGCCAGCGCTGCGAGCAGGCCGCTCGCCGGCTGCTTGTTGCTGAGTTCGCCGACCGACATCTCCAGATAGGCCTTCGCCACGCCGTTCGCCGTCTCGGCATTCTCGCGCGCGGCGAGCGCGTCGCCCCAGCGGGCGAGGTAGTCCTCGATCATCGCCTCGAACAGCTTGGCCTTGGACGGGAAATGATAGAGCAGTCCGCCCTTGGAGACGCCGGCTTCGGCCGCGACTGCTTCCAGCGACAGATTGCCCGCGCCCGTATCGCGGGTCAGCGCTTCCGCTGCCCTGATGATGCGTCCGCGCGTTGCTTCCGATTTGAGAGCCATCGACCCTGCCTTGACAATACCGTCCAGACGGTACAGTAAACTTTCAACGAATTGCAAGGGCATGGGTTCCGGTGCGCCGGTCCGATGCCCGTTTCCGCATCCGGGGCGGCCACCATGATCAAGCGTTTCCTCATCGCCTTCGTCCTGCTCGCACTGGTCGGGGGCGGGCTGGTCGGCTTCAACATGTTCCGCGACAAGGCGATCGAAGACTTCTTCGCCAGCATGCCCGTCGCGCCGCTCACCGTCTCGGTGATCGAGGCGAAGCCGGCGGACTGGACGCCGTCGATCGCGGCGATCGGTACGGCGAATGCCGCGCGCGGCGTCGACCTGACCGTGGAGACGACCGGCATCGTCAAGGAAATCGCCTTCACCGCCAACCAGAAGGTGGAGGACAGCGCGATCCTGCTCAGGCTCGACGACGCCGTCCAGCAGGCCGACCTTGATGCGGCGCGCACCCAGGCGGCGCTCGACCAGCAGGCGCTGGAGCGGGCGATCGAGTTGCAGAGGCGCGGCGTCGGCACTGAAGCGGCGCTGGAGGCCGCAAGGGCGGCAGCCGCCGCGTCGGCCGCGCAGGTGACGAAGCTCGAGGCCGTGGTCGAGCAGAAGCGCTTGCGCGCGCCTTTCGCCGGAACCATGGGCATCCCGCGCGTCGACGAGGGCCAGTACCTTTCGCCCGGCACCATCGTCGCCACGCTCCAGGACCTGGAGACGCTGCGCGCCGACTTCACCGTGGCGGAGCAGCAGTTGCAGTCGATCCGCATCGGGCAGCCGGTGCGGTTCGGGCTGGGTGAGACCGACATGCCCTTTACGGGCACCATCACCGGCATCGATCCCAAGGTCGACCCGAACAGCCGTCTGGTCGCGGTGCGCGCCGAGATATCCAATCCCGACGGACGCCTGACGCCCGGCCAGTTCGTTCAGATCCGCGTCGAGATGCCGGTCGAGAAGGAGGTGATCGCGCTGCCGCAGACGGCCGTCGTGACCAGCCTCTACGGCGACTATGTCTATGTCGTGCGCGAACGGCAGCCCGCACCCGCCGCCGCTGCGCCGGCGTCCGCGGCATCGGGCGATGCCGACACGGCGCCAAAGCAGGCCGAGGGGCCGGCGCGCGAAGTCCGCCAGGTCTTCGTCAAGACCGGCCGGCGTTCGGAGGCCCTGGTCGAGATCGTCAGCGGCGTTGCCGCCGGCGACCGTGTCGTCACGGCCGGCCAGAATCGCCTTTCCAACGGCGCGCCGGTGGTCATCGACAACAGCGTGACGCCTTCGGCGGAGGTCAAGCCGTGAACGTCTCCGCTCTCTTCATCCGGCGTCCGGTCCTGTCGACCGTCTTCGCCTTCATGATCCTGCTGTTGGGTTTTCAGGGTCTCTTCAACCTGTCGGTCCGCCAGTACCCCGAGGTCGAGGAGACGGTCATCACCGTTACGACGATCTACCCCGGTGCCAGCGCGGAACTCATCCAGGGCTTCATCACTTCGCCGATCGCAGCCGCCGTCGCCACGACCGAGAACGTCGACTACGTGACCTCGCAGAGCCGCCCGTCGGCAAGCGTCGTGACGGTGCAGATGCGGCTCGGCTCCAATCCCGACGTCGCGCTGACCGAGGTGATGTCCAAGGTGCAGCAGGTCCGCAGCCAGCTGCCGCAGGAGGCCGAGGACCCGACCATCGTCAAGGGTACGGGCATGCAGTTCGCCACCATGTATCTGGCGATGCAGAACCCCAATATGACGGCGGAGCAGCTCACCGAATACATCGAGCGCGTCATCCGCCCGCGCATGTCGACCATCCCGGGCGTCGCCGAGATCCAGGTTATGGGCGCGGCCAACTATTCGATGCGTGTCTGGATCGATCCCGTCCGGCTCGCGGCCCGCGGCCTGACGGCAGCAGAGGTGCTGGCGGCGATCAACGCGTCGAACTTCCTCGCCGCGCCGGGCAAGACCCAGAACGACTACGTCACCTATTCGATCTCGATGCAGTCGACGTTGCAGACGCCCGAGGCGTTCGGGGGGCTGCCGCTGAAGTCGTCCGGCGATGGCGTGGTCCGGCTCCGCGACGTTGCGAAGGTCGAACTCGCGGCCGAGAGTAACGACATGATCGTCAGCTTCGGCGGACAGCGGGGTACGTTCATCGGCGTGTTCCCGACGCCGTCCGCCAACCCGCTCGACACCGCCCAGGCAGTCATCGACGAGTTACCGGCCATCCAGTCGACTCTGCCGGACGGCATGTCCATCACGCTGATGTTCGACGGCACTGAATCGATCAGCGCGTCGATCGAGGAAGTGTTCAAGACCATCGCCGAGGCGGTCGCCATCGTCATCGTGATCATCCTGCTGTTCCTCGGCTCGTTCCGCTCGGTCTTGATGCCGATCGTCACCATCCCGCTGTCGCTGATCGGCGTCTGCTTCTTCCTGTTCCTGCTCGGCTATTCGATCAACCTCCTGTCGCTGCTCGCCATGGTGCTGGCGATCGGCCTCGTGGTCGACGATGCCATCGTTGTGGTCGAGAACATCCACCGCCACATCGAGGAGGGGATGAAACCGCGCGATGCGGCATTCAAGGGCATGACCGAGATCGCGGCGCCGGTCGTCGCCATGACCATCACGCTCGCCGCCGTGTTCGCTCCGCTGGCGTTCACGGGGGGCCTTACCGGCGCGCTGTTCCGCGAGTTCGCGGTGACGCTCGCCGGCGCGGTGGTCATCTCGGGCATCGTCGCGCTGACCATCACGCCGATGATGGCCGCCCGCCTCCTCAAGCCCGGCCACAGCCGCTTCCAGGGTATCGTCGACCGGACCTTCGACCGCGTCGCCAACCGCTATGAGCGGCTGGTCTCGGGCTCCCTGAAGTACCGGCCGGTGACGCTGATGGTCGTGATCGTTCTCGTCGCCCTGACCGGCTACCTGTTCGTGAAGACGTCGAGCGAACTGGCGCCGGCCGAGGACCAGGGCGCGCTGTTCGCGCTGATCAATGCGCCGTCCTACGCGACGACCGAGTACACCGAGACGTATGTCCGGCAGATCCGCGAATTGACCAAGGACATACCCGAGCTTGACGCCAGCTTCTCCATCGTCGGCTTCGGCGGCGCCACCAATTCCGGCGTGGCGGTCTGGGCCTTCAAGGACTGGTCGGAGCGCACTCGCTCGCAGGCAGAGATCCAGCAGGACATCCAGGGGCGGCTGTCCAAGGTTGCCGGCGTGCAGGCATTGGTTTTCTCTCCGCCGTCGCTGCCCGGTGCGGGCGGCGGCCTGCCGATCTCGCTGGTGATCCAGTCGACCGGCAGTCCGTCGCAGGTCTTCGAGGTCGCCGAGAAGATCCGCGAGGAAGCGCAGAAGTCCGGCCGCTTCATCATCGTGCAGAACTCGCTCGCCTTCAACGCGCAGCAGGTCACGGTGACGGTCGACCGTGATCGCGCGGCCGCGCTCAACCTCCCGGTGCGCGACATCGGTACGACGCTCGGCCTGCTCGTCGGCGGCGCGGCGGTCGCGCAGTTCGATCGCGATTCCAACTCCTACGACATCATCCTGCAGGTGCCGAAGGAGTACCGGAACAATCCTGAGAAGCTCGGCGAATTCTTCGTGCGCAGTTCGACCGGCCAGATGGTGCCGCTGTCGGCGGTGGTGTCCGTCTCGACCAATGTCGTGGCGACGGCGATCGAGCAGTTCAACCAGCTGAACTCGGCGACGATCGCTGCGTTGCCGATGCCCGGCGTCACGACCGGCGACGGGTTGGCGACCATCGAGGACATCGCGCGACCTCTGCTGCCCGAAAGTTTCTTCATCGACTATTCCGGTCAGTCGCGGCTGGAGAGCCAGCAGGGCAACTCGATCATGATCGCCTTCGGGCTGGCGGTCGTGGTGATCTACCTGGTGCTCGCGGCGCAGTTCGAGAGTTTCCGCGATCCGCTGATCATCATGATGTCGGTGCCGCTGTCGATTTTCGGTGCCATCATCCCGCTGAACATCGGGCTGGGTACGCTCAACATCTACACACAGGTGGGCCTGATCACGCTGATCGGCCTCATCACCAAGCACGGCATCCTGCTGGTCGAGTTCGCCAACCAGCAGCGCGAGGAGCACGGATTGTCCCGGGCCGAGGCGATCGTGGCTTCCGCGAAGGTGCGGCTGCGCCCCATCCTGATGACGACGGCCGCCATGTCGCTCGGCGTCGTGCCGCTGATCATCGCGGCGGGCGCGGGCGCCGCGGCGCGCTACTCGATGGGCCTCGTCATCTTCACCGGCATCCTGATCGGCACGGCCTTTACGCTGTTCGTCGTGCCGATGTTCTATTCCTTCATCGCCCGGAAGGAACTCGTACGCCATGAGGAGAAGGCGCCGGAGACCGAGCCGGCGCCCGCCCATCCGTAGCGCGGGGGAACGGCGTCAGGCGCGGGACTTCTTGCCCGTGCGGAGTTCATCTCCGGCGTTCTCGCCCATGACGCGGTTCCGTCCGCCGTCCTTGGCGAGGTAGAGGCGGCTGTCTGCGAGCGCGAAGAGGTCGGCCAGGCCCCGCGTCTGGGCGTCGACGGTCGCCACGCCGATGCTGACGGTGCAGCGCGGCGCGTCGGCGCCACCTGCCGCCGCCACTGCCTGGCGGATCGCCTCGCCGAGCAGGCGGCCGAGCGCGTGCGGCCGGGCGCACAGGATCGCGAACTCTTCGCCGCCGATGCGGAAAGCCGTGTCGTCGGTGCTGGCTGTTCTGAGCAGCGTCGCGGCGATGGTCTTCAGCACCTTGTCGCCGACCGAGTGGCCGTAGCGGTCGTTGATCGACTTGAAATGGTCGACGTCGATGACGAGCAGGGTCAGCGCGCTGCCGGCGCGGATGCTCTCGGCAACGGCTTTCGCGCCGATCTCGTCGAAGCGGCCGCGATGCAGCAGACCGGTCAGCGCGTCGCGTCCGGCGTGCTCGATCAGCGCCTCGTAGCGCTCGCGAAAGGTCAGCGTGTCGAAGACGTCGGCGATGCCGCGCGGCGTCTTCTCGCCGTTGCGCTCGAACCAGCGGAGATAGGCCGCGAGCAGGCTCGAATAGACCAGTGCCGCCACCATCTTGCCCGCCCATCCGCCGAAGAGCACGGCGACGGGCGCGCCGGTCAGCAGATGCAGCGCTGTCCAGAAGCCGAACTGGTCGAAGGTCAGGATCGCGGCGACGGATATCGCGATGCGCGGGAAGGGCGCGCGCCCCATCCAGCGCCCGAGCTTCTCGTAGAGCAGGATGATCAGGATGGCGTCGACGAACAGCAGCGCCGTGCCCCACACCATCAGCCAGCCCATGCCGTCGACGAAGGTCATGTCGGGGACCGCGCCGGACGGAAGGCCGGCGACATCGTGGAATTGCAGGAGCACGACAAGGCCGATCATCAGCACGTTGCCGAGCAGCAGTCCGTAGATCGGCTGGCGCACCGTGGCGGCGTCCTCCTTGATGTAGAGGAGCAGGAGCATGGCGAGCTTGCCCGAAAACAGCACGGTCGAGCCGGGCGACAGCATGCCGAACGGTACGGCGACGTAGAACACGCTGGCGAGATAGGTTTCGAGGAAGTGCATGACGGCCAGCGCGCACATGAACACGCCGACGCCGAGCCGCTTGCGCGCCCGGAACAGCGCCGCCATCACGGAGAAATAGAGCGCCGCCTCGGCCAGGAGCAGAAATGCGTTCGTCACGTCCAGTCGACCCGGTCCCGCGTCAGCGGTCCTTCCCGCGCACGTTGTAGAACAGGGGGAGTTAAGCCGGTGTTTCCACACGCCTGACGCGAGGGAAGGTCAGGCCTTGGGCGGCAGGACGAACAGCGTGCAGAAGCGCTCCGCCAGCGCCGCGTCACCCGTTACCGTGAGAACGCCTGCGGTCCGGAGATTGTCGAGCTGGCCGCCATACACCGCCCCGGCGACCGCCTGCCGCGGTCCCGCGAAGACCACATCGGCGCCGTCGGCGGCCTCGCGCGTCGCCGTCAGGCGGCCGTCCGCGACGCGCACCACATAGCTCTCGTCGTCGAAGCGGAAACCGAACCCGGCGTCGAGCCCGGCGGCGCGTGAGGGATCGAACATGGTGCGGAACGACAGCATCAGCGACGCGCTCGAGATCGGCAGCGTGGTATCGTGCCAGCGCGAGCGGGCGGCCCAGCGGCCGAGCGCCATGATGATATCCTCGGCCTCGTACCCCCAGTCCGTCAGTTCGTAGACCTGCACCGAGGCCGGCGGCGGCAGCTTGCGACGCCGCACGATGCCGGACGCCTCCAGCCCCTCCAGCCTCTGCGTCAGCACGTTGGCGCTGATGCCCGGCAGGTCGGCGCGCAGGTCGCCGAAGCGTTTCGGTCCGAACATCAGTTCGCGAACCACCAGCAGAGCCCAGCGTTCTCCGATCAGGTCGAGCGCGTGCGCCGTCCCGCAGGCGTCATCGTAACGTCGGCGGTCGGACTGGTGAGTTATTTTTTGTAACTTCATGGTTGCTATTGATAACACAACGGGCTATCACCGTCAAATCGAACGAGAGGAGTACAGTCATGTCGAAGATGATTTTCGTGAACCTGCCCGTTCCAACCTGGCGAAGGCGATCGCCTTCTACGAGTCGATCGGCGCCACGAAGAACCCACAGTTCTCCGACGACACGGCAGCCTGCATGGTGCTGTCGGACACGATCTTCGTGATGGTCCTGACCCACGACAAGTACCGGCAGTTCACATCGAAGCCGATCGCCGACGCATCGAAGACCAGCGAGGTGCTCCTGGCCCTGTCGACCGACAGCCGCGACGCGGTCGATGCCATGGTGACCAACGCGGTCAAGGCCGGCGGCAGGGCCGATCCCGGCCCGAAGCAGGATCACGGTTTCATGTATGGCCGCAGCTTCGAGGACCCGGACCATCATCACTGGGAAGTCGTGTGGATGGATATGGAGGCCGCGTCCAGCGCCGGCTGAGGTCGAACGCGGCGGGCGCGTGTCCGCCGCTCCCTTCTGATCCGGAACCCGAGGAGTTCCCGATGCTCAAGCATCCCAGCACATTCTTCTGGCACGAACTGATCACCACCGATCCGGCCGCCGCAACTAAATTCTATGCCTCCGTTGTCGGCTGGAGGCCCGAGGCCTTTCCGGGGTCCGACAACAGCTACACAGTCATGCATGCCGGCGACCGCGGTGTCGTCGGCATCATGGAAATCCCGGCCGAAGCGAAGGAACGAACGCTCCGACATCGTGGAGCGGCTACATCTATGTCGAAGACGTCGATGCCGCCGCCAGGGCCATCACTGCGGCCGGCGGCGCGGTTCACAAGCCGCCGGCCGACATCCCCGGCGTCGGCCGCTTCGCCGTCGTCACCGACCCGCAGGGCGCGCATTTCATCATCATGAAGCCCGTTCCGCGGGGATCGGGGGAGGGGCAGGGGCCGGCGCCGATGGCGCCCGGTTTCGTCGGCTGGAACGAGTTGATGACCGACGACTGGGAGGAAGGGTTCGCCTTCTATTCCAGGCTGTTCGGGTGGAAGAAAGACCAGGCCATTCCGATGGGCGAGATGGGCACCTACCAGCTCGTCGCCGCCGGCGAAGGGGAGGCATTCGGCGCGATGATGAACAGGCCCCCGAACGTCCCGATGCCGGGCTGGGGTTTCTACTTCATCGTCCCGGCAATCGATGCCGCGCTGGAGCGCGTCAAGGCCGGCGGCGGCAAGGTGCTGATGGAGCCGATGGAGGTGCCGGGTGGCGCCTGGGCGGCCAACGCCATGGACCCGCAAGGCGCCGCCTTCGGCCTGACGGCCGACAAGCGCTGAAACCCTGAAACGCAGCGGCGGGGCGCATTGCCCCGCCCCGTTCTTTCGCCTACATAGCGCGCGAATTCCATTCACCGTCAGACGGGAAAAGCGCGCGTGGCACGCCAGTTCATCTATCATATGTCGGGCCTTTCCAAGGCCTACGGCACCAAGAAGGTGCTGGAGAACGTCCATCTGTCCTTCTACCCGGACGCCAAGATCGGCATCCTCGGGCCGAACGGCGCCGGCAAGTCGACGATCCTCAAGATCATGGCCGGCATCGACAAGGAGTTCACCGGCGAGGCGTGGCTCGCCGAGGGCGCCACCGTCGGCTACCTCGCGCAGGAGCCGGCGCTCGACCCGGCGCTGAACGTCATGGGCAACGTCATGGAAGGCGTCGCGAAGAAGACCGCGATCATCGAGCGCTACAACGAGCTCATGATGAACTACTCGGACGAGACGGCGGACGAGTCCGCCAGGCTCCAGGACGAGATGGACCGCCTGAACCTCTGGGACCTGGAGCAGCAGGTCGAGATGGCGATGGATGCGCTCGGCTGCCCCCCGAAGGAAGCCGACGTCACCAAGCTGTCGGGCGGCGAGCGCCGCCGCGTCGCGCTCTGCAAGCTTTTGCTCTCCGAGCCGGACCTGCTGCTGCTCGACGAACCGACCAACCATCTCGACGCCGAGACCACCGCGTGGCTCGAAAAGCACCTGCGCGCCTACAAGGGCTCGGTGCTGATCATCACCCACGACCGCTACTTCCTGGACAACGTCACCGGCTGGATCCTCGAGCTCGATCGCGGTCGCGGCATCCCGTACGAAGGCAACTACACCAAGTACCTGGAATCCAAGGCCAAGCGCCTGATCCAGGAAGGCCGCGAGGACGATGCGCGCCAGCGCTCCATCAACCGCGAACGCGAGTGGATCGCGTCCTCGCCGAAGGCCCGCCAGACCAAGTCCAAGGCCCGCATCAAGGCGTTCGAGGAACTGCTCGACCAGGCCGACAAGCGGCGTCCGTCCGACACCCAGATCGTCATCCCCTATGGCGAGCGTCTGGGCAACGTCGTCATCGAGGTCGAGGGCCTGTCGAAGGGTTTCGGCGACCAGCTCCTGATCGAGGACCTCTCCTTCAAACTGCCGCCGGGCGGCATCGTCGGCGTCATCGGCCCGAACGGCGCTGGCAAGACCACGCTGTTCAAGATGTTCACCGGCCAGGAGAAGCCCGATTCCGGCTCGGTCCGCGTCGGCGAGACCGTGAAGCTCGGCTATGTCGACCAGAGCCGCGACGCGCTCGACCCGAACAAGACCGTCTGGGAGGAAATCTC
>VFQP010001736.1_pt1 | contig 27286 bp, 31 predicted proteins | sample 3512351 | NCBI WGS metagenome assembly VFQP01 (sample SAMN10412372, study PRJNA504923) | tailings metagenome | isolation source: Relicate 1 Philex TSF1 revegetated site | place: Philippines: Tuba, Benguet | collected 2017-08-29
GGGGAGGGACGGGCGCGCCCTGACAGCGGTTGTGGGGTTGAAGGGGAGGGGGCTTGAAGGGCGGGTAAGGGGCGCGCACGCGCCGTGCCCCCTGCCCAGGGGTGAAGGGACAGCCGCACCCTCACCCTCTTGACGAGGTTGAGCCTGGCGCCTGCTGAGCTCAGGGCGCCTGCATGCCCTCGGGGTGCAGGATGCAGGGGCGGGTGCACTTGCTCCGCTCAGCCCCGCACCCTCGCGGCGCCTTTGTGCGTGTGCGTGTGCATGCAGGCGGGCTGGTGTTCACTCCCCTGTCGAGCCCCTTCCTGGAGATTGTGTTTGGCGTGGGCAAGCGCGCGCGGCGCGCCGACATCCCCGTGCCCATCCTGCAGGCGTGCATCGCCGACAAGCAGCAGAGGGGGCAGCAGGTGGTGGTGCTGGTGCAGGTGCGTGCGTGCGGGACACGGAAAGGGGCAGAGGAGGGAAGAGGCTGCCGGCCGCCGCGGCCTCAGCCACGTGGCAGCCTCCATCACGTGCCTGTCGCCCCGCCCCTCTGTCGCGGCCTGGCGTCCATCCTATCGGTCATTGGCTCCGGTGCATGCGCTTTGCGTGCGTGCGCCACCTCTCCCTATACCTCCTTCCGCCTCTCCCCCTCTCCCCTCCTTGCAGGTGCTGGCGCATGAGATCAACCACGGGTACCACAAGCTCACCGTCATGCCCTGCGACACCTTCAACGGAACCAAGGTGCGCCTCCAACTGAGGCGCTCGGCGGAGCCGTTAGTTGATAAGCCCTTGCGCCATGGGCAGCGGGGCGCGGGACCCTGCTGTTGTGCGGGAACGGGCGGGGGCGTCCTCCCGCCCCAAGGAACGGTGGCCGCAGGGGCGTGCACTGCACGACACGGTACGGTGCACCACGCCATGGATTGCGCTCACCGCCCCGCCCACACGCACGCCCCCCTCCCCCGCCCCTGCAGGTGCACAACCTGAGGCACCTGGCCCACCTGGTGGACCTGGCCCTCTCCGCCCCACCACCCACACCAACGCCCCCCGCCAGCGCGCCAGCAGCCGCCGACGCCGACGCCGCCCAGGCGCCGCCTGCGGCCCCGCAGCCGCCCACCCCACCCAGCAGCAGCGGCACGGCGCCCGCTCCCCCTCCCTCCACGGAGGCGCCCGCCACGCGCTTCCTCAACTTTGGCCTGGAGGGCGGACGGCTCATCACGCTGGAGCGCAGCGCCATCCTGGAGCACGGCCCCGGCATCCTGCAGGTGCACGCCATCCCAGCAGACAGGTGCGCCCACGCACCACCATCCCGCTCGCCCTCTGCATTTGGAAGCAGCAGCACGCCCGTGTGAGCGCTTGCGCCGCGCTGACCGTGCCCCTGGCGCTCCGACCACGCACGATTGCCTCGTTGCCCTGTCGGTCGCAGGTCGGAGGACCTGAGGCAGCCAGACCCCCTGGACGTGCACTGGCGCACCCCCGCCGCGCCCAAGGCGGCCGCTCCCCCAGGCGACACCTCCACCACCTCCTCCACCACCCCCAGCAAGCCGGCGCCAGACGCGCCGCCGTCAGCGCCCGCCAGCGCTGGGGGCCCGCCGGCCACGCCCCCCCAGCGGCACCTGCTGCCGCCGCCCTGACGCCGCCCGCCCTCAGGCGCCATGCGGCAGGGGGCGCCGGGGCGCTGGAGTTGACGCGGGGCACGTGGGGGCCTGGAGGCGGTGGTGGTGCTAGGGGTGGTGGCGCGCTGCTGCGCTTTGCTACTCTTTAGCCAGCCACCTGCAGGCTGCAGGGGTGCTGCGAGCTCTGAGCGCGAGGTGGCACACAGCGGCACATGGTGCTCGGATGAATCTGCGTCTCGGGGGGGAGAGAGAGGAAAAAACAGCGCGTCCAGGCCCCTTGTCTTGGCGCCCTCGTCGCTTGGGGTTGGCGCACGCGCTGTGCGCACCTCGCCGCACGGCTGCTGGGGCCGCAGTGCTGACGCTCCCTCCTTCTCCTTTGTGCTCCTAAAGGCTCGCCGCTCTCAGTGCAGCAGCAGCAGAAGGCCACGTGTCGCCCTGCTAACGCCGGGATGCAGAGGCGGTGGCGGTGGATGGTAGTACGTGCCCCTTTTCGGCCCCCCTGACAGCGTTTCTGCTGTTCTGCTTTGCACCGAGTTGTGGCCAGAGGCAGGGGACCTTAGGCTTCGACGTTGGCTGACGAGGTGCTGCGGTGTGGCCCCATCCCCTGACCTGACCTGACCGGCGCCACGGAGCATGCTGACTCACGCTCTCCTGCATTCAGGTCGTGAAACGACGCCGCTCGCTGGCATCCACTCCATGCCAAGCAGCTAGCCAGTACCCAGGCGCTGTGCTGTGCCTTGCCACCCCCTCGCGTGTGTGCGCGTGTGGCCGTACGAGGGGGGAGGGGGGTGCTCGACCCCCCCAGGACCCAAAATGCCTCACGCGTTGGGAAGCGACATGTGAAGCTCCGGGCGCTCGGCCTTGCTTGCTGGCTCTGTGTGGTGGTGTCAAGGCACGTTGGCAGTGGACGTGTGCTTGTGCGGCGGCGGTCCCGCCCAGTGCCCCGTGTTGCCAGAGTCGTGCGGGACACCCGGTAGCGGCAGCGCCTGCGGGATGCGGCGCGAGGGGGCGGGGATGAGGGACGGAGCTGGCTGGGGGACAGGCTTTTGGCGAGGGAGGGAGCAAGGGTTGTGGTGAGCCTTGGTCCCTTGGTCCGCCGGTGGGATGAGGTGCAGGCAGGTGAGCTCTAGCATTAGGCAGTGGCGTCGTTGAACATGCAGGTCCCCAGTCCTTGTGGCGCCCAGGTGTACCTGTGGCGTTGCCGGATGACTCGCCTCCCCCAGAAGTCGCAGTGGTTGCTCGCGCCCCGGCAAGATGTTCCCGGTGGGAGGTGGACACCTTTGGCAAGCCCGGGTGTCCAAGGCCTTGTGTGTGCGGCGGGTAGCGCCCTGTGCAGCTACCTGCAGATTGTCTTCCCCTGTGCCCCCAGGGCCCTCTGGTGGCCGGGAGACGCACGTCATCGTCACCAACCCGCCCTCCAACGTGGCACACGACGGCTGCGGCAGCTCTTGGCGCCGCACGCTGCTGTCCACGCACCACCACCACGTGTCCTCCGCCTGTTGTTGTTTCCTTTGCCGCTTCGCTTGCTGCAGCTGTGCTTCCCTGGTTCTGCCACGCCTGCGCCTCACAGTGCAATCCAAGTGTCCAGGCTTGCACAACAGGGAGAGGGAGATCTGTGCAGCGCTACGGCTAACGTCTTCGTCCTGCCAATCGGTGTGCGCGAACCGGTGGAGAGTGGGGCAGTAGAGTGAGGTGGGTGAAGCGAGCGCGGCCTTGCGTGCGGCAGGCCAGGGCGCGAGGTGTTCAGGAGGCGTGAGGTGTGGCTCTGGCAAGCAAAACGACCAAGGTGAGTTCCTCGCACTACTGGGAGCAGGATCAGATAGAGCGGCGAGTGGCCCCCAGCAGCGTCAGCGGGCGGCTGGTGAAGCGGTGCGGCACGGTGCCAGGCGCTGCGGCCGCCCCGGTGACCCTCACGTCGGGGTGGAAGAACGCCGCGCCGCCAGGACAGCAGTTCGGGATGTTCACCTCGGCGCTGCGCGTGCGCGTGTGTGAACGTGCGGGCGAGACGGCGCCTCATCTTCCTGGCTTGTTTGTGAGGCGGAGCGCCGCCCACGGGGGCTCTTGCGGGCGAGTGCAGCCTGCACCCTCACCTCTTGGCGTGGAAGTAGTCTGTCTCATACGTGCCCAGGAGGCGTAGCGCCTGGTTGGTCGTCTCGGTGTCGGGGCGGATCTGAGCGAAGTAGAGGTGCGCGTTCTTCTGCAAGAAGGATGCGCACAGGGTGCAACACCGCGCCACTTATCAGAGGGCGTCTTCGGTGCCCCGCTCCCGCAGCCAGCCCGCTCCCGCTTCCCGTGCACCGTCCTCACCTGCTTGTAGCGGTGCAGCTGCTGCGGGGTCATGCGCGCCAGGTCGTACTCGTCGCCAAAGCTCTGGTGGCCCACCCTGAAGGTGCCTTGCGTGTAGACTGCCTTGGTCGAGTTGCTCACGAACCTGCAGCGTCGCGGCGGGGACCACCACCGGGTGGCGGGACCATCGATGATGGCCGCCCCTGGCATCCCAAGCATCATCAAGGGCAGGCTGCTCTGTGAGCACGAGGCCCACCACCCGGAAGCGTGACACTGACCCTGAGAGCTTGCCCGCGCTGCTGCTGCTGAGCTGCTGCGGCCAATCTGGGTCCCGTGCCAAGGCCTTGGGTGTGCGCGTCTGGCGGAAGGTGGCGTCGAGCACCAGGCGCGAGAAGACATCGGGCGCCTTCGTGTTGCTGTATAGCCTGCGGGAGGACGGAGCGCGGTGTTCATCCGGCCGTCAAGGCTCGCTTCGAGATGTCGAGGACAGCACAGCGATCGCGAGCCTGCGCGCCCTCCCACAGCAGGAGCAGCTGCCTACACGTGCGTGTGCATCATTGTGGACTCCTGCCCTCGCTCCTCTCTCCCCCTTTCCTCTCCTTTGACCGTGTTCCTGCTGCCGTGAATGTTGACTTGCCGGGCGAAGCGCCACGACGCAGTCAGCATCAAAGCATCGCTGCCAGCATCATGTTGAGGACATCGGCGAGCTGCTTGCGCGCGCGCACTCACTGCGTGTACGCGTGCGCGTCGCTCTCCTTGAGCGTGACTCGGTCCCGTGGGCGCACCGAGCTGGCGCAGACGACGCCGTCGTGATATGGTGCCATGGTCTACCTGTGATGCTAGCTTCTGTGGCGCTCGGAGAAGGTCCTCTCTTCTCTGGAGCGCTGCAAGCCCTTCTGTCGCCACACCCGCCGCGCGCTCAACGCCCTGGCGTGACTGCATCAGCACACCGAGCGTCTTTGACGTTGTGGCAGACCGGAGCTGAGCTCGCCTGTTCTCTGGAGCGTGCTGCTGGAGCGACCAACCAAGAGAGAGCGGCGACCGGCGACCTCACTGACAGGACACCACCAGGATGTTCAGCAACATCCTCAGCTCGAGCAACGTGAGTGTGCGCAGCAGCGTGGCGCCTGCCCGCCGCTCGCGCCCAGAGAAAAGCGCGCCCGCCACCATCGCCCTCGCGGAGCCGGAGAAGATGAACCGTCGCTCGGGCCGCGGAGCCCAATGTCACAGCGACGATTTGAAGCCGCTCTCGCGTGCCTCGCGCGCCTCGTCCGCAGAAGGCGCTGTGGCACCCGCCCGACCTCTGCGGCACGCTGCTCAAGCAGGGTGAGCGGCTCCACCCCGAGCTCAGCGGACGCAGAGATGCGTGCTACAGCCGGCTCAACCCATTCACTGGGGCCGCCTGCTTGCTCCGCAGCGCGCAAGCATGGAGGCTGGAAGGAGCGGCACTTTGTGCTGCGCGGCAGCGTGCTCTTCTGGTTCTCCAGCTCCGCCGCCAGCAAGCCGCGCGCCTTTGTGCCGCTGGAGGGCGCGTCCGTGCACGCCGTGCAGCCAACGCCAGCGTTCGACGGCTCAAGTGAGTCTGAGTTGGGAGGATGGGTGCAGCCGCCCACGGCGCGTGCGCGGCAGGGCCGCATGCGCATGACGTGCCCGCGCTTGCCCCACGCCTGGTGCCGCTGCCCAGGCACAGTGCACGGCATCGTGGTGCTGCTGGACGACGCCTACGCGCTGTCCCCCGGCGGGCGCAGCGAGCTGGTGCTGTCGGCCACCACGCCCGAGCTGCAGGTCCGGCCGCGACCCACGCACACGCACCGTGCAGCTGCACACCTCCACGACCCAGCTCACGCAACCCCCCCCCCCCTGTTGCATCCCCGTGTGCGCAGGCGCTGTGGGTGGAGGCCCTGACGCAGGCATGCATCCCTCGCCCCGAGCTGCTGGCACGGCTGCACGACGCCACCGCCTGGAGCAACAGGTGCGCAAGCGTGGCGCCCCCCCGCTCCCATCGTCACGCCCCCCACGAGTTGCACAGCCTGACACCACCCCTCACCTCATCTGGCGCTCTGCACCTCAATCATTTGACCCCGCAGCGCGTACGCCCTGGAGCCCGGCACGCCTGACGCGTACGAGCAGCACCTCCGCGCCCACAGCGCGTCCAGGAGGTCCAGCAGCTCGCTCGGGACGCCCACCACCTGGCAGGGGGGCGGCACACCTACGCCCTGGCTGGGACCTGGGGCCGGCTACCAGGCGAGCGCTGCCGCACCCAGCGTGGGCAGCAACGCCAGCAGCCTGCTCGCCACGCCACGGCAGCCCAGCACCTCTGGCAGCGCGCTGTACCAGGGAGGCAACCCGTACGGCAGCGCCCAGTGGCAGGCGCCTGACGCGCCGTCCGTCGACGTGCACCTCCCCGCGGGCACCTCCTCCTACGCCCTGCCCCTGCCTCACCTGGGAGCCGCACCTGGCTCAGCGCCCCGCGCCTTGGCGGCCCCCTCCTCCGCCAGCACGCGCCATGCGGTGCCGCCGCCCGGCAGCAGCGGCCTGTGGGACGAGGCCCCGCTGCCGGCGTCCCGCCGCGCGCCCGGCTCGCGGGACAGCGCGCTCGAGTCGGTGGCCCAGGTGCAGAGGCAAATCACGCTGGCCGCCGACCTGCTGGCCCGCCACGCGCAGCGCCTGCAGCAGCGCGCCGACGGCGCCCCCGCGCAGCCCCCCCCAGGTGAGGGAGGGCTCCCATGCAGCGCTCACCGCAGACTCCACGCGGCGCCGGCACCTGTCCTCACCATGCCTCCACGGCACCTGCGCAGGCGACGGCGGAGACGACGACGACACCTTTTCCTTTGCCAGCGCGCCGGCGCCTGCCGCGTCCGACCCCTTGCCAGCAGCCCCCAGAGCGTCAACTGCAGCTCAGCCCCCGCCGTGGCTCCGCTCGGCGCTGGGCAACCTGCAGAGCTCCCTGGACAAGGTCCGCACCTCCATGGCCGAGCTGCAGGCCGCACCGTCGCCGCCGCCAGCGGAGCAGCAGGCCAGCGTGCTGAGCGCCGCCCGCCCCATGCTCGGCAGCATCGGCGCCGCCCGGAGCGTGCCCGCCAGCAGCGCCGCCCTGTCCTCCTCCTCCTCGTACGGCCCCGCTGGCCTGGGCGAATGGGACTTCAGCGGCCACACGGCGCTGGCGGCGGCGCTGCAGCACCTGCGGTCGTGCGCGCAGCTGCTGCACGCGCAGGAGCCTGGCGTGCTGGCGCCCGGCGGCATCCCCAAGGCGCAGGACTTCACCCTGGAGCTGGACGGAGTGCTGGCGGAGCTTTCGCGCCTCCAGCGCCACGCGCGGCGTGGCTCTGCGCTGGGCGCCGCCCCTCGCACAATGAGCTTTGGCGGCGCCCCCGCGGCGCCCTCGCTGGCCGGCCGCAGCGCGCTGGACCCGCAGGGGGCCACCAGGCTCAGTGCCGCCGCCGCTGTCCCTCAGCCCAGCCTACTCGACAGCTTTGGTGGCGGCGGGGCCTCTGGCCTGCACGCCCCCAAGGGTGGCGGCGCCTCGGTGCTGGGCGCGGGCAGCGTAGGAGGCGCGCGCAGCTGGAGCATCGGCGTGCCCCCCTCGTCGTCGTGGCGCAGCCCATCCTTTGCTGGCCTTGGCGGGCAGGGCAGCGTCCTGGGAAGCGACGCGGGTGGCGCGTCCCTGCTGGCGCCGCGCTCCCGCTCGGTCAAGTCGGCCAGCGTGCCGCCCTCCTCCTCCTTCACAGGCGCCCGGGCGTCCACGGCATGGGGGCAGGAGGCGGAGGCGGTGGCGGACGTGCAGAGAGGGCCGTCGCACTTACGCAGCACGCTGGGTGGCGGCGGCGGCGGGAGCATTGCCATGCCGTCGCGCAGCCGTGCCGCCAGCCGCGCGTCCGCCGCCCAGCCGGACGGAGCGCCGCGCGCCTCCGCGGCGCGCAGGTCCACCGCCGCGCTGCGGGGCAGTGTTGGCGCAGCCGCAGCAGGTGGCGCCCCCAGCTGGGCGCTCCACGGCTCTCAGTGGCAGCTGGAGGAGGGCGACGGCGGAGCGGGCGTGGACGAGGGCGCGCAGGCGGGCTGGGAGCTGGAGGGTCAGGTGGAGCTGCGGGACGAGGAGGACGAGGAGGAGGCGGAGGTCTTTGACGAGCTGCAGCCGGAGGGGGGGGAGGAGGAGGAGGCGTTTGAGCTGTCGGGCCACGCTGCGCCGCGCCGCTCCAGCCAGCACCACGTGGAGGGGCGCCTCAGCGACGTGCAGTGGGGACGCGCCTCGCAGAGGCTGTCCTCCTCGCACCTGCACGGCGACGCCGGGCTCGCTCCTGCCGGCGGCCGCGCCTCCTCCCTGGCGCACCAGGAGCCGCTGCCGTCGCTGCGCCAGTCGTACGCCAGCCGGACGCCTTCGGCGCTGGCTGCCGGCCGCAGCGGCGCGCAAGGCCTCAGCCGTTGGGAGCAGCAGGACGACGCGTACGAGGAGGAGGGGCAGCTGGAGCTGGAGGGTGCGGAGGGAGGCTGGGGTGGGTTCTCCGCCAGCAGCCCTGTGCCGCCCACGCCGTCCGCGCGCAGCAGCGGCACCGCACGGTGGCAGCCGCCGCCCCAGCAGCAGCGCCTGTCCACCTCGGCGAAGCTCTCCACCGGCTATGTGCTGTGAACGACGTCGTGACGTCCTGCTTCGTGGCGCCTGTCGAATCGCGGGCCAACCAACAGATCTGTTGAATCGTGCGGCGTGCTGTGCCCGGTTCATCACGCTGCCCCACCCGGACAGGCAACTTTGCGCACTGATCAGTTGGAAAGCAGAGCCGAGCAGCCGAGCAGCTATTGTTCACCTCCAGCAGGGCAGCGACAGAGGCTGTGGCGTGGATGCTGGTTGGCGTGCGGGCGCCGCTCCTGCCCGTGCGTGCATCGTGCACAGAGGGCGATGCAGTGCAGCAGAATGCCGGTGGTGGTCACGCTGACGGGACGCCTAGGACCTGTGTGTTGCGCCACCTCGTGGAGAGCGGGGCCACTTCAAGTTCCCATCTCCTGCGCCAAGGCGCCACCGGCTCGCAGCGATGCCTCACCGCGCGCACGCAGGAGCGCCCACTCGCCAATCCCATCAATTGGTTCGCAACTCTCAATTGCTTCATCTTTCCCGCGGTGCGTTCTTCTCCGTGCAAGCGCACCGTCAGCCCGCTCGCGCCACCAGGTCCACGGCGCCACTTGATCTGCAGCAGTGCCTGCTGCACGCCTTCTCCTTGGCGGTCTGCTGCAGGTAGCGGCCTATCTATTTGGCTATGATATCGGTGCAGCGCCGGCAGCGGTCCGCTCCCTCACCGACCCCGACACGAGCGGCACCACCTGGTACGCTCGAGCGCAGGGTGCAGGAGGTCAGGCGTGCCAGGCAGTCAACACACGCCTTCACCAGCCTTGGCAGGCTTTTCCCGTGTCGGGGGAAGGGAGCGTCATGTCCCCGGGTCATCGCTGTGCTGGCCGGCGCGTGCACGCTCGCAGGTGGCAGTTGACGCCCACACAGGCGCACCTCATCCGGGATGGCGCGACACTGGGAGCCATCGGCGCGTCAGCACTCCTGGTGCTGGCAGGTGGGCGCTTGGTCGCTCGTGCAGCAGGCAGGACGCCCCCCCGTGCACGCTTGGGCATCTGGTAGCCCGCTGCAGCCGACGCAGCGCTGCTGCAGCCGACGCAGGACGTGGCGGTTGGGAGGGGGAACGCCAGGTGGAGGTCAGGACGTGCGACGCCTGCTTCACGCCTGCCGTCCGCGTGTGCAGGCAACCGGTGGGGCCGCAGGGCGGAGCTGGTGTGCGCGGCGGCCTGCCACTTGGTGGGGGCGCTTGGCGCGTTTGCCGCGGGGGCGCCCTGGCAGCTGCTGGGCTGGAGGCTGCTGGCGGGCGCCGGCATGGGCCTGTCAATGCACGCGGGCACCATTTACATCGCAGGTGCGGGGCAGCGTGCCCACACGCCTTGCGCAGAAGGGGGGGGGGGGGGCGGGGTGGGGCGGCAGTGCACAGAGGTGCGGTGGCCTCAAGCCGTGGCGCTGTACGTGCAGAGACTTGCCCTCCGTCGGTGCGCGGATTCCTCATCTGCCTCAAGGAGTGCTTCCTGGTCGTGGGCATGCTGATGGGCTTCCTGGTGCGTGAGCCGACCACGCTTTGCGCTTGCGTGCTCAGGACGAGGAGGGTTCACGCCTCGCGATGCTGCTCTGGCACGCACGACGTAGCGCCTTGCTGCTGCTGCGGCGCACGCGCGGACACGCAGGTGTCGTTTGCGCTTCAGAGCCAGGCGGGCGGTTGGCGCAGCACCTTTGTGGCGGCGGCCCCGGCGGCGCTGCTGCTGCTGTCTGGCGCCACGCACCTGCCAGAGTCCCCCAGGTGGCTGCTGCTCAAGGCCTGGCAACCCGACGTGCTGCAGGTGGGGGGGTGTTTGGGGTGTGGGGGGAGGGAGCGGCAGCAGCAACACGCTGCAAGGGCTGCGGCCGACGCTCTGGCCGTGTGACGTGCACCACGAAGCGCGCCAAGTGCAGCACTGGGTGGTGCTGGGTGTGCGGGCATCAGGGCGCAGAGTCCCATAGTGCGCGCGCCGCCTGCTGCCTGGCCGTGCTGCCTGCAGGTGTGGCTGCAGACCAGCGGCGCGGTGCCCATCCCCTACACACCCGGCTACTCGGCGGCCCGCGCCGCGCTGCTGAGGGCGCGGGGGCGCACCGTCACGGACGCGCTGGAGAGGGAGCTGGCCGGTGTGGCGGTGAGCCCTGGTGGTGGGAGGCGGCTTTGCATGAGCGCTTGGTCACGGGCGCAGCATCAGGGTGTCGAGCTGGCTGAGTGCTAGCGCCCGGTGAGGTGCCTGAGTGCCGGTGGTGGTGGTGTGTGCGCAGGCGAGCGTGCGCGAGGCCAAGCTGGCGGGCGCGTCCCCGCTCCGCCTGCTGGCGCACCCGCTCTACTACAGGCCGCTGCTGGCCGGCCTCAGCCTCATGCTGCTGCAGCAGGTGCGCGCCTCGCTCAGGAGGGGGTGGGCGCTGCGGCGCAGGCACCGGCTCCTTCTCCACCCGTCGTGCGACTGTGTGCTGTTGGTGGTGGTGCCTGTCCAGGTGACGGGGGAGCCCGCCATCATGTACTTCAGCACTGGCATCCTCAGGGACGTGGGCGTCATGGACGGGCAAGGTGAGCCCTCCCTCACCTGCGCAGCGCTGCGCGGGACGGTGCCACAACCTGGGCGGGTGGACAGGCACACCACGATGCAGCAAGGGGCCTGACGTGCCCCACCTCCTGCTCCACCCTGTGTGTGCGCGCTTGGTGTGCCGTGGTGACTGAACAACCTGCAGAGGAGCTGGTGGGCGGCCTGCGGCTGCTCATGACGCTGGTGGCCGGCGCCAACGTGGACATTTGGTGCGCAGCGCCGCGGCGGCGAGTGTGTGCGGCGAAGGGGGGAAAGGCGTGCAGGCCGGCGCTGACGTGTGGTGCTGCTGCTGCCGTTGGTGGTGGTCATTGTGTGGTGCAGGGGTCGCCGGCCCATGCTCATCTTTGGCGCCAGCGGCATGACGGTGTCCCTGGCGTCCCTGGCCTTTGCCCAGCTGGAGCTGGCGCCCGACTACCTGCCTGGGGGCGACTTTGGCGTGGCGCTGCTCTCCTTTGTGGCGCTGCTGCTCTTCATATGCTGCTACCACGTGCGTCGCGCGCCATCTTGCGCGCGTGGCAGGCAGCCAGGCGCAGGATGAGTAATGCTCTGCGCAGAGCCGAGGCACGCGTTGCTTGCGTGGCACGCTGTCCGCCGGAGCGCAGGTGTCGATCGGGCCGCTCATCTGGGTGGCTCTGGCCGAGATGTTCCCCTTGGCCGTGCGCGGGCCTGCCCTGGCCGCCGCCAACACGGGCGGCCTGGTCAGCACGCTGCTGGTGCATGCGCTGCTGCCCCCGCTCACCAAGACTGTCGGTGCGTGCGGGCCTCCCCTCACACTCACGGGGGCGTGGACCTCGCCGCCAAGCTCGGCCGTGCGCCCACCCCTCCTTCTCCCACGCACACCCCAGCTCGTCTGAGTGCCCCTTGCCGTTGTTGGATGTGCCCCATGTGCGCGCGCGCTCTCAGGGTCGCTGGGCACCTACACGCTGTTTGCGGCGCTGAGCCTCTTTTCCGTGGTGGCCGTGTGGGGCCTGGTGCCCGAGCTGAGGGGCAAGAGCCTCGAGGAGGTCGAGGTGAGGGGTGCGGGTGGAGGGCGGGAGCACGGGCCGCCAGCGCACCTCATGCCCTGTGGCCTCTGCCCGCTCTGCAGCTCACGCTGAGGAGTCTTGCGGTGGTGCGTGCTGTGTGCAGTTGACGTGGGGCACCTTGACGTCCTTCCCTGGGTGGTGGCCCCCGTCCTCGAGCTCCTCCCTGGCCTCCCAGCGGCAGAGGCAGGCGCTGGCGTCCGTCACCGAGGCGGCAGAGATGGAGTTTGCCGCCACGCTGGAGCACCAGCAGCAGCAGCTGGAGCAGCGGCAGCAGGGCGCGGCGGGCGGCGCGCAACGAGCCTACCAGCCGCCCCCGCGCGCGCCCAGCCCGCGCGGCCCGGCGGCGGCGGGGGGGCCAGGTGCAGCGGGGGGCAGCCAGCAAGCAGGCAGTGGCGGCACGGGGCAGGGGCCGGGGGGGGAAGGAGGAGGGGGAGGGGGAGGGGGGCGAGGAGGGCGGTCGCCGTCCCCCCCACACGAAGTGCTGGTCTGACCCGCACTTTGGGGTGCGGTCCTGTCGCTTGCTCGCCCGGGCCCTGGTGCTGCTTGGTGTTCAGTTCGGATGCCTTTCGTGGGCCAGTCAGCGCCCTCATCTCTCGCACGACCGCCACCCCCCTCATGAGACTCACACAGACTCGCAGGGACACGCAGCTGCCCTCGCGGTGTGGCGGCGCCAAACGCTGCCCGCGCGCGGCGTGACGTGACGTGACGCCGCTCCTGACCTTGGGGACCAACTCGCCGGACTCATCGAAATGCTGCGGCTTTGCAGAGTTGTTGGTGTTTGTCGCTGCTTTGCTGTTGTGTGCTGATTTGGTGCCTGTCCTGGCACGTCCTGGTCGGGCGATTGCAAACGTTTTCCCGCCGCGCAAACGAGGACAGCACGGGCACACGCATGCACGTCACGGGTGGGACGGCCGCTGCAGCTTCGGAAAGGGGCTGGGCGTAGGGGGCAGGCCCAGAGGGGAGATGGCCGAACCCACCACGTGGTCCACCGTGAGGCGCCACCGGCCCTTCTTGATGCGGTTCACGAGCGTCATCCGCCCCTTGACCGTGCTCAGCCTGCACGCATGCAGCAAGCTTTCAGTGTGCGTTGGATCCCAGGTCATCAACAGCACACCCGTTGCTTGGGCCGCCTGCCTGGGCCGCACACCTCTTGGCCAGGCCGTGCTTCTTGACGCGCCGGCGGCAGTGCGGCTGGTAGGTGTTGCCGCGTGAGCACTGCAGCGGGCTCTGCTGAGGGGGCGCGTGAGGAGGGGCGGGCTGGGGCGCGTGAGGAGGGTCAGCCAGGGGCTGGCAGGGCGTGGACGGGTGGCTGGGCGCGTCCAGCGGGACGACCAGGTCGCCGCGCCTGCTCGCCCCGGGAGGGGCGATGCCCACGGGCGCCCATGGCGGCAGGCGCTCAGCTGTCGGAGGCATGACGGCGGGCCACAGCTGCGCCCATGGCTGCTGGTGCAGGTGCTGCTGCGCCACATGGCCGCTGCCGCTGCCGCTGAGCGCCACGACGTGCCCGTGCGGCACGATGAGGCAGGGGCCCCAGCCGTGTGGTGAGCTGCTGGCTGCGCTGCGCTGAGCAGCTGCTGCTGCGCACGGAGAAGGCTCCCAGAGGCGTCGCCCCGGAGAGTGGAGCGGCCAGGTGGGGGCCGAGGCCGCAAGCTGCGATGCCGCCCCTTCAGCGAGGCCCGATGCGCTGCAGGGAGCGTCTGCTGCGCATCGCGCTGCTGCGAGTCCCTGCGCCATCGCTCCGCTCCCGATCTGGCTGGCGATCACGCTCAGGGCGCCTGAGCAGCCCGCCCTTCCAGCAGCGGAGGAAGGCTGCAGGAGCGCATGGTGCAGGAGGCGATGCATCTCCTAGCTAGCACCGAGCTGCCCACCGCCGCATCTGCAACAGAGCGCTGCGCCACCGTCGGGGCGTGGCCATGTCGACGTGCGCCGTGAACGCAGGAGATTGATGCTGCGTGCATGCAGGCGCTGCGCAGTGGGCCCCTGCTGGCGCGCTGCCTGTGCATGCGCCTGCGCACGTGCGGCTGGGCCGGCAGCAGGCACCCGGTGGCAGCAGCGCAACACGCGCGCCACCTGGCGCTCCATCCTCACCAGCAGAGGGCATCATCACCAACAAGCGCACACGTGTGGGCGCAACACGCACGCGCAATGACGGCGGCCGCAGCAGCAGGCACGAGCCCCGCAGCGGATGCCACGCCACCTGCACCCAGGCGGGTCACGCGCATCGCGGTCGGGCAGATGACGGCGGTGGGCGACCAGCAAGCCAACCTGGCCACCTGCACGCGCCTGGCCCACGTGCGCAACAAGGCCCGCTCTGTGTTGGCGGCCTCTGCCGCGATGCACGCCCGCAGCACGGCCATCACGAGTGCCTGCGGCCATTGTGTGCGGGTGCGCAGGAGGCCAAGGGGCAGGGCGCCAAGGTGCTCTTCCTGCCAGAGTGCTTTTCCTTCATCGGCACGAACCAGGCAGAGGTGCGTCTCTCCCAGCGGCCTCTGGGCTCAGCGGGCCACACTCGCCACGTGCCTGACCGCTGCGCGCCCTGCCTGCACCGCACGGCACCGTGCTCCTGCAGTCGCTGGCGGCGGCACAACCGCTGGACGGGCCCCTCATGCAGCAGTACCAGCAGCTGGCGAGGTGAGGTACGCGCTGGCAAAGCGCGAAGAGGGCAGCGCTCAGCCTCCTCAGGGGTTGCCGGCAGGTGGGGCGTGTGCTGTGACTGACGCCACCTGACACCTGTGCGCCTGCCCGCAGGGACTCGGGCCTGTGGCTGTCACTGGGCGGGTTCCAGGAGAAGGGGCCCGACCCCGCGCGCATCCACAACACGCACGTGCTGCTCAGCGCCCAGGTCAGGCGTGGCGCATGCGCGTGGCGCGTTGTCCTCAGTCGCCGCACGCGCCGCGACTCAACATGTGTGCGATGCAAACACCGTGGCGCACCGTGCCGCTCCCGGGGGCGCAGGGCGACCTGGTGGCAAGCTACCGCAAGGTCCACCTCTTTGACGTGGACGTGCCCAACGGCCCCGTGCTCATGGAGAGCCGCACCACGGCGCCTGGGGACCAGGTACTGCTGCTGTGCGGGGTGCACGTGCCTCTGGCATGCGCAGCAGCACGACCAGGGTCAGGTCAGGTCCCCACGCTCGCCTGGTGTGCACGTTTGTGTCCGCGTGTGCGCCTGTGCAGCTCGTGGTGGTGGACAGCCCGGCCGGCCGGGTGGCGCTGACGGTCTGTTACGACCTGCGCTTCCCAGAGATGTACCAGCACCTCACGTGGGGCCTGGGCGCGCAAATCCTGACGGTGCCCAGCGCCTTCACCAAGATCACAGGTGCCGGGCTGCACGTGTCGGTCAGCACGTACGTTGACACCTTGGGGGCACTGGAGCGACCCAGTGCGCGAGTGGGGCGGTGGCGGTGCTTTGCCCGCAGGCCAGGCGCACTGGGAGGTGCTGCTGCGGGCGCGGGCCATTGAGTGCCAGGCGTGGGTGGTGGCGGCAGCGCAGGCGGGGCGGCACAACGAGCGGCGCGAGAGCTACGGGCACGCCATTGTGGTGGACCCCTGGGGCACGGTGGTGGCGCGCCTGGAGGACCCACTCGCCACGGGTGCGCCGCGCTGCTGCGCTGTGACGCCGGCACCCTTAGCGCCTGCGCCTGTGACCTTTACTAGCGCACGGTGTTGCGCCCGCAGGTGTGGCGGTTGCTGACGTGGACCTGGACCAGCTGGACGAGGTGCGCGCCAAGATGCCCATCGCTCCGCACCGCGCCAAGGGTCACCTGGCCTACCTGCCTGGAGGAGGCGCTCGAGGAGGTGCACCGGCCTTGACGTGACCTGCGGCCCACTGCTGCGCGTGCTCCGGAGCTCGTTGCAAATGCCGTGACCCAACAGCAGAGCAGTCACTGCTTCACATCCTCCTGTGCCATGGCAGCATGACGCGGGCGCTCAGGCGCAACGGCTGAGACGGGTCGCCTGATGCAGCCCTTCGCGCTGGGTTCGAGTTGATGGGAGATGGCGGCATCCGCAAGGCAAAGTGCCTGCCAGGCCCTTGGTGCGTGATGGCGGCGTATGGGGCGGGCGACCTGGCCGTTGGCGTGGCGTGCCCAGACGGCGCATCTTCAGGGGCTTCCTCGCAGAGCAGTCCATCACTTTCCTCGGGCAGCGGTGGCAGGACGACGCACTGCCTGCGCAGAAGCACGCACTGGCGCACGGCGCTGATCTGCTCTCCTCGTGCGGCAACATGTTGACTTCCCCCTGCGAGCGCTGGCGCACCTGCACGCAGAGCGATGGTCGACGGGGCTGAACGGCGACATTGTGCAGAACTCTGTGATCGAACTGCGCCGTGTCCTCGGTGTACCGGCGCTCTGCTGGCGCGAGTGTGAGCGAGTAGCTGTCGCGAGATGCTTTCTGACGAGCGAACGAGGAGGCGGCCTGTGCTCAAGCTCCACGCCGATCGCCGTCTCAATGGCGACCGTCGCCCACTCCGCTCGCCGTGCGCCGCGCGCCATCACACCACCTGTTCCTGGAGCCCAGATTCAAACCTGACCTGCGCGGCAACGGAGCGTCCACAGCGGCTCATTGCTCTCAAGTGAGATGCTCGCACACCGCCAAGCATCAGCCGCGTCGCGTCGCCTCGCCGCTCCAGGTGGATCGGTCACTTTGCTGGCCCTGCTGGCGGGGAGAGCGCGTTCAGCAGACACGATGTCAGCGCCAGTTGCGTTGAGATGCAGACGTTCTGAGCTCATGCGCGCCGCCTCTGTCTCTGCAGGCGCAGCGTGCCGGCGGCGACCGTGGGGCTGCACGCGTCGCCATGAGCGTGGCGGGCCGCAGAGCAGCCAGTGGGCGGCGTCCAGCAGCAGAAGCAGCGCCACCTCCACGTCCGTGAGCTCATCCTCCTCGGGATCCTCCTCCTCCACCTCGTCGGCGGCGCCGCGCAAGGCCACGCCGCTCAACCCGCCCTACAACGTGCTCATCACCGGATCCACCAAGGGTGCGCGCATGCGGCGCTGACATCGCACGCGCTGGTGCTGCGATCGGACAAAGCAGAGCTCTGGCAGTAGGACCTTTACACGCGTGGCGTGGGTGGCGCCCTGTCGCGCGGTGGTGGCGCGCAGGCATTGGGCGGGCGCTGGCCGAGCGCTTCCTGCGCGAGGGGGACACGGTCTTGATCACCTCTCGCGCCCGTGAGTGCGTGTTTTGTGGGGCGGGAGGGCAGGACGAGGTGGGAGCTCACGGTGGCGCCTGCTTGTGCTTGGTGGGGTGTGCAGGTGATCGCGTGGACGCCACCGTGCAGCAGCTGCGCAAGACGTACGGGGATGCGCGTGTCAAGGTGGGTGAGGGGCACGTGCGGTGAGGACCTGAGCCTCGAGCCCTGCGCCGCGTGGCGTCTCCGATCTCGACCAGGCCCAGGTGGCTGCCACGTGGCCGGCTGCAGGGCCTGCCCGCCGACGTGGCGCAGCCCCGGGACGTCAAGGCGCTGGCCGACTACGCCAAGAAGGAGATGGGGCGCATCGACATTTGGTGAGTGTGGCGCGGCCTTGCTGCTTGCTTGCACAACTCGAGCTCCAGGCGAGCGGGCACAACGCATCTCTGGTCGGTACGACCCGTCTGACAGCGGCCTGCAGCTCCGTGACACGATGCCATGCACCGACAGCCTGACGACGCCAACGCTGCGCGTGCCTGTGTGCAGGATCAACAACGCCGGCACCAATGCGTACCGGTACGGCCCGCTGATGGAGAGCGACGACGAGGAGCTGGCCGAGATTGTGGGCACCAACGTGCTGGGCGTCATGCTCTGTTGCAAGGAGGTGCGGTTGACCAACAGAGGAAGGTGGGCGGGGCCTCCCAGCACTGGGCATGCGGACGAGTCGAGTGGCTGCACGCCTCAGGACAGCGCGTGTGGTTGCTGCGCCTCATGCACCCGCAGGCAATCCGGGTGATGCGGGAGCAGGACGCCGGGCACATTTTCAACATGGACGGCGCCGGGGCGGACGGGTCGCCCACGCCGCGCTTTGCCGCGTACGGCGCCACCAAGCGCAGCCTGCAACAGCTGGGCGCGTCGCTGGGCGCCGAGCTGCAGCAGGTGCACAAGGGGAGCACTTGGGCATGCACATGCGAGCTCAGTGCGGCAGCCGGGCCGGGTGCGAATGGGCCCAGGATTGGTGCAGTTGCTCGCGCAGCAGGACCGTGGCTCAGGGCCAGCTGCCCCCGCACGTGCGTGCAGGCCGGCATCAAGAACGTGGCGGTGCACAACCTGAGCCCTGGCATGGTGACCACTGAGCTGCTCATGGCCGGCGCCGACACGCCCACCTCCAAGTTCTTCATCAACTGCCTCGGTGAGTGCTTGAGGTGCTTTGCCAGCGCTGGCGCTGCTCGTCAAAAAGATTAGAGCACGCAAGGTGAGCCGTCTGCCTCCCGAGCTCGTGCCCCCTGTGCAGCGGAGGAGGCCAGCGACGTGGCCGAGTACCTCGTGCCTCGCGTCCGCAAGGTGAGGAACCCTCGCTGCCAGGGACTGCGCACCCGCTCTGCGCTGCAACGCCTGGGTGCGCGCGCCACGCCATGCCATGCTGTGCCGTCGCCCTGCCGCTGTGCAGGTGCCCCAGGAGTCAGTCAACGCGCTCACGGGGTCGCTCAAGCCCGTCTACATCAAGTTCCTCACCAAGGGCAAGGCCTACTCGCAAATCTTCCAGGTGCACCGCCGCCAGGCACCCCGATTTGCCTGCGCACGTGACCACCAAGGGGTTGGTGCCTGACTGTGCACCCCGCCCTGTCCCGCTTGGCCGCAGAGGCTCATCACGGGCGCGCGCAAGGGGCGTTTTGTGCCAGAGTGAGGGGACGACGCGGAACAGCTGCTGTGGCGGCGGCGCACCCAGTTTTGCTTGCGAGGGACGCTTTGCACGTTTGTCTGGCCCGGAACCCCTTGCTGTGGACGGTGGAAAGTGCAAGGGCTTGCATGACAGGTCAAGCAGGTGCAGGCAGCGAGCAGCATGGATGATCACGCGGCGGGCGAGGGCAGGCTCTCGAGGCTGTTGTAGTGCTCGCCCAGCCCAAACGCGTGGCGGAGGAAGCACACCTGCGCACGCACACATGGGGGCCCCCCGTCAGCGCCCCCTGTCGGAACGGCAGACCCCCTGCACCCAATGCGCAGCGCCAGGGTGAGGTCAAGGCGCCACCCGGGCGCACCTTGAGGGGCGCAGCGCTGCCGTTGCTGAACTCCTCGCCCAGCGTGAGGGGCGCCATGCCCACGGAAAACACCTGGATGGGACGCTTGAGCACCTGCAGCTCGCGAGCAGGAACGGAGAAAAGCACCACCAGCCCTGCTTTGCGCCGCCGTGCAACCCCAGGAAACATGCTCGACCCCTCTTCCCCTGACCCCGCTGATCCCCTTTCAGTACCTGGGCCAGCACCGACAGCTCCAGCTGGCCGCCCCACGCCGCCGTGCCCTCCAGGTCCCTGCAGTACCGCTCCAGCGCCTCATCAGGCGACTCCCCGTCCTGCAAGGCACCGGCACGCGCCTCGAGCAGGGCGGGACCCCATCACGCCTGACCGTCACTCCTGCCGCAACGCACCAGCTCCCGCAAGGCCAGAGCGGAGTCCGAGGCCGCACCGCCGCGCACCTCCACGTCCACGTAGGCGGCGTACTCGTCGGCGTGCGCACGAATGTGCCTGGCCGCCGCCGCCCTCAACGCAAGGTAGTCCAAGGCAGCAGCGCCCTCCTCCCCGCCGCCGCCTCCGCCCCCACCCCCTCGGCCCGCCTGCACCAGCTGGTCCTCCAGCGACCTGTACAGGCAATGCCCGTCCGCCTGCGCAGCGCGCACAGCGGCCACAGTTGTACCGGCCCCCGTCAGAGGCACCTGTACAGCATCCTGCTGGCCCCACCAGAGCGCGCTCGCCCTCACGCACAAGCGTGCGCCACTCACGCGGATGTCGCGCATGCGCAGGCCCAGCGGCAGCAGCAGCTGCACCAGCGCCTCCTCCTCCACCTGCCGCGCGCTGGGGCCGGCGGCCTCGGCCTCGGCCGCAATGCGCGCCTCCCGCTCCGCCTGCCAGGACGCCACATGGGCAGCGCTCACGGCACGGTGTGGGCGGCGCGTCAGGATCCCCTCACACCCACGCAGGCGCGGTTCGCCTGTCCAGCCCAGCACCAAGGTGTGCGCGAGGCCGCAGGGAACGCTGACGTAGTACTGACCTGCTCGGCCTGCGCCTTTTCCCGGCGCTTCATGGCCTTGGTCTTGCGGTTGTTGTGCCCCGCGGCGCCCTCGCCGTCCCCCTCCTGCAGGTTCAGCTGCCCAACCTCCTCGCCCGCCTCGCCCGCGTCAGCCGCCGCCGCCGCCGCCGGTGGCTTGGAGGGCCCGGCGGCGGGCGCCGGGGGCGCGGCGTCCAGCGCCGCCAGCTCCTTGGTGTGGCGCGCCTCCAATTCCGCCGTCAGCTTGGCCACCTCGTCCTGTGTGGGGGCCACGCGCAGGGCGAGGTGTGTGTGCGCACAGGAGCGCGTCCTGCATTCCACGCCAAGGACCCGAGCGTGGGCCGCTGCGCCCGCACCTTGCTCTTCTTGCCCATGCGCGGCAGGTTCTTCTTGAACGCTTGCAGCTCCTGCGCGGCACGGCACTCGCAGGGTGCGATGATGAGGCGTGGTGATCAGCACGCACAGCCTGCTGCACGGCGCGACAGATCTGTGCGCCCCGCACGCCCCGGCGCACCCGCTTGTGCCGCTGGATCATCTGGCCGCGCGTCTCCTGGCCCCCAGCTCCGCCCTCTCCGTCGTCCTCGTCGTCGTTCTCCTCCTGGTGCTGCTCTGCGGCGTCCTCGTCCTCTGCGTGCGGCTGCTGCTTGCCCTTCTTGCCCTTCTTGCCAGCTGAGGCGGCGGCTGGTGCAGAGTCGTCCTTGAGGAAGGCGGACGCCAGGGGCTGCTCCTCTGGCTCCTTGCTGGTGCCGGGCAGCGGCGTGGAGGCCATGGCGGGAGGCGCGGGAGCGGGCGGCGGGCCATCGTCGTCGTCCTTGTGCTGCGTCGCCTTGCGGAAGCCCTTGGGAAGGCGGCCCATCCTGGGTTCTTCCTGCTGCGCGGCTGCGACTCGACAGAACACACGCTGCAGCGTGGAAGAGCGACATCGGCCAAAGCCCTGCGCCATGCTCGACCAGGAGAGCAGCCGCAGCCGCAGCAGCAGCAGCAGCAGCAGCAGAGAGAGCAGAGGTGCTGGCTCAGCAGCTGCAGCAGTCAAGATGGCAGAGGATGCCGCTCCCCCAGCGCGGCGACACTTGGTCGTCATGTCGCACGGCCTGTGGGGACAGGCAAAGAACCTGGACTTCCTGCGCGGCCTCATTCACACGCGCGTGGATGAGCAGGAGCTGCCAGTGGTGCGTGCCACTGGTGTGGGGCGCCAGATGCTGAGCGCGGCACCCCGCATTTCCCGCGCGGGCGCACCTACTGAAGCGGGAGGCTTCAGCGCTGATGCGTCCCTCTCGTGCTGCAGGTGGTGGTCAACTCGGACGTCAACGAGCTTTACCTGACGTACCAGGGCTCCGACGCGTGCGGCGAGCGCCTGGTGCAGCTCATCGTGGACAAGTGCACGCAGGCCGCGGAGGAGGGCAAGCCCTTCACGCACATCTCCCTCATCGGTGCGCCCGAGCCTTCCTTTCTTTCCAGGTGTCGTTGTTTTCTGGCGCTCATCCGGCGGTCATCGACTTGGCACCGGGAAGGAGCAGCGTCCACACACACCCAGGCCAGTGCGCCCGTGGCCTGCTGCTGCCTGCGCAGGCTACAGCATGGGCGGGCTCATCGTCCGGTACGCGGCGGGGCGCCTCTACACGCTGGGCGCGCTGAGGGTCACCCCCCAGGCGCACGAGCGGCAGCGCAAGCTGCTGGGCAGATCCCTGCCGCCCAGCGGACCACCGCCGCCAGCAGCAGCAGCAGCAGCGGCGGCCCCTTTCCCAGGCGCCACCAAGGCGACCACGGCGGCGGCGCGCCCGGGCGAGGCCGGCGCCGTAGCGGTGACGGTGGCGGCGCTGCCGGCGGGCTTCCGGCCGCTCGAGCCCGTCAACTTTGTCACCATTGCCACGCCTCACCTGGGCACCTGGTCCCAACCCACCTCGTGGTGCGCCTCTCCCTCCCCTGCCCGCCCTCCGCCCACGCTCTCGACGCACTTCACCGGAGCGCCGCGCCGCCGCAGCGCCTGACGAGTCCTCACCTCTTGTATTCCCAAACCGACCTGTGTGTGCGCAGGTACGGGCGCACGTTCAACCGGGTGGTGCCTCAGGTGGCAGCGCGCTCGGGCGCCCAGTTCATGCTGCTCGACCACCACGCGTGGGGGCGCCCCATCCTCGTCAACATGAGCGAGTGCGTGAGCGCCACTGTGGGATCCTCCTGCACCTTGCTGCCCCGTGGGCCTGCCTCAGGACGCGCGCCCCGCGTGCGGTCGGGCTTGTGCGTGCTGTGCCGCGCAGCCCCGAGCTGCCCTTCATGCAGGCGCTCGCCTGCTTCCCACACCTCACGCTCCTGGCCAACACCCTGCACGACAGGTGCGCCTCTCGCCGCTACGCTGCAAGCTCTGCACAGTGCGCAACTGAGCCACACCCATGCGCAGACCCTGCACGCTAACGCACGCGTCGCGCACTGCAGGACGGTGCCGTACAAGACGGCTATCATCGCCGAGACCAACCCGTGAGGGACTAGACGGTGTTGCGCCATGTGCGGCAACTGAGGCAGCAGCTCTCATGCTCTCACACTCTCACTCTCCCCGCAGGTACGAGGCGTGTGACGCCGAGCCCGTGGACCCAAAGTACCCCTCCATCGTGCGCCCCGTGCCCCGGCCGGCGCCCAGCAGCAGGACCTTTTGCCGCCGCAACAGCAAGGCGGCCGCAGCCCCCGCCGAGGAGGAGGACAGCGAGAGCGGCGGCGACGCAACCGGCGCTGGCGGCGGCGGAACGAGGGCGGCAGGCGGACCAGAGCAGCAGCAGCAGAAGCAGCGCGCGCGCAAGGGGTGGGCGGTGCGCGTGGTGTTCCTGGCGCTCTTCCCCCTGACCATCCCCCTGGCCGTGTGCCTGCTCTCCTACATGGTCTACGTCGGCAGGTGCGTCTCGCTCTCGCTCTTCCTCTCCAGTTTCGCCGCTCTCACCATGCCCGCCCCACCCCAGCCTTTGCTGGCATCCCCACTCCTGGACCGCAGGAAGCAGTGGGCCGAGGTGCTGCACATGTCCTTTGACCACACCTGGGTGGAGGAGGCCGGCCGCCACCTGGGCACCACTCCTCGCCCTCACGCCACCAAGGAGGCGCCGCACAACGGCCACGCAGCCTCCCTCCCCGCCGGCGACCCAGCGCCGCCCCAGGACGGCCCCGCCGACGCGCTGCCAGAGGCGTCGCCGCAGGACGTGACCCTGGGGCTCAAGGCCGCTGGCGCCGCCGCCACCGCCAGCCGCACGAGCGTGGACGGCGACAGCGGCGGCGCCACTCCCATTGGCGCCTCCCCCGAGGAGCTGCCCCTGCTGTGCGCGCGCGTGGTGGGCGCCGAGACGGCCGGGGGCCTGGTGGCGGGCGGGCGGGGCCATCCCTCGCGGGCGGGCGGCGGCAGCGTGGACTGGGGGGAGGGCGAGCAGCAGGGGGGCGAGCGCACCAGCAGCCTGCAGCTGGCCAGCAAGCACGGCGTGCTGGCGGCGCTGGCGGGGTCGGCGCTGGCGCTGCCCCCGCCGTCGCTGCACTCCACCACGGTGGTGCAGCAGTCGGACGACGCGCCGGCCTCGGCGGGGGGCGGCGGCGGGGCGCCGGCGGCGGCGGCCAAGCGGAGGTCGGGGACGGGCGCGGCGGCGCGGCGCGGGCCCAGCATTGAAGTCACCATCGACAGCACCAAGGTGAGGGGAGGGTGGACGGCGCGCTGTGCTTGGGCTCTGGGAGAGAGGCCGGTGAGCAGGCTCCCGCGCGCTGTGTGCTCGCTGAACTGGCTCGTGTGCGCGTGTGTGGGTGTGCGTGGTGCGCAGGAGCTCCACGTGGACGACGGGCTTGTGACGCACGGCGACGAGCGCGAGGCGCAGGAGTGGATGATGCGCAACCTCAACCTGCTGCCCTGGAACAAGGTGGACGTGGACACGAGGTGCGCGCGCGCTTGCGGGGTGTGGGAGGGCGGGCTGGGCAACCGAGCTCCGTCAAGGCGTGTGCGCCGTTGCTGCGTTGGGTTTGGCGGCGGCGCGTGCGCGGACGCAGGCACTACCACGCGCACGCCGCAATCATCCTGCGCACGCCCAAGCGCTTCATGGACAACCGCGACTCGATGCAGTGGCTGGCCGACCACCTGGTGCTCAGCGTGTGATGGTCAGCTGTGCCTGAGCTTAGTAGGAGCTGCTGATGCGCCCTGGCCCTAGGCAGGCCTGCGTGGCGTGCGCCCTGCAGCGCGCCGGCGCCGGCGCCGCGCGCGGTTTCCTGGCAGCGGTGCCGCCGTGCGTGGCCTGGTGCTGCAAGTGCTGGTGCAAGTGCTGCTGCGCTGCATGCGCCATGGCGTCCACCAGAGCGTGCAGCTGCGCGCGAGGCGACAGCCCCTGCATGGCCCTCGGAACCTGTGACCAGATCGGTCACTGCTTTTTGTGTCAGGGCCGAGGCGCAGCCCAGAGTCCCAGGCAGCAGCCCCGCAGCGAACCACCTACCGTGACCATGGCGCTCTCCCTCCGCACCCCCCTGCGCGTGAACCGCCAGAGCGCGGTGGTGGCTCGTCGCCCCGCGCGCGTCAGCGTGGTCAAGACCAAGGCGCTGCTCGAGACCTCGGTCGTCATTGGCGGCTCGACCGTCGCGTTCCTCACCCTGGTGAGCGACCCAACCCTAACCCTAGCCCTGGCTCGCCTTGAACACATCGCGACTCGCCACCAGGGGCGCAGGCGTTGCAGCTCTGTCTTCACGCACGAGTGGGACGAGTACAGATACAGGCGGGGAAGCACAAACACCTGGTGCACCAGGTGCCATGCGTGGCCGGCCCCCAGCGCTCACTGGGGCAGCACGGCTGCCGTGTTGACGACAGAGGCCGGAGAGGACGTCGCCGCGCCGCTTGGCCGCAGCTCCGCAGGCAGGGGCAGCTCCCCTGCACAGAGCCACGTCAAGGGGACAAGCGACGGCGCACGCCGTGCACTCGTGCCCGAGGTCGAGCCTTGTGTTGCTTGCGTGCACCAGAGCGCACGTGCCTGCGCCAGTGATGATGACGGCCTTGAGCGGCTTGCCGTACCGCCGCTGCACGTTGGCCGCCCGCTCGTCACCAATCCTGCGCCACGCGGCAGCGCGCAGGCGGGGCTCCTAACCCAGTGAGTGTGAAGAGCCAAGTGCGCTCCCACAGCTGAGCGCAGCACTCACGACTGGGCAAAGAGGTTGAGCTGCCGGCTTTGTGTGGACGGCTTGAACGTGGGCACCTGCGTGCAGCGTTAGCAGCAGCGGCAGGCGTGGTGCTGAGCGATCGGCCTGTGCAGTGAGTGAGGGAGGTCGAGCGCATCGGCTCTCACGCACACACCCCCACAGGTACCTGTGCGATGGAGCTGACCACGGACATGCCCTGGAGCACGCGGCCAAACACAAGGTTGGCAGAGTCGAGCCGCGGCACAGGCCCAGGCCCTGCAAGCGCACACATGCCAGCACGCAATTGCAGCATGAGCGCCCCGTGGTGCTTGCTTGCTGCCCTGGCGCCGCGGTCCCCACCAAGGCCACCTGCCCCCCTCCCCAGACACACCTGTGGTGATGAGGAACTCTGTGCTGCGGTAGTTGGCCCTCCCGCGCAGCGCCGGGTCCTCGTCGTTCTCCGCCAGGGAGAGGCTGAGCGTGCCGGGCCGCAGGTGGCGCGCCCGGAAGGCGGCGGGGCTGGTCAGGTCCGAGTTGGCCTGAGGAGGCCAGCGTGCAGGACCAACAAGTGTGGTCAGCAGGGCCCAGCAGGCTAACACAGCGTGACGCTGCTGCTCATGCTGTGGGGGGGCTGCCCTCCTCAGGCCGACAAGCAGAGGCGCTGCTCACCTGCAGCTCCACGCCGTCCACCTCCACCTGCCCCATCCGATACGCGCCCTGCTGGCCCGCCTGCAGCACCCCACCATCGAACGCCAGGGCATGCACGGGCACCAGTGACAGAGGCACCGCACACGCCAGCGCAAAGCCTCCCCTTCGTCCCCTCCCACCCTCCCCGCCGCGTGCGCCCACGCACCTGGATGTACTCGCCCGGCAGCACGCGCGAAAAGACAGTGCCGCTGAGGGCGTTGTTGCGCACCAGCGCCAAGAAGTTGCCCACGGTGGCCGGCGCCACGTTGCCGTACAGCCCTGCGCGCGACCCCCCAGCGGTGCGTGGTGCTGCAAAGCTCTTCGCCCTGCGTGGCCGCCCCCCACCCCCACCCGGCCACCCCAGCCAGCGCCGCACCCAGCACGATGCGCCCGAGCGGCGCCGCGTCGTCCAGCGGGATGATGCTCTTGTCGCCCAGCGTGCGCTCGCCCGCCGTCTTGTACGAGCGGGGCGCGACGGCAATGTCTAGGTACACCTGCAGCGCACAGCGTTGCACAGGCGCCCTGCAGGCTCCGCCATGGCCGCCGCTCCTGCTTCTGCCTGCCGTGCGCACCCCTAGCACGCAACCCGAGGGTTCGACACCCTGCAGACGCCGCGGCATGTTGGCGCGCACCAGGTTGGTGATGGTCTCGTCCGCGCCCTCGACGGCCACGGCGTCGTACACCTCTGCGTCCGCCTGCTGAGGCGTGCACCACAGCGATCCGGCCAGCAGCGCGGCGCCGCCCAGCAGCAGCTGCCTGCGCTGCCGGCCTGGCTGATCATCGCACAGCTGCGGCTCCTGCTGGTGCTGGCACGCGTGCTGCGGTGCCCAGTGGCCCTGCACAGCCTGCGCCCTGCAGCGCGCCGGCGCCGGCGCTGCGCGCGGTTTCCTGGCAGCGGTGCCGCCGTGCGTGGCCTGGTGCTGCAAGTGCTGGTGCAAGTGCTGCTGCGCTGCATGCGCCATGGCGTCCACCAGAGCGTGCAGCTGCGCGCGAGGCGACAGCCCCTGCATGGCCCTCGGAACCTGTGACCAGATCGGTCACTGCTTTTTGTGTCAGGGCCGAGGCGCAGCCCAGAGTCCCAGGCAGCAGCCCCGCAGCGAACCACCTACCGTGACCATGGCGCTCTCCCTCCGCACCCCCCTGCGCGTGAACCGCCAGAGCGCGGTGGTGGCTCGTCGCCCCGCGCGCGTCAGCGTGGTCAAGACCAAGGCGCTGCTCGAGACCTCGGTCGTCATTGGCGGCTCGACCGTCGCGTTCCTCACCCTGGTGAGC
>VFQP010001737.1_pt1 | contig 27276 bp, 25 predicted proteins | sample 3512351 | NCBI WGS metagenome assembly VFQP01 (sample SAMN10412372, study PRJNA504923) | tailings metagenome | isolation source: Relicate 1 Philex TSF1 revegetated site | place: Philippines: Tuba, Benguet | collected 2017-08-29
GAAGAACTGAACCCACGGCTGCGCCCTGTTTGGCGTTGCAACAGCAACGCCCCGAAGAACTTGTCCGTGCCTGATGCCAGTGCGCTGCTTGTCGGACAGGGACCAAGACCTTGACCGTGTGCGCGGCAAGCGCAGGCAAGCCCCACCCCGAGCCGTACCGCCTGGCCGAGCGGCTGCTGACGGCCCAGGCGGCGGAGCTGGGGCTGGTGGACCCCAGCCACCTCACCGCTAAGCCCGGAGCCGCCCTGCCCTTCTCGGCAATCTACGCCGTGGGCGACAACCCCGCCGCCGACGTGCGGGGCGCCAACGCGGCGGGCGCGCCCTGGGTGTCTGTGCTCGTCCACACAGGTGCGCGCCTTTGTGATTGACGGGCTTCCGCTCAGCTTCTGCACGGCCTGGGTGAAAAAAAGCTGCAGCTTCTGCGGTGCCTGCCCTTCTCGCGGCGCAGGCGTGTTCCAGGGCCCGGGGCACAACTGCTCGCGGGACGTGGCGCAAGTCGCTGTGCGGGACGTGGACGCCGCCGTGCAGGCGGGCCTCCACCGGGCGCGCAGCATCAAGTTCCACAGCATGCGCTGACGCGAGCTGCGCGCCAGGTCACGTGCGAGCCGCGTGCACCTGCTCCCACGAACGAGGAGAACCGTGACCTTGAAGACGCCGTGAGCCAGGCATGAAACGTCGTGCGCGGCGTGGCGTATGCCGCCCAGCAAAGAGCAGTGTGCAAAGAAGAAGAGTCAGTGGCCAACAACAACAACAACGTGTGCAGCTGCAGCTCGGGAGAAGGCCGCGCCACGCCTCAGACCTTGCCGAGCCGCTGCTTCTCCCTGGCCTTGCTGTTGTTCCACGAGGCCAAAATCTCGGCCGGCGTGCGCCACCCGCCCCCTCCCGAGGAGCCAGAGGTGCCGCCGCCCGACGAGGCTGCGCCGGCGCGGTGGCGCCCCGGAGACGCGCCCGCCTGCCCCTCCTGGCGCGAGGCGGTCCAGAGCGACTGCGGGCGCCTGGCTTGGGCGCCCTTGCCCTTCTTGCCCTTGGCGCCGTCCCGGGTGAGCAGCCACAGCCAGAAGCAGAGCGCCAGCACGTGCACCGCCACCAGCACAAGCACCAGGCCCAGCTCCATCTCGTACGGCGTGTGGTGGTGAGGCAGGTGCTGGTGGCCGTGGTCCTCGTGCAGCACCACCCTCCGCTTGGTGGTGCTGGCAGTGGTGGTGGCGGAGGGGGCCGACGGCTTGGTGGGGTCGCCGCCAATGGACGTGGCGGAGGTTTGTGGCCCAGGGCGAGCGGTCGTGCCGCTGGACGCCGTCCTCGTGGCTTGGGGCCGTGCCGCCGGCGAGGCGGACACGCGGCCGCCAGTGGGGCCCGCTGCGCCGCTGCCGCCCTTGGCCGTGCCGGCTTGCGCGCCAGACGCTCGCCCACCGCTGCTACCAGCGCGGATGGTGCCTCCTGACGCGGTGGGCCCTGCTGCGGCGAGCGCCGGCACTGCCCACAGGGTGGCGCTGCTCGTCGCCAGCAGCAGCGCCGCCAGCAGCGGCGTCGCCGTGTGGCGACGTGCGCACGTCCGCTGCGGCATTCGCGCAGGCGTGGGGGCGTGGGACCACGCTTGCCCCGCCGCTGCTCCTGCTAAAAAAAAGAGACTCCGCGCTGCTAAGAGGAGTGCAGGCGTGCTGCTGAGCTGAGGCTCAGTCGCGCTTGTCGTCCGGCTTGCTGGTCCCCACGCGGTCGCCCAGGAGCGTCAGGGTGATCCAGGCCACAAAGGCGAGCAGGTGGACCGCTGCGCCGCCATACGCGCCACCGCCAACAAGCGCGCGCGTGGTGAGGACAAGGTGCCCAGCTTCGCCACGGTTGCACCCCGCACACGCACCTCCCAGATCGTTGGAACGCGTGCGTGCGGCCACCTCAGGACTGCGCGGCGCTGCAAGTCAGGGTGCCGCGGTGCGGCTCACCGACGAGAATCTTGACGAGCAGGCCGTAGGGACCGTCGAACAAGCCCGCGCCGTGCGCAGCGTCCGTCATGCGCAACGCATGGTGCACGCTGCTCATCCTTGCTCCTCCCGCAGCCGTGAGTCCGTTCCCCCAAGCACTCACACTTCCCCTTCCTCTGCTCTCTTGCTCCTCTGCTGGGGTTCATGACACTCTCGCCATGCATCCGAGAGTGCTGCGAGCACGCGCGTTCGGCACAACCACCGCTTCGGGCATCATCAGGAATGTGTGTTGGCTGAGTCGCGTCGTTCCTTTCGCCCCGCCATTGGGATGCGCGTCGAGCGCAGCGGTGTGGGCGTGTCGCGGGCCCTGGCGGGAGCGCTGCCAGCAGAAGGAGCCAACGGAGACGCTGGACTCTCCATCGCCGCTCAGGTGCGAGTTGTTTGGGTGGAGGTCGCGGGCTCCCGTGCTGCTGCATCCATTCACGGCAATGTCCTGCACGAAGTGGGATCGGCTTCGAGGACGAGGAGCCAGCGCCTCACCACACGCAACAGCGGCGTGCGTGCGTGGTGCCTGCTTGCACTGTGGCATCGCTCCAGGGCCTGGGGACGGGCACGCTGCCCCGCGGCACCGCAGCGCGCAATGGCTCGTCGGCGGCGCCACCCACGGGGCCGCCGCAGCGAGCCCAGGGTGGGCCAGCCACGGCGCAGCCACCGCTGCCCTACCTGGAAGACGCCCCCGGGGGCCTGGTGGCGCAGCCTGGCGACGTGGAGGGCGTTGCGGCAGCCGGTGGGAAGGGCGCGGCGACCCAAGGAGGCACAGCGAGGAGAGGGGCGGCATCATCAGGAGGAGGAGGAGTGGGAGGACCAGGAGGAGCAGGCAGCACGGCAGCAGAGCTCGCCGGCAGCTCTGCGGCGCCCGAGCTGCTGCCGGGCCAGCAGCTCCGCATGCCCTTCCTCACGCCGCCGCACCTGCAGATCACAGCCTTCCTGCAGGAGCACCCCCCCATCATCACCACGGGCGGCGGCATAGCGCACAGCGCGCTGGGGCCGGCGGGCAAGAACAGCATGCTCCTGGGCGCCACCACGCACAAGAGCAACCGCGACCTGTCGCCCATCAAGCAGCGCACGCTGCAGTTCCGCACCGGCATCCACCGGGCCGGCAGTGAGTGCACTGCAGGGGACAGGGCGCCGCTGTGAGCAGCGCTCGGGCCGCGCAGACAGACAGACTGTGGGGTGTTGTGCCCTGAGTGTGCCCTGCAGAGACGGTGGCGCCGAACTACTTGGTCACGTCGATGCTCGGCAACGCCCTGGGTGCGTGCGCGGCAAAACAGCTTGTGGCAGCGCGCTGCTGTGCAGCAGGACATGCACGGTGCTGCCACCACAAGCGTGGTCAGAGGTGCAGCCGCGGTGTGTGTCGCTGCATCGTCGCTGCGCAGACTACTGCCTGCCGCCCAGGGCACCCGGACCCAGCTTGACGGCGGCGCTGCTGACGGGTGAGCTCAGAGCTGCGCCGTGTGAGCAGCAGGCGTGGTGGGCAGCCTGGCGCCACCAAAAACGCGCGATGTTCCCGCAACCCCTGGTCACGCTGTGCCCCGCAGACCTCAAGATGCCTCCGGGGCAGCTCCCGCCCTCCTCGGCCAGCATGCTGGGCGCGCTGAGCTTGCCCGCCACGCAGCGCCTGCCCGACCGCTCCGTCTTCAACGCCGGCGCCTCGGCGCTGCAGAAGCTGCCGTACCACACGGCTACGGGCGGCGCGCTGCCCGTGCCCCCGGTGGGCGTCACGTCCACCACCTGGATGGGCGGCGCCGCCACGGCGCGCACGGCCGGCGAGGCGCTGCTGCGCCTGTGGGGCGCCTTCTCCCAGGAGGAGGTGTACAGCTTTGACGTGCCGCCGGGCGTGCGCACGGGCCTGGACGCCGTCAAGCTCTTCTCCAGCAGCGCGGCCAAGCCCGGGCTCATCATCTTCTGTGGCCTCAACCCCGCCGCCACGGTGCGGCATGCGGCGCGCGCCGAATCGTAGCCTTGTGGCTTGCGGCTTGCCAGGCGACTTGAGGCCATCCGCAAGCCACCAGTTGATGTCGGCCGCCCCCGAATGTCTCCTTCGTTCCTTGGCTACCTGCACACGTCGCTTGCCTGCCTCTTGCAGGCGTACAACCCGTACGACCTGGTGGTGCAGGCGCCCGAGGGCGTGGACCGCTCCTTCTTCTTCCTCATCACGCAGTCAGGCGTCACGCACATGTGGGGTGGCGTGGCGTACGAGCTGGTGCCGCACCACGAGTGGATCCGCGACGCCGAGCTCTTTGCCGTGCTCAAGAAGCTGGTGCTCTTTGGCAAGCACGAGCTCTTCAAGGTGAGGTGATGTTTTGGGGGGGGGTGCGACCGGCCCGTCCTGCGTGTGCAGTCTGGTTGACCACGTGCACGCTCCGTGGCACAACTCACCCCGCAGGCGTTCCGCAAGTGGCACGCCGCGATCCGCAGCCTGCTCTTTGAGAAGCGCCAGCGCGCCCTTTCGCGCTCGCTGCTGATGCTCTCGCCCACGTTCGGCCCCGCGCTGCTCTCCATCCGGCGCATGACGCTGGCCGCCACGCACGACCCCGCCGGCTCGTGGAAGCGCCGCGCGCTGCCCGACGGCGCCGTCACGTGGCTGCACAGCAACCCCGACCTGTACACCCCCAAGGGGGGCGACGGCGCGGGGCCCGGCGCCGGAGACGACCCCGCCGACGATGAGGACGGCGCGGACGCTGCGCACGGCGCGCCGCTCGGCGACGCGCTCATCACGCGCATGTCGATGCTGGCGGCCGCGCCGCCCACCATCAAGAGCCACGCGTCTGGCTCGCTGGGGGTCGCCGGGGGTCCCGGCGGCGGGGGGCTGGAGAAGCAGGGCAGCAGCAGGCAGGGCGGGCCGCCCTCCCGGCGCGGGTCCTTCCAGGGCGTGACGTCGGGCGCGCCACCGGACTCCAAGGGTGGCGGCGCGTCGGCGCGCAACAGCAGCGGCGGCGGCGGCGTGCAGGGCCAGCAGGTGGCGGGCGCGCCGTCGCTGATGCGCGTGAGCGACATGGAGCAGGCCATGGCCCGGGGCGGCGGGTGGGCGGGCAAGCGCGAGGGGTCGCTGCGGCGCAAGCCGCGGGGCCGCTCGGACAGCACGTCGGGCGCCACGGTGGCGCCGGAGCACAGCCTGCTGCTCCCGCGCGAGGAGCTGCCGCAGGGCGGCCTGGCGGTGCAGCTGGGCACCATCAGCAGCAACCTGCTGGAGCTGTGCACACTGGAGCAGTTCAAGCAGCAGCGCGCGCAGGCCAAGGTGCGCCGGGGGCACTAGTGACGTGTTGCGGGCATGGAGTGTGTGTGTGTGTGGTATTTGCATCTGTTTGGATAAGTCTAACCCATCCACCCAAGCATGGACACGGACGCGCGTGCATTGTTGGGGCCGGTCGTGCGCAGGCCCAGGTGCAGGACGCGCTGACGCACATGACGTTGTACGTGGTGGACCAAGTGTGCGCCGTGGGCCAGGCGGTCGCAGCGCGCGTGCGCGACGCCACGGCGGCGCTGGCGCCCCTGACGCGCAAGCAGGCGTTTGAAAAGCGCTTCGTGCACGTGTCAGGTGCGGCGCCGGCGCGTTCCTCTCCCAGCCGGACCGTTGCTGCCGCGTTGTTGCCGGGGTGCGGACCAGGGCGGCTGCTCGTGCTCTTGGCGCGCAGGGCGCGAGACATGGCAGCACGGGTCGCCGTACTTTGCCAACGAGGCCGAGGCGGAGCGCCTGCAGCGCCTGACCGAGGCGCTGGCCGAGCGCGACCAGATGCAGGCCTTCCTGGGGCTCACCGACACCCTGGTCATCACCGCCATGTACGACCTGGCCCGGCTGGCCCTAGCCCTGGCCTGCCACCAGGTGAGTGGGTTGCGCAAGGCTGGGACGACGTGGCAAGAAGGAGCGCGCCTTGGCCGTTGCGCCACTGAGACGTCCCACATGCCCGACTGCTGCGCGCAGCTCTTCCAGCCGCGCCGCAACGGGCTCTTCACGATCCACGCCACGGCCGCGCCGTACGACAAGGCGCTCGCCGAGTCGGTGCTGCGCCGGCCCGCTTCCCAGGGCGCGGACCCCATCAGCCACAGCAGCAGCATGACGGCCGGGCTGCAGCGCGGAGGCGCGGCTGGCGACCTGCAGCACAGCGACACGCTGGCGTCGGCCCCCGCGCCCGTGTCCTTCGCGCCGTCCTGCGCCCAGGTCGTCGACCTCGTGTTGGACGTGGTGCGCGACACGCTGGCCGTGGCGGCACAGGCGTCGCTGGGCGTGACCAACCACCCCAACGTGCGCGACCTCACGCAGCAGATCTTCGGCAACACGGCCGCCGCAGCCGCCATCCTGCGCATGCCTCGCAAGGCCACGGGCTCCACGGCGCAGGTCCAGCGCGCGACGCAGCGAGCCGCCACCATGGCCGCGTCCGGCGCCGAGCAGGCGGCCGCGGCGATGGGCGGCGGCCGCACAGGCCTCGTGCTGGAGCAGCTCCGCAGCATGCTGCACGTGCAGCGCCTGCAGGAGCAGCTCGAGGACCGCGTCGTGCGGCAGTACTACTCGGTCATGTCGCACACGGCGCTCGAGCCTTTCGTGGCGCAGAAGCGCGAGTGGGCGCTGGTGTGCTCGTACGACGCGGCCGTGTACCGTGGCGCCAAGCACCCGCCCGACAAGCTGCACGCCGACCTGCAGCTGGTGCGCGGGTGGATGGAGAGCCTGGCCAAGAGCGGCACCTCGTCCGTGTTTGGCATCGTGCACTTTGACCTGCTCGGCGCGCGCGACGGCCTGCTGCCGCCCATCGTCGCCGTCTACACCAGCATGCTGTCGGGCCTCACCGGGCTCATGATCAGCCTGCAGAAGGACCTGCTGGCGCGCCTGAGCCGCTACATCGACAGGTGAGAGGGCTACACGAGCGCGCAGAGGCCGCCCTGCGGCCTGCGCTCGGCGCCTAGGGCGCACCAGCAGCTCTCAAGCAGCTCGCATATCCCTTGCCAAGGTCCCACCCATGTCCTGCCGCCTCTCAGGCTGCGCAACCGCCCGTCAGAGCTGCCCGAGTTCGTGGCCTACATGGAGCTGGTGTGGCCGCACCTGGACGAGTCCAGCTTCAAGCGCCAGCGCGTCAAGCAGCAGCAGGAGCACCTGGCGCAGCTGTACCAGACCATTATGGCGGTGCGTGCTCGGCTCTTGTCAAGCGCGGCCTCTGCAGGCGCCGCACCGCTCGCACGTGACGCACGGCGCCCATGTGGCCTGCTCGTCCCGCAGGCCGTGCCCAAGGTGGACGCGCCGTCCCGCAGCACCACGCGCCCAGGCACACCCGACAGCGGCGCGGTGGCGCTACCCGAGGTCACCATCAGTGTGCGCGAGGCGCGGCCCGTGCACCTCATGTGGAAGCAGGTGCGGGCGCTTGCTGAGCGCCTCTTCGCCTCGACATGGAGACACCGCCCGGGACTGCCGGGGCAAGGCACTGACGCCGCCACGGACATGCGTGTCTTGCACCGCACGGCGCTCGCAGGTCCAGTCAGAGGTGGTGCGGTACATGGACGAGGCGGCGGCGGCGGCCGACTTTTTCCAGCACTCATCCGCGCTCATGACCAACCACCTGAAGAACAACCTCCTGCAGATGGAGTCGGACCTGCTGCAGCTGCTCACGGCGCTGCGGCTGGGCGCCCCCGCCACCCTCTCCAGCAAGAGCGCAGAGGTCTTCTCGCGGCTCGACGCGCTGGACGAGCAGATGCGCGAGCTGCTGTCCCAGAACACCAGGTGCCAGTCCTGGGCCAAGCTGCTCAGCCACCCCTCCATTGCGCAGGTGAGGGGCCGCTGTCCCTGCCAGCACCGCACAGGTCTCGTGCTGCACAGCAAGCGATCAAGGCCCTGAGCCTGTCGTGTGAGGCACCACCCTGCTCATCACGCGCGCAGATCCTGGCCCACGTGGAGCGTTTGGTGGAGGTGGCGCACGGCCTGCTGACGGCGCGGCGCCGCCTGTGGAACGTGCTGGTGCGCTGGGAGCAAGCGCTGGACCGACTCTACGCGCTGCCGGCCGCCAGCCGCATCACGGCGGGGCTGCTCACGCCCATCAGGGACGCGCTGCAGGCCTTGGAGGTGGAGGTGCAAGCCATCACGGTGAGGTGGCAGTTTGACGTGATGCACGACGTCGAGAGAGGATCTCATGAGTGCATGCTGTGAAGTCACTCGGACTGCTTATTGCTGCTCGTCTGCCTCTGCAGAGCGCACACATCCGCGACGACGTGGCCAGCACCACCACTGTCACGCCGCAAGAGGGCAAGCTGGGCGCGCATTACTCACTCGTGGTGCGGGCCAGTGACGGTGCTTCTGCTGCTTGCTGACACTGGAGTATGCGTCTGAAGAAGAGGTGCGGAAGTGTGGCTTGACCTTGTGTCACGCTGCGCAGGTCCGGGCGTGGCACAACATGCTGGAGATTGCCGAGATGTTTGCGCACAAGGCCATCAAGGCCCGCCACGTCAACATCCTCATCACCTGGCTCCACGTGCGTTGGTTCTGCGCCTCACGCCCGCTTCGTCAGTTGACTCGACGCACACGTCTGCCTGCAGCAGCTCAGTGCCCACGGCTGCCTCTGTGTGCGCACCTCACCTGCAGACGTGCACCAACACGCCAGCGCCGCAGCCGGGCCAGCTGCAGCTCACGGAGCGCTACCCCGTCCCGGCTGGTGACTCCCCGGCTGCGCTCAGCAGCATCACCGCCGGCGCCGCTGTCTCCCCGCGCGCCGCGATCATCCGCACCGACAGCATCGCGCTCGAGTCGCAGCCCTCGGTCGCCACCACGGCCGTGTCCCAGCTCTCCGCTGGGGAGGCGACGGGCGCGGCGGCAGGAGGGGCGACGGCGACGCTGGCGCAGCTGCTGTCGCGCTGCACGGAGAACGACGAGACGCGCGAGCTGGTGTACCGGGCGGTGCAGGTGGCGCACGCAGAGCACGCGCTCGTGCTGCGCCTGGGCGAGATCCACGAGCGCCTTTCCGTCGCCGAGCTGCAGTTCGCGCCGCAGCGCTTCGCCGGCGCGTTTGTCATCGTCAACAGCTGCGAGGTGCGCTCGCGGTGCACAAGAGCGCACGGGCCTCGACGTGTCCGGGCCGCCCGCGTTTGCCGGTTCGTCAACTCACGAGTGCGGGTGTGCGCTCGCAGGTGATGGCGGAGCTGAGCGACCTGCAAGGCATGCTCGAGACGGTGCGCGCGTCGCCCAGCTGGGCCGGCATCATGCACGAGTACGAGATGGTGGAGCAGCTGCTGGCGCAGGTGGCCAGCGTCACAACGGTGAGCAGTGATGCGTGCGTGCAGGCCCAACCGCATCCCACAGAGCTCGGCATGGAACACAGCCTCAGCACTCTTCTGCATCGTGCGCGCTGTGTGAGCGCAGGCGGCCCTGTCCTGCCAGGAGCTGTGGAGCTTCCTGTCGGCCCTGCTCTGCACGCCAGAGGCCCAGGCCGCCGTGCCCTCGGCCAGCACGGCGCACGACCCTCTGCTCGGCATCTGGCGCAAGTACACGCTCAGCGCACACGAGACGCCTGGGCTGCTGCTGCTGGCGCACACCATGCCAGAGCTCATGTCCCTGCACGAGGCCATGACTGAGGTGCGAAGCGTCACGCATCCTGCCAGCGGCCTGGGTAGCGCAGTGCGGCGGCCGTGCCCGCTGACGCCCTCAAATGCTGCGTGCTGCATGCCAGGTGCGGCGCATGGTGGCGGGCCCCATCCTGGCGGCCGTGCGCGCCGCCTACCCGCGCACCGTGTTTGTGCCGGACCACGTGCTGCTAGAGGCGGTGGTGGCGGCGCAGCGCGACCTCGAGGCGCTGCCCGCTGACCTGCTGTCGTCGTGCTTCTCCGGCCTGACGCGCCTGCACGTGGCGGCCGAGCACAACCACGGGCCAGCCTCCGACGACGAGGTCCGCCCCGTTGGTGCTGCAAGCACGGTGCGGACTGTGGGTGCGTGCCTGCGGACCTGGGGCTGACGAATCACCGCTGCGTGTGCGCGCGTGGTGTTGGATGGTGCGCAGGCGGAAGGGCCTCCCATCCTGGACGGGGGCCGCACCGGATCCTTGGTCGCCCCCTCCAGCCCGACGATGGTGCTGGGCGGCTTTGGCGAGCGGCCCACGCAGGTGGTGGTGGCCGTAACGGGCGCGCACGGCGACACCATGGCGCTGTGCCCCGAGCTGCAGGTGCCCGCCGGCACGTCGCTCAGCCGCCTGCTGGGCGAGATGGAGGGCGCGCTCAAGGCCAGCCTGCGCGCGCACCTGGTGCAGTGCATGCAGGCCTGCGGGCACATGCCGGTGAGCGAGCGAGGCGCCCTGTGGCATACGGGGCGATGAAATCAGCCGCAAGACCAGACGCTGCGGTCGCCCCGTTCCCCTCATCCTGTGAACGCGACAGCATGGTGCGCGGAGTCGGATGCAGAGCTCATGCTGGTGGTGGTGGGCCGCGCGCAGGCTGACGTGTGGGTGTCGTCGTTCCCCAGTCAGGTCATGGTGCTGGTGGACGCCGTGGTGTGGACCCAGACCGTCAGCACCGCCCTGGCGCGCGTGGCCGACGGCGAGCGCATGGCGCTGCGCAACCTGCTGGACCAGATGGTGCTGCGGCTCGAGGGGCTGGCGCAGCAGCTGCGCGGCACGCTGGCGTCCGCCTCGTCAGCCTCCGCGGTGCTGGGGGCATCCAGCCGGTCGGAGGAGTCGGCCGAACCCTCCTCGCCCGGCGCGGACGCAGCATCTCTGGACGGGCAGCACGTGCCTGGGGTGCACGCCCTCAGGGCACTCATTGCGTCAGGCGTCGCGCACCGCCAGGTGCGGCTTCGCTGCGCATCCTCTGCTTTGCTCTGATGCGGGACAGGACGCGGGCGACCGCTCACCGCAGCAGAAACACGACTGGGGTGCGCGCGTGTTCCGCGTGACGGGTGGCCTGCGGCCGCAGGTGGTGGAGGCGCTGGTGGCGTCTGACTGCGCCACGCCAGAGTGCTGGGAGTGGGTGCGCCACGTGCGACACTACTGGGACCCCGACCACCAGCTGCTCTACGTCGCGTTCGCTCAGGTGAGGGGGACGCACCCGAGGTCAGAGTGCAAGACACCGCAGGTGCCGCGTGAAGCCTGCTTGAAAAGAGCACCGCCGCGCCATGACGCACACCAAGAGCGCCGTGTGCGTCTTGCTGGCCGTTGGTGCAGACGCGCCTGACGTATGGGTGGGAGTACCAAGGCCACAGCCAGGCGTCAGACGTGGAGCTGCTGCCCGCCTGCACCCCGCACCTCATGGCCGCCGTCAACGCGCTCCAGACGTCGCCCATCATCCACCTCTCCCTCCCAGCAGCGCACGTGCGTGCGGTCACGTCACCGAGCGCGCCGCCTTGACACCACGACTCCACGCGACTTGCGCGTTTGAGTCCACGCTGCTGCGTTCGAGCGTCGTGCGTGTTGCGGCCCCGCAGGCGTGCGGTCCTAGCTACGTGGAGGCGTTGGCGAGGCTGCTGGGCAAGCACTGCGTGAGCTGGGACCTGGCGGCAGACAGCAGCCCCGCTGGATGCGCACGGTGAGGATCTGCACATGCGGAGGGGCGGTTGATGCTTGATACTGCGTACCTGTCGCCACATGGTCTGGTGGGCTGCCTCCACGCCCTTGCGCAGGGTGCTCCAAGGCGCCCTGCAAAGCGACAGCTGGCTGTGCCTTCAAGGACTGGAGCGCCTGGGCCTCGAGGTGCTGTCGCTGGTGGGCGCTCAGCTCCAGGCCATCTGGTCGGCCTACTTCAACGGCCTGCCGGCTGTGCACCTACCCGCCGGCCGTCAGGGCGACCGGGAGCGCTGCGACGAGGTGCACGTGCCGTCGCCGTGGGCCAAGGGCACGGGACCCGACACGCCGGTGCCGGCCTCCATCTTCGTGCCGGTCGTGGCGGACGCGCTGCTGCCCCACGCGATGTGCACCTGGATGGTGAGTGAGCTCTGTGCCTGTGCGGTCGCCGATCCCACCGCGCCGCGCAGGAGCGAAGACGCACTTTCGTCACCCTGTTCGCTCGCAGGACGAGGAGACGCCAAGGGCGAGCCAGCTGGGGGAGGAAGTGCGCCGCGTGGCCCGCACCATCCGCCTGGCGGCACCGGACACGACGCTGGTGCTGGAGGCTGGCTTGCGCTGCCAGGGCCTGCGCGACTCGATCGACGCGGCGCGCGCCGCCGAGTGCTGCTTCCAGCTCGCGGCGATGCAGCTCCCAGACAGGTGCGAGACGGCGCTCGAGGGGATCAGGCGCGCAGCAGCCCACACCGAGAGGGATGCGGTGAGGGACACTCACCACTGCTGTGCGCGGCGCACATACCTGCAGGCGCCCCCAGTACGCCCTGACCCTCGTCCACGTCAAGGCGATGCTACAAGTCATCCGGCAGCGAGCCTGCGCGCACCGGTGCCTCCTCGCCGCTCCCGCCACACCCTACAACGCCACGTCCATGACCACTCCCCCGATGGGCGCCTACTCGAGCGCGCTCTCTTCGGGCAGCGCGCTGGACGCCGTGGAAGCAGCGCTCCGCGTCGTGCTCGTGTCAGCCGCGCCGCCCGAGGACCAGGGGCTCCTCTCGCGCCTGGTGGAGCAGGCCACCTGCACGCGCGCGCGCTCGCCCGTGGTCCCGCAGCCCGACGGCAGCCAGGCGGGCGGCCACGACCCGGCCTTCCTGCCTTTCGCTGTCCCGCCGCAGCCGTGCGCGGGCGTGCCGAGCCTCGCCGTCCTGCACGACCGCGTCGTCGCCTCCGCCCACGCCGCCGCGGGACGCATCGCTGCGGGGCTCAAGCCCACCAGCAGCGGGCCTGCCGCTGTCCTGGCCAAGAGCCTCAGCAGCGGCAGCATCTCGGCGGCTCCCTCCCACGACACCACCTCAGCTGCAGAGGTCCACGCCGCCATGGCGCACGTGCACGCTGAGCGGCTGGCCTCAGAGGCGTGCCGCCTGGCCGTCTGCCTGGGCGCTACGGGCTCGTGCTTGCTCGTCGGCCCGCCGGGCTCGGGCAAGACGCTGCTGTGGAAGGCGCTGGTGGCGGCGGCCAGCGGCCCGGACGTGCTGCACGCGACCGAGCGACGCAGCCACCACGACATGGCCTGCCCACGGCTCCTGCACCTCTACCCGCAGACGCAGCCAGTCGCTGGGCCCCTCGGCGGCGGCTCGGGCAGCGACAGGGACGACCCCGGGTCGCACCTGCACGCCGCGCTGGCGCACCTGCTCCTGCCCCCCTCAGGCAACGACCCGCTGCCCGCAATGAGCCAGCAGCTGCGGAGGGACCACCCCTCCGCCCTCACTGCGAGGGGCAGCGCCCTCGCAGCCCTCAGCGGAGAGGACAGCACGGGCTGGCAGGGGCAGCTCGGGGGCGGTGACGCCCGCCAGCAAGCCTCCTCGGCCCCGACGGCGTCGCCCGTGGGAGAGCAGCCCGAGTGGCTGGTCCTGGACGGGCCGCTGGGCTCTGCGGCGGCAGAGGCCGTGGTGCCGCTGCTGGCGAGGCGCTGCAGGCAGTACAGCTCCCGGGACGGAGGGCAGCAGCACCGCGGCGCCTCCACCCAGCAGTTCATGCAGGTGCGTGACGCGCTTGGCCGCCGCCGCCCCGCAGCTCGTGACTGGAAGCAGCGACACGTCATGCGGTGTGCGTGTGCCGCTGCGCAGGTGCTGGGCGTGGGGCAGCAAACCAAGGTGCTGTGGGAGTGCAGCTCGCTCGAGGGCGCCTCCCCGGCGCTCCTGGCCGCCGTGCCCGTGGTGTCCCTGGCGCCCGACCACCTCCACGACCCAGCCAAGGCGCTGCACACGGCCGCCGCGTGGGCCGCCCAGCGCGCGCTGCCGCAGCCCTGCGCGCAGGGCGACGCCGACCGCGTGGCACGCAGCGTCAGCGGCCTGCTGGTTGCCGTGATGCGGCAGGCGCACGCGGCGCTGGCCGTGGTGCCCGGCAGCGGCACCGCCAGCCCGTTTGGGCCAGACAGCACCAGCCAGGGGACCAGCGACCAGCACAAGCAGCCGCCCGCCGCGCCCGCCGGCACTTCGGCGTTTGCGCTGGCGCAGCAGGGCGTGCCGAAGCTGCTGCCTCCAGAGCACGGCGGCGTGCTCTTCACCACGGCGTTGCAGACAGCGGCGGCGCTGCTGCGCGAGGCGTGCGCCGCGTTTGAGCCGGCGGGCAGCGAGGCGGAGGCCAGGCTGCGGCTGGCGCGCGCCGCGCTGTTTGCCTGCCACTGGGCGCTGGCGCCGCTGCCTGTCGACGCCGCTGTGCGCGCTGCGCTGGGCGAGGCTGGGCAGCGCGCGGCCGAGGAGTGCGGGCTGGAGGACGCCCTGCCCGACCCAGGGGCTGGGGGCCTGCATGGGCACATGCTGGACCCTCGCCACGGCACGTGGTGCGCGTGGCCAGCGGCGCTGGGCCCCTTGGTGGGCGCCCACCACAGCCTGGAACAGCCCAACTTCAGCAAGTGAGTGCCGGCACACACGCAGCGCACATTGCTTCTGCGTTTGGTGCCAGCGGTGGACGTGGTGAGCAAACTCGTGTAGTCAACCCCTGGCCGCGTGCAGGTTGCTGCCCTCGGACGTGCCGCACAGTGGCGCGGCGGCGTGGCACCTCTTCACGGACCCCTTCACCAACCAGCCCAGCGTCTTTGTGCCCTGCCCCGTCGGGGCCGCGGCACAGCACGTGTGCACGCTGCTGCTGCGGGCGGGGGCAAGGCCCCTGCTCCTGGGCGGCCAGGGGTCGGGACGGCGCACCCTGCTCAGGCACCTGGCCAGCACAGGGCCCATCCTCGAGCAGCGCAGGTGCGGCGAGGAGCGGTGAACGCAGCCCTGTTGGGCGGGCTGCCAGACACACAACCTCGTGTCTGCCGTGTGTCGCCAAGAATGCAGCCTGCGTCCTTTCGCCGGACGTGTTGCTGCCGCGCAGGTGCCAGCCGCTGGGCGTGGGCCTGACGCCAAGCACCAGCCCCGGCACGCTCACCAAGCTGCTCTCCTGGTCCATGGTCTCTGCCGGCGCCACGCGCCTGCGCGGCCCCCTGGGCAAGCACGTGCTGGTGGTGGTGGAGGACCTGCACGTGGCGGTGCACGAGGACGGCAGCCACGCGCCCTGCCTCGAGTGGATCCGGCAGCTGGTGGACGCTGGCAGCGTCACCACCCGGGCAGAGGGCGCCCGCCTCACCAGGTGCGCGCCGACGCCCGCTGGTGCATTTTTGCGGCGTTGCTGTGCTGCAGACAGCGCGTGGCGCCGTGCTGGCTCTGCACGACACGGCGAGCCCCTCGTGCCTTGGTGTGGTGTGCGCAGCCTGGCGGTCTCGGACGTGCTCGTGTCCGCCACCAGCTGCCCGCACCGGCTGCTCGAGGGCAGCCCACCCGACGCCGCGCGCTTGTGGCGCCACTTCTCCCCCATCCACGTGGACGGCCTCCTCTCCCTCCTCCCCGCCGCCGACGCGGCGGCCCACAGCCTGCCGAGCACGGCGCCCGGGGGCCAGCCCTTGGCGTGCGTCTTCCGCCCGCTCAGCATGCTCACCTGCCTGGCGCACAGCACGCTGCTGCACATGGCGACCGGGCCCGCTCGCGTGCCCGAGCTCCTGGCGCTGGGGCCGCTGGGCATCGTCGCGGCGAGCCGCACGCTCGGCCTCACGCTGCACAAGCTGCAGGCGCGGGTGGCGAGCCTGCAGCGCCTCAACCTGGTCAAGCGCTCCAGCGACTTTGGCGTCGGCCAGCTCTCCTCGGTGCTGCAGCGCGTCGCGTTCGCCTCTGAGCTGCAGACGCCCGCGGGGGCGTGCTGGAGCATCAGCGACGTCCTGCACCGGCTGCTCTTCGAAGTGGGCCAGCAGCTGGGGTGCAGCGTGGGCAAGCAGAGCGACCGGGACGTGCTGGGCCGCGTGGCGCTGCAGGCCATGGGCAAGGAGGTCGGCGCGCTGCTGACCGGCAAGTTCGACCCGGCAGTGTGGTCGGACCTGCAGCCGGGCGGCGTCGCCGTGGCGCGGCAGCAGCACCCGCAGCAGGGCGCTGCTGCCGAGGCGGCACGGCCGCTGAGCAGCTCCGCCAAGCGCGTGTCGCTCATCAGCCCCGAGGAGGAGAGCGCGCTCGCGCAGGAAGCCGAGGACAAGGCGGTGGCGGCCTTGTGGACCGACTACGCCACGTCCGCGGACGGCCCCTCCATGACGGCGCTCATCGTGTCGCTCATCGGCAAGGTGCTGCCCTCGGACATCGACAAGCTCGTCGCGGCCGCGCGAGCCGACGCGCTGCTCGAGGCCGGCCGCGCCGTGCAGAAGACCATCTGCGGCCTGGACGTGCCGCCTCTCCATGGGCCTCGCAGCACGGCCGCGCCTGGCGCGGCCCGCAACGGCCCCGCGCCCGAGGGCGACGGCGTGCCACCACCGGCACCGGGCAGGGCAGCAGCACACTCGGCGCTGGTCGTGCCGTGGCCCGTGTGGCTGCACCAGCTCCCCACCGCGCTGAGCGACCTGCCCGCTCTGGTGCGCGCTCTCGCCGCCCAGCAGGGCAGCATCACGCGCGAAAGCTCCCCCGTCGACAGCTCCCGGCGCAGCACGGCTGACTCCCTGCTCATGCCACTGCAGCAGCACCCTCCCAGCATCCCCGCTCTCCCTCTCGGCAAGCTCAGCACGGCGCCATCCGGCCGAGGAGCGGCGACCGCCCTGCCAGCGCTGCATGTCCCTGACGGAGGCGACGACCACGCACGCCCTGGCGCAGAGCCGGAGCAGCAGCTGGATCCCCTGCACGCGCAGCTCGCGCTGGACATCATGGCGGACTGGGAGCTGAGCAGCGGACTGGTCGCGGCGGCCAACGTCCTCGCCTACGCGCCGCGCACGGGGGCACACCACGTGCTCGTCTCCGGCGCGGACGGCGCGGCCATGCTGCACCTGGCGCAGTTGGCGGTGCTGGACGCGGGCCACCAGCTGGTGACGCTCATGCCGCCGGTGGGCCTTGGCGCGGCTTCGGAAGCCACGACCAAGGTGAGCTCGATGCTGGCATGTCCATCATGCACGCAGCTTGGCCTTCCTTGATCTGTATGCTCAGCCTTGCTGTCCCTGCGCCCACCCATTGCGTGTGCAGACGGGCGCTGCGCTGCGGCCGCGCATGGAGCAGCTGCTGCTCGCGGTGGCGCAGGCGCAACCCGCAGCGGAAGGCTCTGGGCCGTCGCTGGGTGGAGCGCAGCAGGGCAGCAAGGGCCCGGCGGCGGGGCCCTGCGTGTGCATCGTGCTCGGGGAAGTGGCGGCCGCGGACGACGCGGTGATGGAGCTGCTGCAGCTGCTGCTACTGTCCCCGGCGCAAGCCGTGCACCTCCTGGCAGCGGCCGAGGTGGCGGAGGTCCAGAGGGAGTACCAGCGGCACCTGCAGAGCATGCTCATGGGCGCCGTGGCCGAGGTGGAGCCCCAGAGCGGCGTGCCAAACAGCGGGGGCAAGCGAACGGCGGCGGCGCAGGGCCTGCCTGCGCAGCCGGCAGTGCCGGTGCCCGGCGGCGGGCAGCACCACCACCGGAGCAGCCCCAGAGCGGTGGCCGTGGCCGTGGACTCCCTGCGGCGCCTCATGAGCGTCAGGTGAGGATATTTGAGGTGTATTCAGACCCGACAATTGTCGGGTTCGGCCTTGGCCGTTTTGCGTCTCTGCGACCAACCAAAGCCTGCACCCGCTGCGATTCCCGTGGCTCCATTGTGCAGGCAAGAGCTGGCCGTGCACAACACCAGCGCCAGCACGGGCTGGCTTCCGGCCTGGCATCAGGACACCAAGTGGCTCGCTTCGCCGTCCTCGCCCGCTGGGGGAGGCGCGCAGGCGCCCCTCAGCCCCCTGTCGCGGCGCAGCGCGTACAGCGAGATGTCGCCCCACGCGCGCCAGTCCATGCACGCCAGGCAGGGAGACGGCCTCATGCTGGACCGCGCCGCCCAAGCCATCGTGAGCGCATCTGTGCGCATCTATCAGGGGCGCCCCGCTCTTTGCCTTCCTTGACGCTGTGTGGAGACACGCCCTGGGTGCTGCCTGTGCACGCGTGAACGCAGGCGTCCAACCTGCGGGAGCAGCTGCAGCACAAGCTGCAGCACGTGCAAGCCAGCGCAGCGCGCCTGCTGCAAGGCCTCAAGCTGGTGGTGGCAGTGAGCAGCGAGACGGCGCTGCGCCTGCAGCAGCGCTACCCCCGGCTCGCCCGCGTCATGATGCACGTCACGGTGCCCGACCTCGGCGCAGCAGCACAGGTGACCCTCACCTCGCCTTGCCTGGCGCAGCCCGCGTCACACAGCGCAGCTCCTGGTGCGGGCTCTTGCGAGTGAGCGTGCCATCCAGCGTGAAGCGTGGCGTGGTCTGCGCGCAGGAGGCGGTGGTGCGCAAGCACCTGACGGCGGAGAACCAGCGCGAGGGCATCCTGACCAGCGCCGTCCCGCCAGTGCCGCACAGCAAGGTCCGCCACCAGAGGGACCACGTGCAGGCGACGCCGGCCGCGCTGTTTGCGGCCAGGTGCATCGACGACGGCAAGGTGGCGACCGCCGCGGCCGACGCCTCTGACGTGGGCAAGCAGCTTCCCCTGTCCCTCTCCAGGGCGGAGAGCGGCAGGGCCGCCTCTTCTCTGGCCAGCGGCGCCAGCCCCGCGCCTGGGAGCGATGTCGACGGTGCCGCCGGCGCTGCAGATGCGCCTAGCCAGCAGCAGGACAGCGCGCCGGACGGTGCGCCCACGGAGGGGGTGGAGGCTGCGCCCGCGCCTGCTGGTGGCAAGGAGCCGCTGGGCAAGGAGGAGATGAGCGCGTTGCGCAAGGTGCTGCTGGCCAACGAGGAGGCGGCGCAGCACCTGGCCCAGGCGCACGCAGAGGTGGACTCGGAGGCCACGACGGTGGAGCAGCGCGCCACCAAGCTGGCCGGCGTCATCCTCGAAGTGCACCAGCAGGCGCAGCAGCTGCTCAAGCAGCGGGGCCTGCTGTCGGCGAGCGGCCGGCTGCCGCAGACCAAGGTCGCCGACGTCGTGAGCGTCCTGGTCCGCGTGCACGGCGCGCAGTTCAAGACGCTCCGCGCACAGCAGGCGGCGCTCTGCGTCTCGCGGCAGAAGCTCGGGCCCGGGGCTTCCGACATGGCCGTCAGCACGTCGGACACGGCCACGCTCACGGCGGCGATTGAGACGCGCCGCGAGCAGCTCGGGGAGCTGGAGCGCAAGCTCGAGGTGCTTGCTCAGTACGAGGACCGCGTGAGCAGGTGAGCCAGCCTTCCCGTCCGCGTCGCGCGCTGCGATCGAAACGCCCAAGCCGCTCCCCGCTGACGTGCTGCCCACGCGCTGATGGTGGCCGCACAGGGAGCTGGAGGCTCAGCAGGCGCTGGTGGACGAGCACGGCGCAGTCGTCTACCACGTCAACGCCGAGGTGGACGCTGCCATGGAGGCGGCGCACAAGCGCTACCGGCAGGCGCTGCAAGAGGTTCGCGCGCGCCGCGGCGCGGGCCAAAAGTGCGCGGATTCATCGCGCTGTGCGCTCGTTGCGACGCGGCCGTGTGTCCCCGCTGCACCGCCGACGCAGGTCGGTGGGCTTACCGAGAACGACCTCGCCGAGCTCCGGTCGTACACCTCGCCGCCTGAGCGCGTGCGGCTGGTCATGATGGCCGTCACCGCGCTCTTCGACGCACCTCCCGACTGGCGCAGCGCGCAACGGCTCCTGGTACGAGCCCTGCTGTGCCGAGGCCAGCCCTGCCGTGCAGAGGCGAGCGTCTCGAGCGCTGTTCTTGTGTACCTGCTTGCGGCGCTCCGCAGGGCGAGCAGAACCCCAAGCTGCTCGAGCGCCTCGTCTCGCTCGACGTCAGCACCGTCAGCATGCTGGCGCTGGCCAAGCTGTCGCGCATCGTGTCCGAGCCCGAGTTCAACATCGTGCAGGTCGCGCAGCAGTCCAAAGCCGCCAAGCCGCTCTGCTGGTGGGCGCTCAGCGTGCACGAGTTGCTGCGCGTGGGGCGCGAGGCGGACCTCAAGCGGCTCAAGATCGCGGAGGCCGAGCAGCGCCTCGAGCAGGCCGCCAAGTGAGTGGCTCGAGCAGCGTGTGTGGAGTGGGGCGCGTCGCGCCAAGCCTCTGCTCGCCCTGGCTCGCAGCACCTGGGCGGTGTTCGACCAACAAGCGTGGCCGCGCGTTGGCGCAGGTACGTGCACGAGCTCAAGGGCGAGCTCATGGCGGCGCGCAACGAGCGGGCGCGCCGCGAGGCAGCCCGGGACGCTGCGGCGGCCGACATCGCCGAGATGCAGGCCATCATCACGTGAGTGCCGGCGCGTTGTGAGCAACCTGCCCCTGCACGGGGGTCCTGGCCATCAAGCTGGTGTCAGACGCACTCGCTGCTGCCTGCAGGGACCAGGAGTCGTCAGCCAGCAACGCCCGCAAGCTCGAGTCCGTCACGGCGCAGCTCACCACCAAGTGGGAGGCCGAGCTGCAGGCGGTGGAGGCGCGCATCCGCCCGCTGCTGGGCGACGCGACGCTGGTGGCGTGGGCCACGGTGTACGCCGGCGCGCTGCTGCCCAAGCAGCGAGACGCCGCCCTGGCTCACTGGCAGGGGCTGCTGCGCGACGCGGGCATCCCTGTCAGCAGCAGGTTCCAGCTGCCGGCGTTCCTGGACGTGCGGCGCAAGCAGCTGCTGCGCGGCATGCCGCCACTGGCGCAGGCCGTGACGCCGGCGGCGTGGCTGGACGTCATGTGCCTCGCGGCCCTCTCCAGCGCCGTCCCCTTGGTGCTGGACCCGGGCATGGAGCTCGCCGGCCTCTTGCGAGCGCAGCAGCCGCAGCAGGGCGAGGGGGCCACCAGCGCGGGCGGCGGCAACGCGCTTCCGCTGGGCGAGGCATCGACGGCCAAGAGAGCTGGCAAGCCAGGACAGCAGCTCTGGGACATTGCGCTGCTCCCTGCGTGGGAGGCTGGGCTCCCTGGCAAGGTGAGGGTCCAGCTGCGCCGCCTGCGAGTGCATGCCCCCTGCCCCCGAAGCCTGCGCCTGGCCAACCGCAGCTGCGCGGTGGACGCACTTACGCAGGTGGAGGCGGCAGTGGCGGAAGGCCAAACAGTCATCATCGACTTGGGCCGCGCGAGCCTCGCCGAGCTGCGAGAGGTGCTGACGGCCGTGTCCGCCTACCGCCGAGTGCAGCGCGTCCTGCATCCCAGCGTCGTGCACCCTCCGCACCAGCTCTACGTGCGGCTGCGCCAGCCCTCGCACCCATTGCTGCCTGGGTGGTACCGCTGGACGTGCCCGCTGCGCCTCGGCTGGGACGCGGCGCACATGCGCACGGCGCTGCGCGACTCGCTGCTGTCGCGGTGCGACCTGGCGGCGGCGGTGGCGCTCCGTGAGGCCCGGGCCGCGGTCTGGGAGACCAGAGAGGTGAGCTTGGCGCGTCGCGCCGTGGCTCTCTCCTCAGGCCTCCTCTCCTCTCGTGCGCGAGCGTCCTCACCCGCGCATTCCCCCACCCGCTCCTGCCCTGGCAGGAGTGCGAGCGGCTCAACTCGGCCGTCATCCAAGCCGTGTCGCACACGCGCGGCCCGGTGTACGCGGATGACGTGCTCGTCGACTCGACCATTCGCCGCGCCAAGGACGCCGCCGACGCGCAGGCTCGGCTGCCTGCGCTCGAGAAGAAGCTCTTGGTGAGCTCCCGGTTGGCCGGCCCTCGCTCAAGGTCGCAAGGTCCCTCTCAACGCCCTGGTCTGACCGGCGCGGATGTTGCTCGTCGCTCTGCTCGCAGGACATCGAAGCGAGCGTGCTCGGGCAGCAGCACGAGGTCATGCTGGACGCGGCCATGCTGACCTTTGGCTGCGTGGCCTACATGGAGGCCCAGATGCCCGGGACCGTCGCCCTTCCCCCGCACCTCTTTGTCCACGTGTTCCGGGCAGCCGCAGGCTCCGTGCTCAGCGCCATGGGCCTGCTGGGCGGCGCGCAAGACGACGGCACCCCTGCCGCTGCTGGGGCCGCCGGCGGGCAGGCCCAGGCCTCGCAGGCCACGCACCTGGCCGCCGAGCCCAGCTCCGCCAGCAGCGCCGCACCGTCAAGCGCAGCTGGTGCGGCGGAACGCGCCGGGCCCTCGTCCGCTGGCGGCTCTCCTGTCCCCACGCTGGGGCCCATCCCCGAGCACTCGGGCAGCAGCACCAACAGCGCCAGGGACCCTGGGCGCGCGTCGCCGCACGTCGGCGTGCCCCAGCAGCAGAGCCAGTCGCCGTGGCACCGCACCCACATCACCTTGGCCAAGACGCCGGAGCCCGGGCCCGGCCACCCTCCCCAGCGCCCCGCCGCCGCGTCTGTGTTCGGCCACGCCAGCGGGCCGTCGCCCACGCCCAGCAGCCTCAGCACCAGCACCACCAGCTACGTGCCGCTGGAGCCGCCGGCGCTGCAGGACGTGCGGCGTGCCAGCCTGGCCATGCTGCAGACGCTCACGCAGCTGGTCAGCAGCTACATGTCTGAGCCGCAGGCCGACGTGCTGCGCGTGCTCATCTCCCTGCACTCGCTGCACCAGCGTGGCGCCATCTCGTCAGCCGAGCTGCAGTTCGCCGTCACCCTCTTGCGGGAGGGCCCGCCTGCGGACGTGGCCAACCCAGCGCCCCCGCCGCAGCTCCTGGCGCCTGCTGCGTCCAAGGCGAGCGGCGCGCTCCCTGCCGGCATCCAGGCCAGGCAGAGCGGCGCGACCACCACGCTCTCGTCCCGCGCCACCTCGGTGGGCGCGCCCAGCCAGCAGGTCCCCGGAGCTCAGGCGGCCCTCATGGCCCCGCAGCCACGGTCCGTCGCCACGCCCACGCTCGTCGGCGCAGGCAGCTTTGCCAGCGGCCTGAGCGGCTCCACCCTGTCCGGCGCACCTGCGCCGAGCTCCGCCGCCACACAAGTGCAGCAGCAGCAGCAGCAGCAGCAGCAGCAGGCAGCAGAGCCCGCGCTGCTGCAGTGGCTGGAGAAGGCCTACCCGACGCAGGCCTTTTGGGGCATCCAGGGCGCGGTGGCCTCTGCACCGGCCGAGTGGCGCGCCGCGCTGCGGGCGGACGACCTGTCCACGCCGCTCGTCCACGCCAAGTACGGGCGCGCGCCTGGCGCGGAGCAGTGGGGCGGCGAGGGCGGCTCCCAGGCCTCCCTCAGTGAGCTGGCCAGGCTCAACGAGCTGGCGGCGGCGCTGCAAGCCAACGGCAGGCTGGAGCCCGCGGGCCAGGCTGCCGGGGCCGGCGGCGCGGTCGCCGCAACTGGCCTGGCTGCGCAGGCGAGCGTGGCAGCGGCGGCCGTGGCGTCTGCGCTCAGCCGCGCCAGCGCCAGCGGGGGCGTGGACGGCGCGGCGGCCGCAGCGGCGGCATCCCCTGGGCCACTGCCCGAGCACTGGGCGCGGGCGCGGCTGCGCAGTCCGCTGCACTGGTTCGTGCTGGCTGTGGCGCTGCACCGGCAGGACCGCCTGGCGCCGGCGTGCCGCTGGCTGACCGCCCAGGCTCTGGGCGGCGGCGTGGCGCCGTCCGAGCCCACGCCCGGCGAGCGCCTGCTCCACGCCGCGCTGGCGGCGCCCGCAGCGTGCGCCACTGTGGTGGCCAGCTGCGCCGGGGAGGACGCTCAGCTGGCAGTGCAGCAGGCGGCGGCGTGCTGGGGCGCCGACAGCACGGGCCTGCTCCGGCTGCCCGAGGACTGCCTGCCCGGCGAGCGCGAGGTGGTGACGCTCAGCTGGGGCGCCTTCACGTGGCCGCAGCTGCGCCAGGCGCTGGAGCAGTGCCTGCAGGCGGGGCGGTGGCTGCTGCTCCTCAACTGCCACGCGGCGCCCGAGCACGACCTGCTGGCGCTGCTGCACTGGATGGCCAGCCACGAGCACCTGCTGCGTGGCCCAGAGGTGGCGTTCCGGCTGTTCCTGGCGCTGCCGCACGCCTCGCTGCAGCACACGCAGACCCTGGCGCTGCTGCAGCAGGGGCTGCTGGTCGTGCTGCAGCCCCCGGCATCGCTGCTGTCGGCCGTGCGGAGCACCGCCACGTCGCTGGCGCACTCGTCGGCGTCGTACGTAGGGTTCTACGGCAAGGCGAGCGACCACGAGTCGCACCTCATCTCGCTGGCCGCGGCCATGGCCTTCGCAGCGCTGGGCCACACGCTGGCGGCGTCCGGCGACGCCGTCGCGCCGCTGCCGTCCGTGTTCGGGTGGTGGGACGTGCTGCACGCGCTGCACCTCATCAAGCTCGTGGTGGCCGAGGCGCGAAGGTGAGCCGCGAAGCCGCCGCTTCGACAGCTGCGGCGTGGCCACTCAGGGAGTGGCGCGCGAGGTGCGATGAGCAGAGCTGACAATTGACCTCGCACACGCGTGTGCGTGCGAGTGGGCGCAGGCAGGACCCCACTCCCGACTTGCGCGCTCTGGACCACACGCGCCTTCACGAGCTGCTGCTGGCGGACGTGTTCCTCCCCGCCTGCCCCGCGCCGCACCTGGCCGCGCACGTCGAGTGGGTGGCGCGCGGGCTGCTGGCCGGCAACGTCCTGCAAGCGGACCACCCCGTGCACAGCCTCCTGCCGGACCGCGACGTCGACACGGCCGAGTCGGCGCTCCCACCGACGCAGCCGTGGCCGTTCGCGGCGCAGCAGGGCCTCAGCTCGGTGCTGGCCGCACTGGACGCGCTGCTGGACTGCAGGCGCACCAGCGTGTCCCTGCTCAGCCCCATGGCCGCCAAGCTCGCGCTGGGCCTGCCGCCGTACGCCGCTGCCGCCGGCGCGGCGGGAGGAGGAACCGAGGCCAAGGCGGCGGCGGCGGGCGCGTCGACGCTCATGGCGGCGCTCAACGACCCGCAGGCCCCCGGCCAGGCGGAGCTGCAGGAGCTGGCGCAGTCGCTGGCGTGCGCCGGCGCCTGGCCGCTCAAGCCGTTGCTGCGGTACTGCGGAACGGCCGGGGCGCAGCACGCCACGCGGGCGTCCAGGGCGGCGCTGGCTGCGCTGCGCGCGCTGCACGGCAAGGCGCCGCCAGGCGTCGGCGAGGGCTGGCCGTCGGGCCAGCAGGCGTCGGCCTCGCTGATGCGGACGGGCGCCATGGCGGCCATGGCCATCGCCGGCAGGCCGCGGCTGCGCGGCCCGTCGGTGGGCTCAGGCCCTGTGCCCGGCGACGAACCTTCTGCCTCAACCACGGCGTCGGGCGCAGCGGCCCCACCCCCTGGTGGACAGCAGCAGCAGCAGCAGCAGCAGCAGCACAAGCAGCAAGTGGACAAGCAGCACGGGTCCCCGGCCCCAGCCCACGCCAGCAACGCTGCCGACGCCGTGTCGGCGGCCTCGGCGCGCGACGTGTTTGCGCTGGTGCCACAGCGCGGGCATGAGCTGCTGCGCACGCTGCACCTCAAGCGGCAGCGGCAGCTGGCGCTGCAGCAGCAGCAGAGCCAGGCGGCCCCTGACCCTGGCAGCAAGGGCGCAGCCGGGGCAGCCACCGCCCGCCCCGGCGTCAAGGCCCCAGCGCCCACCACCACCGCTGCAACCAGCACAGGCCTCAAGGCGCTGACGGGAACCAACGGCCCCTCCCCCTCGGTCGCCCGTCCATTCGCGCCGCCGCCCATCAAGCAGGCCCTGGAGAACCTGGAGGCCTGGGTGGCTGCGCAGGCCGCCGCCGCTGCCGCGCTGGCGTCGCGGCTGGCGGCGCGCGCGCAGGCCGAGGCGTCCCGCCCCCGCGCCCTCAGCAGCTCCATGGAGGCGCTGCTGGCCGAGGCGCTGCACGTGGAGGCCAGGCTGCTGCGCGACCAGCTGCTGGCCGCCGCGCGCGCCGCCCGGGCCGCCCTGCCCGTGGCGGTGCGCACGGCGCGGCCGCGCACGCAGGCCGACAAGGACTCACGCGCGGCGGTGGCAGGCACGGCGCACGTTGGCGCGCAGCACCTGCAGGCGGTGCAGCAGCTGGGTGAGGGCCTGGTGCCGGCGGCCTGGCTGGTGGGCTGCGGCACGGGGGCGGAAGAGCGAGCGGCGCTGGGAGCGCGGGCGGTGCCCCTGGGCGCGTGGCAGGCGGCCGTCTGCCAGCGTTTGGCGCACCTGGAGGACGTGCTTGGGGCCATGGTGGCGGCCGCTGCGGGCTCTGGCGCGGTCGCCCTCAGCGCCGGGCAGCCCCCTCAGCAGCTGCCCGTGCTGGACCTGGCGCTCCTGAGCCGGCCCTTGGCGCCGGTGGCGGCGCTCCTGCGCGCGCACGCCGTGGAGCACTGCGTGCAGCTGGCGCACGTGTGCTGCCGTGCCGTGCCGGCGGCGCCGCACCAGCTCCCCGCCACCAGCGCGCCCTCGCCACCGCACCTCCACCACAGCCACAGCAGCAGCGCGCCCGCCGGGTGGGCCAGCGGCGCGTTTGCTTTCGGCATCTCCTCGCGGCAGGGCCTACGGGTCACGGGGCTGTTGTTGCGCGACGGGACGCTGCAGCCCTGGCTGGGCGCCGGGGAAGCCAAGCAGCCGGCGTCGGTGCTCTGGCCCGGCGGCGAGTTGCTGTGTCTGGGCGAGGTGCCGGCGGGAGAGGCGGCGCCGCCGTGCGCCACGCTGCTCCTGCTGCCCACGTACGCCGAGCTGCGCACGCGCTCCATGCACGTGTCGCGGGCGGGCTCGCGGCCGCACAGCAACCAGCCGGGCGTGCCGGGCGGCGGCAGCCTGAGAGGTGGCAGCCTGCGCAGCCTCAGCCCTGGCGGGGGCTCCATGGGCGGTGCAGGCGCTGGCCTGGCGGGCAGCTCGGTCAGCGCGAGCGCCTCGAGCCTGGGCGTTGGCGTGGGCGCTGGGGAGGGAGCGGCGTGGGGCGCCGCGATGCTGGCGGTGCCAGTGGCGTTGTCGCAGGCGCAGGCGCTGGTGGGTGGCGACGCCCTGGCGACGCTGCACGTCGTGGTGCGGCAGCCCACGCTGCCGGCCACGTTCTGGCGGCCGTGCGGCGGTGCACCGCTGCTGGGCGTGACGCCCAGCGCCGCGCCAGCGTCCGTCAGGGGCCTGTGCCTGGTCGCTCCCGGAGGGGCGGGGCTGGCCCACCGGCTGGTCCTCAACAGCGCTGCCAGCGGCACCGACGTCGTGCACCACAGAGACGCTTGGGACGACGACTCGGAGCAGTGAAGGCCTGCTGCGGATTGCTCGCTTTTCTGAGCATCTTGTAGCCTCCTCAGGAAGCATTGAAGCATTTGCAAGTGGATGTGCAGCAGCTGGCGCGCCTGGGAAGCTGCGCTCCGCGTTGAGCTGGGAGAGATCCGGCACCTGAAAAAAGAGCCGCGAAGAACCACCCACATACAAGTCGCTGTCCGCGGCATAACACACTGCGCCACAGCAAGCGCGACCGAAGTCCTGAGCTCAGGACTCTGCGCGCGCGGCGGCGGACAATCGCGTCATATCTCGTGTCCCACGACTAACGCTTGGCGGGCTCGACCGGGATGGCGGCCCTCCGCGCCTCGCGGCACCTGTGCGCGGCAGCACTCGCGCTGCTGCTTTGCAGCTGCGTCCCAGTGGCGCGCGCTGAGGCATCGC
>VFQP010001738.1_pt1 | contig 27252 bp, 45 predicted proteins | sample 3512351 | NCBI WGS metagenome assembly VFQP01 (sample SAMN10412372, study PRJNA504923) | tailings metagenome | isolation source: Relicate 1 Philex TSF1 revegetated site | place: Philippines: Tuba, Benguet | collected 2017-08-29
GGTATGTGGGTATATCTGTGTACGTGTGGATGGTGCCCACATCAATTTGGAACCAGTGTATGTACACCAGCATACACAGCTATGCTCCTATCATCATTACAATCATCTGTTGATCTCTCTCACATGCTCCCTCATCATCATGTCAAGTGCTATTGGTCTCTCTCAAGCTCGATCATTATTATTCCCTCATCATCATCAGGTGGGGGAATTTGAGGAATTTGCTACACGATCCAAGATGGGATGCCTGGCGCTACGTAGTACACGGACACCATCCCAGCAACAACAACAACAACAACAACAACAACAAAATCAGCAGCAACAACAAACACAGCAGCAGCAACACATGGTACAAACACTTGGCAGTCAACACATGCACAGCAGCAGTCAACATGTGCACAGCAGCAGTCAACATCAGCTACCAAGTCAACAGAGGGGAGAACCAAGTGCTGTGCCCATGTTGGTATGTGCCGCTGTTTGTGTGGGATGTGTATAGCAGATTCAAGGAGCACACGTGTGTGTGTGGTGTGTGTATTGGCACATGGTCTACACACACAGCACGAGACCTCATTTCTAGCCATCTTCTACCATTATAATCGCACCACACATACTCCCACCCTACACTCCCACCCTGTATCAACCCCGCAAACCACCACCCCCAAAACCACACACCCCAACCCCCCCCACCCACCCACCCAAACCCACAGTTACTGGATGACCTGCCCTATGCACACAATGCAGAGGCAAGACATCGAATATGTGAAGCAGTGGAGCGGTTGGTTGTCAACAGCAGGGGTCCTGTTGTGTTGCTTCAGACAACCACCACTACTGGGGGGTCAGAGGGGCGGTCGGGGCATGGTGCTGGTGACGTGATGGCGGTACGCATGTGTGTGATTGTGGGTGTTTCATGTGTGTTGTGTGTGTTTGTGGTTGATTGTATGCACGTGTATATGTATGTATGTAGTACAATTGGATAGATACTTGCGAGAGCCTGCTGATACCTTTCGTCCACCCTCCAGCTCCTGACCCACTCACATACCCCACCCACATACTCATTCATTCCCCCCCTCTCCCCCAACCTGCCCACCCAGGACGTAGCCTCTCTCCTCAGCTCAGCAGGTGCATTTGTGCTTTCACTCAACCCCGTCACACTCGCAGCCACAAAACGCACCCTCCAACGTGTCGCACAACAACACGGCGTTGTGCTCGCAAATGACGATGCCGATGCACTTGCACGTGCTGCTGGTGGTGATCTACGCAGTGCTATAGGGAGCCTGCAGATGTTGCTTACTGGGAGGGTGGGTGTGGCAGCCAGGGTGGTGGGGGGTGGGGGAGGGGGAGGGGGGAAAAGGGGGGGGCGGGGGGCGGGGGGGCGGAGGGGGAGGGAGAGGGCATCGTCGTTGGGGTTATGCAAGGGGGACAAAGCTTTCTTTATCAAGGTGTGTTGTTGAGAGTTGTGGTTGTGATTGTGTGTGTGACATGGGTGTATGTGTTGTGTGTGACATGGTGTGCAATAATTGTGCATGTGTGCTGGGTATGTAGTATTGGTACCCATTGTCCTTTTGAACACGTGTGTATACAACAAACCCCTTGTCCCCACAACAAACCCAATGTTGTCACACAGGATGATGCACTCACCATGTTTCACTCTCTGGGCAAGATCCTGTACAACAAACGCACATCCCCACCATCCTCACCCAACAAAAACACGAGTGGGAATGATGTACAATCCACCACCATTACAACAACAACACAAACAAGAGCAGATGGCATTCCTGTGATTATCTTGGATGATGATGATAATAATGATAATAATGATAACAATGATAATAATGATAATAATGGCACTTTGAAGCACATCACCACCACCACCACAGCATCAGCATCAGCATCAGGTGTTGTACCAACACAAGGCCACGAGCAACAACAACAACACCAGCAGCAACACATACAACAACAACAAGCCACCCAACAGCACCACCCCCACCACCCACCCCACCCACCCCGCCACCCCCCTGCACTTTCCCCGGAAGATGCACTACAGCAAGCAGCACTGGCACCTCACCTGGCATTGGCGTTTTTACATGAGCATCATGTGGGGTTTGTAGATCATGGGTATATAGAGGAAGTAGCTGAAGCAGCTGTGTATTTGAGTGATGCAGGTGTGGTAGTGTTGTTGTTGGTAGTAGTAGTTGTTATTATGTTGTTATTGTTGTTGCTGTTGTTATTGGTGGCAGATGTATACCACCACCACCACTCGCACCACAACACCACCACTACTCATACACCACCACCACTACCACCACTAGTATATCACCACCACCACCCCTACGAATACACCAACACCCTGTACACACAACCACCTGTACACACAACCACCTGTACACACAGATGTGCTCTGTGCCTTCTGGAACATGCAAAATACTGCCACTGACACCAATAACACACATATCACAAGCCTCACAAGTGATATTGCTGGGAGTGTGGCTGCCCGGGGCATCATGCTGACTCAGCGCCACCAGGCACCAGCGTCATTTAGAGCACTGGGTGCCCCTGCGCAGTTTGCAGTGCAGCGGGCCATCGAGGGGAATAGGGAGCAGTTGAGAATGGTGGGTGTGGCGGAGGAGGCGCTGGCGTGTATGGGAGGGTATGTGTTGGGTGGGGAGGGGGGTGTTGTGGTGGGTCTGGTGTGTAGTCTTGATTGGTGGTGTGTTTCATGTGTCTGTCCATGTACACACACCTATGTATACACACACTTACCTACACACACCCTCTGCTATGTAATACCTATGTACACACACACCTATGTATGCACACACACACACACAACACACTCTCTCTCTCACACACATACACGAACTCTCTCCTTCTCTCTCTCTCTCTCGCGCTCTCTCTCACCCCTCCTACCCCACACACACTTTCACTCACACACACCACGTATGCACACAGTGGTGGGTGTGTGAGTCAGAGTGTATGGGTGAGTCAACTGATGCCTGTTGCCAAGCTCATGTGTGGTTTAGGGTATGCACCACCAGCGGTACAAGCACTACTCCCCGTACAGTGGAACACGGTACATGTATTGATGTGCTGTCGTGTGTGTGTGATATGGTACAACACATCTATTGCCTGTAGCATATGCTATCATGGCATGTGTGCACTAAGTGTTATCATGAATGTGTACATGAGCTGCATATGTTTACGCATTCATGTGTTTACGCATGCACACCACCATCAGTACCATCCATCACCATGTGTCATCACCACAATATCACAGTCATGTGTCATCCATCACCACAATATCACTGTCACCACAACACCTCATCCTCAGGTGTATGACAAGCAGGTTACCAGCAGCGCCCTACGAGCAGCAGCAATGGCAACAGCAGCAGCAGTAGCACAGCAGCGGGGGGGTATGGTGTCCCTGGTGGGGGGTGGTGTGCATGAGGGTGGTGTGCATGAGGGTGGTGTGCATGAGGGTGGTGTGCATGAGGGGGGTGTGATGGGTGCTGGTAGCAGTGATGAATACGATGGGATTGAAGAGGATAATGATGAGGAGGATGTGATGATGATGGTTTGAGGAGGGGATGGGAGGGGAATGGTTGCATGGTGATGCTTGATGATTTGCATAATGTGCTGCCAGATGATGATTGTGTTTTCTTAATGATGATAAACCCCCAAGGTTTCCACCTTTTTTTACAAGTGACCCTTTTCATGATGATGTTTGCATGTACGTTGCTGCTTTCATTCACACATGTGTGTTTTTGGTGTGCATTTGCAGCGTTTTTCTTACATGTTGTGTGTGCATGATTTGCATACGTCAGCAGCAGCAGCAATGCAATGGTACATTTATGAATTCATTCATCATGTATGACATATGATCAGGTACACATGTGAAGGTGCACATGATCAGGTAATTACACGTGCACATAGGCATGCGTGTAACCTATCAATACCAAGCGCATACACAACACACAACCATAGACACGCAGCACAGTATCTTTTTTTCTACTCCCTCTTTTTTCTTTTTACACTCCCCTTTACCGCTTTTTGTACTCCTTTTTCAACTCCCACTTGTCCTGTGCAGATGTGACCCATGTGCAGGTGTGATCCATGTGCAGGTGTGACCCGTGCGCACCCACGTGCAGGTGTGATGCAATGCATGATCATGTAGGGTTGGTGGCAGGATGTGATGCAATGCATGATGGTCAGTGAAGGTGTGGGAAACCCACTGCACCCAGGAAATCAACCCGTCCAGGAAACCCACCCATCATCCAGACCCATGACCACCCGTGCCCACCCCAACACCCGTGCACAGCCACCATCACACCCCAACACTACATCCCTCACATCCCCCCCCAAAAAAAAACACAGGGTGCTTACCTTGTAGGGTCCCTTTTTGTTGACCACTGCAATTTCGGTCAACACCTCTTTCAAGTAGGATGTCGGTTGTTCCAGTTGCTTTTGCAATTGCTGTATGGTCCAGTAGGGTGTTTTCTCAAACAATTTAAACAACATGTGTTCTAGGTCGTCTTTTTCTATACGGACGCGTTTATTGCTGTCTTTGTTTTTCTTCTCTGCAATGGCCTGCGTGAGGTGTGTGAGGTACTGTGTGTGTGAAAAGTGGGGTGCTTGGGGGTGGGAGTAGAATGTGCAAGTGGAGCATGTGTGTATAGAGGGTTTGTGTGTAGAGAATGTGTATGCAGGCAGCAACAACATCATGCAAAATCACTCCACATGTGATGCACAACATAAACACAACACCCCAACACCCAACAATACCGAGTATTTAGTAACAACAACAACAACAACAGCAACAACGATAACAACAACAACGATAACAACAACAACAATACCTGACGCAGCATGGCACGATTAGCACCAGGCAAGGGAGTATTAGTGACAGCCTTGGGGTCCACTATGACCCTTAACAGACGTGTTTTGGTGGACGCTTCTGCATTGCGCTGACGATTGAGGGCACGTACACCTGCGTCAACAGCACCATCTTTGGCGTCCTGTGAGGGGAGGATGCGTGAGAGAAATGTTTGTGAGAGAAATGTGTGTGAGAGAAACATGTGGGAGAGAAACATGTGTGAGAGGAACATGTGTGAGAGAAACATGCGTGAGAGAAACGTGTGTGAGAGAAACATGTGCGAGTGAGTGTAATAATGGGTGTGTTTGTGAGTGAGTGTAACACGCATGGCATGTGTGTACACTGGTCTGTGTGTGTACATTGGTCAACACATCATCATACCGCATTGACTGTGAGGTCAAACTTTTGGTCAACCTTGCCAATGATTGCTGTGTGTGTGGATGTATTACATGGGTATGTCCTTGCTGTCCTTCCTACCACAACACAGCACACACACCAACACAACCTCATCACAACATGAGATGGCATACCGGTGTTGGTGGCATCTTCTGCAATAATGTGGGTTGGTTGTGTTTCTGTTGCTGCTTGCATGTTGTATTCCTTGACTGGCAAATCAGCCATTGAGGGGCCTGTGTGTGTGTTTGTTGGGGGCCAGCATGTGTGTGTGGTTGAATGAGTGGTTGGATAGGTGTGTACATGTCGGTGCTCAATGGTTGCTCCAGCATGGTTACTGTGCAGCATACACCCACGCACCTGTGAGCATCATCCTGTATGCCCCCTCCTGTGTATAGTTGGTGTGTGATTGCGCACTGCTGACAGCACCCTTTACACCCCATCAACACCATGTCCCCGATACACACCTCTCCAGCTGATGTGCTGCGAATGCATCCAATCTCTGGCCCCCGATCATCACCAGTGCTGGCTGTTTGTTCACATGCATCTTTCCATCGAGATGCTACATTTGCTGGCACCTGTGAAGATGTGTTTTCATCATGATGTGTTTGTGAATGGTGGGGATTGAGTTTCATACACAAGCACCACCTTGACAAGCCACACAGAGCGTTGTGCTTCCTGGGTGTCGAGTTGCCGTGCATCCATTTCAGATCTCACACACAAACTTCGTCAGACCACAGGTAAGTGTTTGAGGAGATTGTCAGTTGCAGTCATTATTGCAGTTCAATATTTGAAAGATTTTGTGTGCAGGATTTTTTGTGTGCACAACCTGCAGGTGTCGTGATTTTATATACAATCAGCTCCCAGTCATCTACCCGTTTCGTGTGCTCCTCTACGATATCGTACATATACCAACACATCCAATATCGCAGCAAAACGTTTCCGCTTTCCCGCGATGAACACATCCCGTCCCTCCCTCATGTTTCTCCTAGCTCTCAGCGTGCTAGGCGTTTCGCATGCTTTCTATGCAGCCACTGATTGGAATAATGGAGGTAATCGAAAGCAAGTCACGTACAAGCAGCTTCACCATGACCATCCTGCACCGCTGTCACACATCCATACACCACACAACCTCACACAGCCACACACAGCCACACACATCCACACACATCCGCACATCCAACAGGCTGTGTTCTCGGATGTAGCATCTGTTACCCAAACTACACAAGCTGTGCAGTCTGTGCAGACCGCAATGGGTTGGATGGCACAGGCAAGTGTCGACCATGTGCCGATCCATTTTGCACGTCCTGTTCTGCAGACTACACTCGATGCACATCCTGCAGCGCATCTCTTCAGGCACAAAGCCCTGATGGTCAGGCACAGCTGGGTGTGGGGATAGACGGTGTCTGCGTACCATGCATGGTAATAGGGCACCACCTGGGGTGGTGCTGTGGTGACTGTTTGGGGCCTTGTATAGGCTTTGTGTGTCACATCCAACCATCTTTATATAAATGTGGTGTTGTACGTGGTGTTGTACCCACCCATCCCCACCCACAAACACACAGACATACGGCTGTGAAAGCTGTGCAGGCAACTCATCAGCATGTGATTCCTGCCCCACATGGCAAGGTATTAACAAGTCATTTGGCACGTGTGAGCCTTGTCATCACCCTGCGTGCACAGAATGTATGGCGGACTCTTCAAAATGCACTCGATGCAAGGCTGATGGATGGTCTGTGGACCCCACCAACAGCACGTACGTTGGTTGGGGGGAAGTATTTGCTGTGTGTTTTTTCTGTTGCTGTGTGTTGTTTCTTTTGTTTGTTGCATATGTTGCAGACATACATGCATCACACGCACCACCACCCCTGTCCCCCCCGCACCCTCTCTTCCACCACCCTTTACAGGTGCATCCAGTGCACCATCGACTCCTGCCTTGCATGCAACAGTGATGGCACATGCCAACAGTGCCTCACAGGCTATGGTAACGACGGATCTGGTGGATGTGCTCCCTGCAAAGATCCCCGCTGTTTCCAGTGCTTCACCAATGCATCTGTGTGTGAATCCTGCTTTACCTTTGCCAGCTTGGACCCTCAGACAAAGACATGCCGCAAATGTGACGTCCCCATGTGCAATACCTGCAATGGGGATGGGACATGCGGGACATGCTTTGCTGGGTATGGACGCAATGGCACGGGGGGGTGTGCCCCATGTGCTGAAGGGTGTAGTGTGTGCAGTGCTGATGCGGGCGTGTGTGAAGCATGTGCACCGTTTTACGCACCCTCTGGTAATGGGACGGATGGTGTTGAATGTACGGCATGTACGTACAAGGCTGTGTGTACAGACGTCACCAAGATGGTATGCTGATGGAGTGGTTTTTATATATATGCATCATGCTATGTGTGTACATCATGCTATGTGTGTGTATCATGCTATGCGTGCGTATCATGCTATGTGTGTATATATACAGCATGCTATGTGTATCATGCTATATATTCGTATCATCTTGCCTGTCTCTTGTATCCACACACAGAACCCCTACTCCTCTGGTGGTGTGTGGGAGATCAACCCCAACACATGCAGCAACCTCAGTGCCACACAACCGGTATGATTTGACATGTATCTTGTACATGCGATGGTTGGCATGTGTGTACACGTGATGCTTGGCATGTATCTTGTACACATAATAGTTGGTGTGTGTACACATGTGATATTGTTTGGAGTGTGTTTCACCAATGCATGGGGTATGTACTTGCAATCGTGCATACATATTCACGTGCATATGACTATACACACAAAAATACATAAAAACACATGTATAAAACACAAAAATACTCAAATATACAAGTACACACAAATACAAATACACACCCAGGAGCAAGTGTTCCCCAATGGCACTGTGTGTGGTGTATGCTCCTCCTCAGCCCCCACACCTATGCCAATATCTGCTGCCTTCTTCAACATCACAACAGTACGTACTTTGTAGTGTGCTCATGTTGTTTTGTGATGTGTGTGTGTGTGGTGTTGTTTCTTGTGGGTTTTCAGGGGATGTTTGTATGTATTGCACCACCATGTTGACCATCACCATGTTGACCAGCAATCCAGATACTTGCCACAAATACTCTTCACACATCCCCCCCACATCTCCCCCCCCCAACACACACAGTGGGTACGCAATACCCTCATGGAAGATCAAGCAGGCTTCCTCGCCAGTGCCCTCTGTGATAGTGGTTTTGCTCCCCTCACCTCTTTGGACGTCATCCAACCGCATTCATGGTGTGCATGGGTCACCAGCAAGCCCCCCTCAAGCACGGCTCGTCATGACATACGCTTTCGTGCGGCTATACAATGCGGTCCCGTGAAAACAGAGGGGGGGGTGCGAGCGCTGGTCAACGTAACGGCGATGTATGATGAGGAGCCACAGGTTACTGTGTGGAACGTACAGCCTGTGGTGCTGGGATGAAAAATGGATGATCAAGGGATAATGGAGCGTGTGCTAGGTGGAGTGGCAAATATATATGCATGCACAATGCATGCGTGATAGTGATTCATACACGATGAAAGTCATGCAAGTTAGTGCATTGTACGAGATAATACATGCGGTGCATACTCAAATAATCAAACAAATTCAAACACATTCGAGTGACTGCGCCCATGTTGGGTGCAACCTGTGTGGTGTGGCATGAAGCAAAAGTTTTGTCTTTTTGGTAGCGACTGTGTTGGAATGAAAAAAATAAATGAGACTGAAAAAATAAATTCATGATGATGTGGCCGCCCCCATGACTCGTGCAGAGGGAATGTAAAGAGTACCGGTGTGATATTGGAGTGCGTGGAGTACCGGTGTGTGATAGGAGCGAGAAACGATGTGTGTGAGTGGAGTGAGTGGAGCACCGCAGCAGCAAGCTCAGGTGTGGTGGAGCATGTAGACCAGGGCATGTGTAGACCAAGTGTACGTAGACCACGTGTATGTCGGCCATGACACGGTGGTTACAGTGTACAGTGCAATAACAGCATAGTGTAACAACAGCAATTGCTTGGGAAAAAGCGATAGTACATGAACAACAACAACACACAACAGCAGCAAAGTTTACAGGAGTTTCACACTCCCCTCCACCATGCAGCAGCAGAAAACACTCCCCCCCGCGCCACTCGAAACGGACTCGAAACCCCCACAAAAGAACACAGGGCCCCCGACAACGATTTACTCGTCCCATAGTGCTTGATGCGGTACGTTCCGGGCTGTGTACCATCCGGAACCTTCCATTCCACGGTGGCAATGGATTCGAGTGAAATCGGCCCCGGGCGGCGCCAATGCACCCGGGTACTTAAATCTGCATCAGTGGCCACGTCATCCCAGTCACCAGAATCGTCATTGAGGCGTTCTACATGCATAAAGGTACCGTTTCGACGGATATCGTTGCGGGGAGAGGCACTCTGGAATTCGACAGTGATGGAGGTGCCTGGTGTGGCGGTGGTGACAGGTACATCTCGTAGCACCTTGCCAAACGCCCCGCCTGAGTGTGGTGTGTGTTTTACATCACATGTATGTGTATATATCACATGTATTCATACATCTATGTAGTGACAATGCAAATGATGATATCGTGGAGACGATGCAGATGCCAACACCATGATCATTCTTGCACAATAGCATGAGCAATCACCATGTGCGTTAGTGTGATCACCAACACTACCTGGTGGAAGTGCATCCAGCAGCACAGGGGGCAACAGGGACCATTGCTTATCCAACAAGTCGGGTGCATGTGCACCACGATCAATGTCATGACCAGACACCAGTGCATGTGCCATGTGACGAAATTCCTGTGGGGATTGGGGGGTGAGGGATTGGGGGGTGAGGGATTGGGGGGTGAGGGATTTGCGGAAACAAAATGATTCGGGGATAAAGGATGGGTGGATAAAGGATGGGTGGATAAAGGATGGGTAGATAAAGGATGGGTAGATAAAGGATGGGTAGATAAAGGATGGGTGGATAAAGGATGGGTGGAAACAAAAGCAATAGAAAGGATTAAGCAGCACCCTACCCCGCACCACACCCATATACACACCCACCACACCCACCTGTATGTAGGCATCCAATGTGTGTGGCCCATAAATGGTCGATGCCCCTTCATATCGCTGCACAGCATACTCCTCATAGGTGGTAATGTAGCTGCTATATGTATTGGTTAGCCCAGCAATGACCAAGTGTAAGTGTGGGCCCCATGCATCACCAATCTGTGTGGGCATGAGAGGGATGTGTGGGTAGAAGAAGGATGGCCTCTTCATGCTACCATGTTGTCACATACTTGTGTGCATGTATCACACATACACACTCCCACATACACACACATACACAATCCCATATTCACACAGGATGTACTGCACACATACACTACACACATAATCCCACACACATATCCTACACACACACCGCATCACGCACTGCAGCCTTGAGGCGTCTCCCTGCCATGGTGGTGAACTCCCCAGGGACACATAGTATGATAAAGCTGCCTATGCGAAACAATGACACGTCCACAATGGAAGGCTGCCTGTGGTGTTTGTTTGTTTGTTTGTTTTGTGTGGGTGTGTGAGAGAGAGAGAGTGTGTGGTTGGTGGTGATCACATGAGTAGCACAACACTCATGAGAAGCACAGCACACATGCATATATAGCCCCTGACAAACGATGTGCTCAATCACAAAACACAACAAAAACACGCAACAAAAACACACAACAAAAACACGCAACAAAAACACAAAAAACACCAAAAAAACACCAAAAGCACAACCATTCATATGGATAGTCCATCTCCCCCGTGGCGAGCAAAATTGGTTTGGGCGCATGACATTCTTGCAGTTGTGTAGATGGTTGTTTGATAAAGCGTGTGACCATGCGCCAAAATGGTGTTCCCTCAGTGTCCCCTTGCTTGAAGTCAAATGCACCTGGCCCATCTGTTGTACCCTGTTGTTATTGTGTGTGTAGTGTAGGTGACTACGTAGTATGGCAATAGATATGGTAATGTAATAGATACGTATGTCATTGTATGTAGTGTATGTCATTGTATGTAGTGTATATCACCAAGTACCATACAGTCACAAACTATCCACCAACCATTACTCCAATCATGTCACCCTGTATTGTACCAACCAACCCACACACCGCAGCGAAACTGTGTCCCATAGCAGGCGGACACGTCATCCCCTCCCGAGTCCACTCAGATTGCGCCACTTGACGATAGCGCATGTCCATTTTCGTGTGGATGTACTGCACGGGCCCCTGCAGGCGCATGGAGGGGCCCTGTAACAGCTCTAATGCTTTGTCAGCCTGTCGCTGGGCGATGATCATGTTGGACTGTTCATCACTGGGCCATGCTGTGTGGGGGGAGTGGGGGGAGATGGAGGGGAGGGGGAATGGAGGGGGGCTGCAATGCACCATGTATAATGCACCATGTATAATGCACCATGTATAATGCACCATGTATAATGCACCATGTGTAGTGCACTGCATGTACACTGCATCATGCAAAGGTGCATCATCATGTACAATAATGTAGACTAGGTACACTGCATCATGTATGGGGCACAGAGAATGTGCAGAATACAGACACAAAACATGTACAGAATATACACACAGGGAACATACACACAGAGAATAAACACTGGGAATGCACACCTCCTATGCAGCACACAGAGAATAAACATCTCTCCACATACCAGGTCCCCGACCAATACACAGCTCATTCCTCCCATTACACGTGCTATGCAATGGATCACACGGCAGGCCAGTGTCCATGCAATACGCCCCCATGATGTTGGGAGATGTATCCCCTACGGACGCCTGTGCAAATGCCCCAATAAACTCCCCTTTATTTTTTCCTGTTTTATTTTTCCCCATTGTATTGTTCCCTATTGCATTTTTCTCCTTTTGGGGGGAAACTTTATCATTCTCCATTTGGGGAGGGATTTTATCTTTCCCAATTGTATACATCTCCATTTTATTTCCTGAGCCCATGTCAGCCTTGCTTGTATTCTGTGTACCCATCAATAGTGCACCACTCTGTGCACGCATGGTGCTTTCAAGCAGCATGGACGCCACCCCCTTGTTATCACCATTAATAAGCTGGTTTTTGTTGTTGACAGACGTGCAATGCACTGCAAACCACGATATACATGCACGAACCCTTTGCCCCTGTGCATTGTCGTTGTCCACATATTTGTTCTTCAAGGGGTCTTTTATTTTTTTATTATCGTTCTCGTTCAATGGGTCTTCAACTTTCACGTTGTCGCTCTTGTTCAAGGAAGGGTCGACAATTTTTAATAGAGTCATTTCCTTGTCTGTATCATAGTCGCCATACATGTCCCGTTCCTCTTGAGGGTTGGCTTGATATGCACTGGGGGAGCGATTGACTGACGCATTGACCAGTGTGCCATTTGCAATGTAGAGATCATGTCGACGCAGGGATGCATGTGCCTGGTCGATTGCCTGTGGTGCATAATTGTGTGTGGTGCTTGGTTGTGTGTGGTGTGTAATTGTATGTATAGTGGTGCATGATTGTGTGCCATGGTTCCCCACCCCCATACCTCAACCACGCCGTCCACTAGTGCATCGAAACTCTCCCGAACAAACCCCAAGCTGGTTATCTGGTAGAGCACGTATGTGTGATATCCACCGGGCCCACTATGGGTGTGGGTGCCGGAGAGCGCCACGTTTTCTGCAGTGTAGGTGTTGGGGCCATATGTGGCTGCCAGGCGGGTGAGCACCGCCTGGGTCACACCCTGCGTGGCCATGCACGCGTCCATGTTGACAAATACGATAGCAGATGATGGGTCTGCAGCACTGGCGATGATGAATGCACGGGCGTACAGACGGGTGGCGATGCCTGCAGCCACTTGATCGACCATGGCATACCCCTGTTTGGTGGATGCGAGGGTTGTTGTTTGAGCTGGGCTCATCACTGTGTTTCTAGCACCATACTACCATCATGTTGACGTCTGTGGCTGGCCCTGTGATGTCTGCCTTGCCTGTCGTGATAAAAGTATCGGTGATGATGTCGAGCATGTTGTATCTTGCTGTCTAGATGCTCCTGTTTTGATGCATTCATTGCGAAGGGCTTGCATGTGCATTTCAACCTACCGTATCCAACGAGAAAACCGTCCTCTGCAACATTATTGGATGCATCCACCATCGTCCAGGCAGGTGTGCATAGCACCACCAACAACCCTAGCAACAGCATTTACAGCATCCCTGGGATGTGTTACGATACGAAATTGTACGAAATGAATAAAAGCCAATCAAGTCACAACAAGTCACAACGACAGCACATTGCTGAAAGTGTGCACATTGTGTGCAGCCAAATCCTGTGACAACTCTAGCAGCGGCCACGTCCAGTTGGCAGCTGGCTCATACGCAAGATCCAAGACCTCCCTGTTGTTGTTGGTTTGTGTGTGTGTGTTTGTGTGTTTGTATGTGTATGTATTGCGCAACAATACCCATCACCATATACTCACCTGTCTGACATCAAATTGTACAAGTGCACCATGTGCAAGCAAGATCGCTCCACATGCCCACGTGCCGCCTCCACCGCCTCTGGAAACACAAACCCATCATGGGCATGAAAATGGGCCCCTGCATCTGCATGCACAATCACTTTGGGATTGGTGGAAAACGGCACCGCTGGCTTACCAGGCCGCTCTGGTGTGCCTGTGTCCAATTCCCGCACCATGCAGCCCTGAAATGCCTGCACGCTGTGTAGGATATCTCGCACAGGTTTCGGCCATTCCTGTTGGTGACCTTTGGTGCTGAGGGTGTCGAGCCATGCAGCCAAATGCCCATGCCCATCAAGCTCTGCTGCCATGGTGCTGTCTGGGTGTTCTGTACGCAGCGCTGTGGCTATTTCTTTGGCACCTGGCCCGCACATGTGCTGCAGTCGCAGTATCTGTGCATAGAGTGCACCATCTAAGCAGCCACCTGCACCGAATATGTCTGTCAATGGGACACCAGGAGGTGTGGCGGGGAATTCGTCGAGGTCGGTGAGCAGGAGGTAGGTGTTGGTGTGGGACCAGCACAGCACAGCGTGTGTGTACACCACCCACTGATCCACATCGATTGCCCTGGTGTGGTGGGTGTGCATGGTGTGATACCACCCACCCGAGATGCACCATACGTTTGTTGTTCACACATCAGCATGCATCCTCCATAAGCATACACTCGCAACACAACCCTCATACCATGCGCCCTTGTCCAATGGTGTCCAGTGATATTCAAACGGTTGCGGCAGACCTGACTGTTCATGTCCAAAGCGCATGACCTGCAAGTGGTTGCTGCTAAACAACGCCTGCATGATGCCATCATCCTCCATCTGCCTGCTGTATATACCCCTGTCGTACAGCACCGTCTTGTTCACACCCAGACGTGTGAGGAACAGTGCACGGTGCAGCAGCAGTGGTGCAATGTGATGGATGTCCACCAGGGCGAGTGGCTTGATTACGGAAATGAATTGCACAGGGGAGTCCTGATGAGTGAGGGGCGTGCGGCTTGTGGGTTGTGTGTAGGTGTGTGGTGGACACGTATAATTATGTATATACTGTGATATCACCACCATGCGCATGTTCTCAACATAAGCCCTCAACTTACGGGTGTTCTCAGGTAGTCTGCCGCAGGTTGGGCTGGCCCCAGAAACACGTCGTGGGGCAGCATGGTCTTGCTATTCCAGCATGGCTGCTGCATGCTGTTGTGTTGCGTGTGATCGTGTGGTGTCCCATCACATGCCCCCACAGCCAGCAGCCACGTCTGGTTCATGGCCGCATCGGCACTGGGCAGGGTGCCACGCAAGACATATGGCAACAGCGCATCATAATGGTCGTGTAATGCCTGAAATCGATATTGATGCGCATGTTCGTGGTGCTGCTGGTGGTTGGGGGAGACTGTTGCGAGGCGCACGTGCTCCAGGGGGATGGGCTGCTGATACAGCTCAACATCTGCATAGGTTGAGGGTGGTGTGAAAGTGTTGCTTGTTGTGTGTGAAAAGGTTGTGGTGAAAGGCTGTGGTGCTTGATGAGTAATGGTAAGTGGATTGTATATGCCCTACACATACTTGGGTTGCCACCGATGCTGATGAGAGAAAACGTGGGGGTGTCCATGAGGTCCTTGAGTGCTGCCGACACTGGGAGCATATGCAGGGCATACTTGTTCATGACCATGTTGGGTTCCAAGGTGCGTGTATCATACATGTAGCTTACAGCCCTATGGTGGTGGTTGCACAAGCAGGTGTGGAGCAGTGGGTTGCCCATTGTGGGTCACTGTGGCAACATACCGCAACTGTACTGCCCCATGTGCGGTAGCAAGTGCTTTTAGGTATGTGATCGTGTGTACGATCGTATGGTTGCCATCTTTCAATATCAAGGGCCCTGAAGATGCAAAGGCGTGCACTCCAAGCTGGTTGGGGTGTAGAATGTGCTGCATGTACCCAGGTGTGATGGTGCTCGATGGGTACACAATCGCCTGCACGGGTATATGCTGTGTCGTGCGTCGATTTATCGCATATGCGAGTATCATCGTGCACACTACAGCGCTTAAAAAGTGTTGAACGCTCATATTGTGGAGATCGATGATCAATCGATGTATCGGGCACGAATGATGGTGCGATGGCCTATAACATCCATGGTCACAAGGTTTATTACAGAGTTTACCAGGTTTGGTGTCGCAGTTGGTGTCGCAGCATTTATATTGATAATTTGACATTTTTTGGGTTCATTCCTGCTTTTGCTTATGCTATATCATATACGCAAAGAGCAACAGCGTTGTTGATTGGTTGCACAATCAATCACAAATGAGCACCATCAGTTTGCATCTGCAACATCTTCTAACAAGCATCGCAGGTGCAACGCCCTTGCTGCTGGACGATCCTGTTGCATGGAAGGATATCAATACATTGCCACAACGTCTCAGCAAAGTAGATCCCCAAGACGTGCACAACGCCTGCACACCCTATTGGACGCTGCTTGGTATGGCGACACAGTGTGGTGGTGTACCAACACGCTGCTGCTGCTGCTGCATCCACCCACACACTGCCATCCTCATACAGTGGTACACAATGCATCTACTAACAATTACCAGCGCTTTTTGGAAAAGGCAACATCATTGCTCAAGAGCAGTGCATCCGCAGGGGCAAGCCCCGCCATCAATGCAGTGGTGCTCCTGGAGTCCCTGATGCAGCACATTGCAGAGAAACTAGAGCCACGAGCAGTACAGCCATTTGTTGCATGCGGTGTGTGATCATGTTGTGGGTGAGGTTTTTGTTGGGACATGTTGGATGTCAACAGTGATGTCAATACATCACACACAGGCCCTGCACTCCCGGCACTATTGCAGCAAGCAGTGGTTCTCCTTGCTAGTGACATTGACTACCGGTGTGATGCGTTTTTGTTGCTGTGGTGCTTGTGAAAACAGGATCCCCACCACCCTTCACATCCCATCGCACCACACATCCAGGGATGGCGCAATCTACACATTGCATCTCCATCTCCTGCACCTCCTCCTCATTATGACCTCCACTCAGCTGTACACCATGGATGCAGCCAGCCCACCAGGTGCTCATCCCTTTACAGATCTTCTCATTGCACAGCCCCATCTACGAGGACCGTTGGTGCAGGCACTTGTTAGGCTGCTGGTGCGGCGTCCTCTGCCCCCACGTGATGCAGACATGGGCGCTGGGGTGCTGGGGGAACTGGGGGAGCGAAAGCTGAGTGTCACAAAAAGCGCATGTATGATGTGATGATGTGATGATGATTGGATGGTGGTGGTGATGGAGTTGGAGGATGGATTGGGAAACCCCGTTGTGGTGTGTATTTTATATTATACAGGTACATACAAACCATACTCATTTCACAAACAAATGGTCCCCCCACAACGCCCTCCACCACACACACTCCATCATCCATCATCACTCACACATAACAGTTGGATTGCTTCGATTGTGGTCGTCAAACAACACCACCCCCACCACCCCCCTCGCCGCCTCCCCACTGGCCCACACCGCCACCCTCCTCCTCCTCTCTCTGCTCCACCACACCACCATCCCCCGCGCCGACCCCCACCCCATGCAGCACACGCTGCGCATGCTGCGCGATGCAGATGAAGAGAGCGATACAACACAGGAGGTTGGACTAGTGACAGGTGGATCGATGACAGGTGGACAGGTGGTAGGTGGGCAGGTGGTAGGTGGGCAGGTGTATGCAGTGGTTGATACAGAAGCAGGCTTGGGTGGTATGGATGGTCCCTGTGTATCCTTTTCTGGCCTGTATGATGCCCTGAGTGTGACATGCACGGAAGCACCCAGCACCATGCTGTTGTATTCGCTGTTACGGGTGTCGACTGCATTTCGAGAGTACTTGCTGGTATGATGGTGGTGGTGATATGTTGTGGTATGATGGTGGTGGTGATATGTTGTGGTATGATGGTGGTGGTGATATGTTGTGGTATGATGGTGGTGGTGATATGTTGTGTGTTGTAGTGCAGGGTGTTGTGTTGTACATTCTGTGTGTCGTGGTGTAGGTCCTTGCGCCCTACATGCTGTGTATATTACGACATGCACCATGTATATGTACATCATGGCATAGCACCAGTGTGGTGGTAGGTTCTAGATACGAGTAGTTCCACACGCATCACACCCCCAATGCACACGTATCTCACACCCTATGCACACAAGCCACCTTGCACTGTATACCACCATGCCGCACATTCCACAAATCACCATGCACACAGCCCACCTTGCCATACCACAATCAGGTTCGCACCGACCTAGACACCCTGCTCCTCCCCCTCCTCGAACTCTTGTACAAGCAAGACTCTCTAGAAGCCAACCACATGTACATGCTCCTCATAGTACTCCTCATGCTCTCACAAGAATCTGCATTCAGCAGCAATGTACACAAAGTAATGGTGCCGGCAGTGCAGTGGTATACAGAGCGGGCAGTGGGTAAATGCAGTTTGGGGAGTGTGGTGGTTATGGTGTTGTGTCGGACAGCACAGACAAATTTGTTTACACATAATGATGCATATTTGCATACGAGTACACTTGCTGCGTTGACCAACATGGCGCCTCATATCACAGGTGTATGTTGGTGGGGTGTGGGGGTGTGTGTGGGTGGGGGGGTGGGGGGGAATGTGGGGGTGGGGGGAACCAAGCATGGTGGTGTCATGGTTGTATTGGATACACACAGAATGGCGTTCATACACATGACATCACACATGATAATACACTCATACACCACACAAACACCCCCCCTTACACACACAGGCATATCCAGCCTTGCAGCACAGCGCCTGCTCACACTCACAGAGATGCTCGCCAAACACAAAACCCGTCTCACAACCCGTGCCACCAGGCAACAGCAACCGGCCCCTCCCACAGGCCCCACCAAGGGCGGCACCATCAACACCGTCAACACCCCATCACAACCCACAACACAACCCACAACACAACCCACAACACAAAATTTAGGCAACACAGAAACCATCGCTGTGTTTTCCTCATGTCTGCGCATGATGTTGGAAATTCTCAACATCACCATCATGCATGGGCTGCAACACAACCCGGAGCTCTTGTATGCACTACTGCATAAGCAAGACCTCTTTACATCATTAAGTGCTGAGGAGGAGTACGCCCCCCTGTCTGCTAATGTGACACATGTGCTCGAGTATTTCAACCCACGATTGGACAAGGCGAGAGAGGGGAGGGCGGATTGGACGGTGGAGGTTGTGCATCAGGTGCTTAAACATGAGTTGCAACGATGGAGGTATGGACGAGGGGTTGAGGGGGGGGAGATGTTTCATCTTTGATGATGGGTGTGTGTGTGTTGTCTTTATTATTCTGGACAATGTTTCAATAGCACAATGTTGCATCAGAACATGTTGCATCGGGTTACAACCCCAATGCATGTGATGCATATAATCCCATGTGTATACACACAGACCCTCTGATATACACACAGCCCCTCTGATATACACACAGCCCATTTGATACACACAACCCCACAACCCATAGATGATACACATAATACACATACAACACACATAATACACATACAACACACATGATACAACACACACAGGCCGACAGGGTTGCAACCACTGCCTGATTTACGTTTTACATACGAAGAAGAAGCCAACCCAGAGGATTTCTTTGTGCCCTATGTATGGTCGTTAATTGTGAGTCATGTGAGTGTTCCATGGAACCTCAAAGCCGTTGTGTTGTTTTCCCCAACCAACAATGCCCAGCCACGCAAGTGAATGGTGGTGTTTGGGTGCGCAATGTTTGGGTGAATGGTGTTTGGGTGAGGAATGGTCAATTGCTGTAATATTGTGATGATGGCCGGTGCTTTCATATTGTGGTGATAGAGGTGCTTTCATGTGGTGGTGATGCAGTGGTGATACAGTGGTCCCATAGAGTCCATACTGCTCCATGCTGCATGGGTTGCCACAGCAAACGTGTGCCACAGCGTGTACATATATTAGTACATGTAGTACATGTATGGTGTATACGGTTACCGGGTATATGGTGGTTGCATTGTAAACACAATTGCAATTACATACATTCAACAAGAGAAGTACAATACTACCCCATACACTACTCCCCACCACCCTGCAACACAACAAACTACTCCCCACCACCCTGCAATGCAACAAATTACTTGCCACCACCCTGCAATGCATGCACCGCAGCCTCTTCATCTGTCGACATGAGCCTATCATATGCCTGCTGAATCTCCTGAAACTTGGCATGCGCATCGGGGTTGTTGGGGTTCTTATCTGGATGCCATTTCACTGCCAGTGCCCTATACGCCTTGCGAATATCCGCCTTGGATGTGCCGGGTTTGATTTCCAGCGTCTCATAGTCCTTGGCATGTCGTAAGTAATACATTTGCTTATTCCTCGCTTTTTCTTCTTTTTTCTTGTCATACTGCCGCTGTCGTTGCTTTGCCTTTTCTTCTCGGTTGTCGACTGCCTCCATGATGAGCCGACGTGCTTTTTCACAGTGCTCGTCGTCCCCAAAGATTTGGATGGTGGTCATGGGACGCTGGGGGGGCTGCTCGGGGGGGGGCGGACCAGGGCCCTGTGTTTTTTGGGGATGTGGAACGAATATGTGGTGTCATTCGTGTATCGTTGCATATCATTGGAATGTCGTGTATCCATGCACACACAATATGCATTTCCCCCCATACACAATATGCATTTTACCCCCTCTGTTGTTGTTTGCCATGGAGCCCCATTTTTTTTATTTCCTCACAATAATCACACGCTCTGTTATTTTACAACATCTCCACAATAATCGCACCTGCAGTCGTTTCAAGTTGTGCTGCTGCATGCGCTGCAACTTCTCGGCAGCTTCCTTTGCCCTATACTCAGCCTCTTTACCAAACTCCCTCGCCATGGTTGCCTCGTCCTTTTTCACCTGCACCCGACACTTGGATTTTTTTTGAATCCATTTTATTTTTTCCCCATTTTGGCCGATGAGTAATCGCACACGGTTGGTGGGGACTTGTATTTCCAGGTCTGCGAGTTCTTCTTCTTCGTCTAGTGCTTCGATTTCTGCAAGGGATTTGTATGGCTTGCCCGATTCCATGGCTGCCTGTGTGGGTTTGTGGGGGATGGGTTTTTGTTGGGGGGTGGGAGGGAGGGATAGTGTATTTGTTTGTTTGTTTGTTTTTGTGTGTGTTCTTTAAATGAGTAAATGAATGAAAGAATGAATGCATGAATGAAAGAAAGCAAGAAAGAATGAACAAACGTACCGCAAGTTCTCGCGCACGTTTCAGGCGTTCCTCTTCTCTTGCTGCTGCCTCTGCTGCCTGCTTTGCTGCCACTTCTGGAAGCACCTATATTGATGGGGGGGGGGGTAGAGGTCAACACATAGAACAGGGAGGGTCAACATGTAGAAGAACAAAGCACCTATGATCATGTATGTATGGTCATGTATACATGGTCATGTATATATGGTCAGAGCAAGGCATCGGGCAACAGGTGGTGACTGGTGTGTTTGTGCCCCGTGTTCCTCACCGCTGTACGTATGCTTCCATCCTCCCCATCACATATGTTTCCCTCCTCCCATCATCACACACCACACCATCACACACCATCACACACCACACCATCACACACCATCATCCCATACCTCTTGTTGCATAAACGCATCCAATGGATCCACCTCCTCCCCCTGCTGTAGCACTGCCATAGGATCGAGCTGTCTTTTCAGTTCCTCCACCCGTTTTTGCATCTGCTCTGCCTCAAATTTTGCTCTCTTTTCCAACACAGACTTTGGTATTGCCCCCGGGGGCAGCTTGGGGGCCCCTTTGGGGGGCCCGGCAGCTCCATGCGCATTGTCATCCTCCTCCTCCTCATCCTCATTGTCTTTTGTGGGGTGGATGGAAAACACAGCAGGTGCAGCGGTTGTTACGGGGGGGGGTGCTGCTGGTGGTGGTGGGTGGGTTGGGGGGTCGGCAATGGTGGTGGTGGTGTGCATGGGGTCATCCCATGGAGTCCTGGGAAATATTGGGAATGAGAAAGAGAGAGTGTGTGAGAGTGTGTGTGAGAGAGAAAGTGGAAAATGATATGTGTATGTACCTTGATGGTGTGTCGATAAAATGAACATAAAAAAGAAAATGAATACAAATACACACACAGCAGCATACCACACAGGTGCAGCCTCCTGCTGTGCATTGTGTTCTTGTACTGCTTCTACCGCACCACCACCTTGCACTGCTGCAACTATGCCTGGGTCATCCCAGGGTGCCCATACTGCTGGGCCCCCATTGTCTACTGGACCACCACCAGCAGCAGCAACAGCAGCCGTAGTAGTAGTATCTGTAGCAGTGGTATCGGTAGCAACAGCATGGGTAGCAACAGTATCGGCAGCAGCAGCTGTAGCTTTTTCTGCTTGGGCTTTTTTCCATGCAGCAAGACGCTGTTTCTTCTTTTCTGCATCACTCATGTGGGTATCAGGGGCTGGTGGGTTGCGCGGTGGGCTCCTGTGACGATACAGGTATGTGTGTGTGGTGGGTGGGTGGGTGTGGGTATGTGGTGTGGGTGTGTATGCCCACAACACGCTGTACCTGCTGTGATGGCGGCGGTGTGAAGCATCACGTGAACGTCTGCGTGAGCGGCTGCGTGAGCGGCTGCGGCGGCGGCGGTCTCTGCTGCGGCTGCGGTGCCTGTTGGTGTTGGGGATGTGTGGTGGATGATCACGATGCTCCGCTTAGTACCATCCCCAAGAATGCTCAAAAGCCGCCAAACGTCATCCTACCTATTCCTGCTTTGGCTTCTGTGTGATCTCCGCCTGTCACGGTCTCTGCTGCGACTCCTGGAGCGACCCATCTGTTGTTGATCAACTGCCAACGCTGTGTGCACAAAGCCAAGAGTGTTGAGTGTTAACTGGGTGGTTGCTCTGCACTTTAACTTATCCCAATGCGGAATGTATCAACCATATGCTTTGCTAAACAATGTTGTTTTTATCTGTTGTTTGCACTAGTACTAGTACAGTCCAGCACAAACAACACGAAAATTGCCTCAATCTATCGCATCGTGTTACCATCGTGCGTTTCTACAATCAATAGCACGTGTGCAATCAGTTCCACTGCAGTATAGCGCACGTTGACCAATACAATTGGCCGCCATACCTGCTCGTACTAGTGCACAACGATGTCCGCAGAAGCAGCACAAAACACACCAGCAGAAACACATGAGCAGGTTTGACTATGTTGTGTGCAGCACTTGAGTGTGTGTTGCTTTGTTTAACATGCCATGCACCAACATCACTGTGCAATCACATCCCTTGACATTTCACCCCATCAGGTGGTGACACCATGGGATGTATCTGCAGGAGATGATGGCATTGATTATGACAAGCTCATTGAGCAATTTGGATGCACACGCATCGATCAAGCGCTCATCGACAGGTAGGGTTCTCTCTCACCCACTCAGAGTGAGGGTGGTGAATGGGATGACCACCAACATGCCTCCCTGTTGACTGTGATCCACCAAGTCAGGCATACAATGACATTCACGGACATGCTCACACTGTGCACAATGCTCATGCAAGCATATACAAGTATGGCACACCTACACACACATACCCCTTGACCCCCCCCCCCCACACACACACCCTGGGACAAACAAACCCACACACATACACATACACACAGGATTGAAAAAGTGACCGGCAAGCGTGCACACATATTTCTACGTCGTGGTATTGTGTTTGCCCACCGCGACCTGCACCTGGTGTTGGATGCGTATGAAAAAGGGGAGCCATTTTTCCTGTACACGGGAAGGGTATGTGTGGTTCTATAGGGGCATTGCTTGTGGGGTTGTTGGTTGTTTTGTTTGTCGTTTTTTTGTTTGTGTTGTAAAGCCATGATGCATTGTTCATGTCACCATGTTGTACACCCTCATGATCACCCTGCACACCATGATCAACAACACGTACAACAACACGTGCAACAACACGTACAACAACACGTACAACAACACGTACAACAACACGTACAACACCAGCAGTAACAACAATACCTTGCAATACCAACAACAACAAGAACACCTCATAACAACAAGAACACCTCATAACAACAAGAACACCACATAACAACAACAATACCTCATAACAACAACAATACCTTAAAACAACAAGAACAATAGCAACACCCTAACATAACAACAGGGTCCAAGTAGTGAGTCCCTTCACTTGGGTCACCTAGTTCCCTTTATGTTTACCAAGTGGCTGCAGGAGACATTCAATGTACCACTTGTGATCCAAATGACAGATGATGAGAAATACCTTTGGAAGTATGGGGGGGGTATTGGGTGTGTATGTGTGTGTATTGGGTGTGTATGTGGTTTTGGGTGTGTATGTGGTTTTGGGTGTGTATGTGGTTTTGGGTGTGTATGTTGCATCATGCACGTGTATGATTTTACATGTATGACATGTGTGTACGTCATGTATGAATGTTCATCTGCACACAATCACACACACCTCATATACACACCTTCCAACCACCACTACCACCACAAAAACAACACAAAAACAACAGAAACCTTGATCTTGAAGAATCACGAAGGCTTGCTCGTGAAAATGCCAAAGATATCATAGCATGTGGCTTTGATGTACAAAAAACATTTATCTTTTCCGATTTTGACTACGTGGGAGGTGCCTTTTACCGTAATATCGTGTCTATTCAGCGATGCACGACGTTTAATCAAGCCCGGGGTATTTTTGGGTTTGAGGGAGAGAGCAATATTGGTAAGATTGCGTTTCCAGCAGTACAGGTCAGGGTGGGTGTGGGGGTGTGGAATGTGTCATGCATGTGTGTGGGGGTGTAGAATGTGTCATGCATGTGTGTGGGTGTGTACAATGTGTCATGCATGTGTGGTGTAGAATTGGTATCATCTTGAGGCGGCATCATGATGACATTGTTTCGCATTATATATCATCATCATTGTATATCATCATCATTGTATATCATCATCATCATCACACAACCATCACCTCAGGCGGCACCCTCCTTTGCGGATTCATTCCCTCATATATATGGCACACGAAAAGATGTCAAGTGCTTGATACCTTGTGCCATTGACCAGGATCCCTACTTTCGTATGACTCGGTATGATGTTGGTGTTGTGGTATGATGTTTTTGTTGTTGGTGTTGTTGTTGGTGTTGTTGGTGTTTGTGTTGTTGGTGTTTTTGGTTTTGTGTGCCCTATGTACACACCATACCCACAAGCACATACATACCACCTGTGCACACATCATGCCTACAGGTACATACATACACCCTCCCCCACATCTTCCCCCCCCACCTACACAGGGACGTGGCCCCCCGTCTCGGTCAGCAAAAACCAGCACTCATTGAATCCTCCTTCTTCCCCGCCCTGCAGGGTGAATCAGGCAAAATGAGTGCCAGCATCACCACCAGTGCAATATTCGTAAGTGATTCCCCCAGGGATATAAAAGATAAAATAAACAAATATGCGTTTTCTGGTGGGGGGGCAACTGCAGAGGAGCAGCGCGCACATGGGGCAAACCTGGCGGTGGATGTGCCGTACAAGTATTTGTCGTTTTTGATGGAGGATGATGATGAGTTGAAGCGTATTGGGGAGGAGTATGCTGCTGGGAGATTGCTGACTGGGGAGGTCAAGGCAATGGTCATCAAGGTATGGGGTGTGGGGGGGGGGGAATAGGTGTGTACGGGGGGGAATAGGTGTGTAGAGGAGGCGAGGTGTTTACAAAAAGAAAAGGTGTTTCGGGGTTTAGGGGTGTTTAGGGGAGAAATGGTGTTTACAAGAGGAAAGGTGTTCTGGACATCATGTGTGTCACACACAACGACTCTTCACATGCCCCCCCACACCCCCCCAGTTGCTTCAAGGTATTGTGGGGCGGCATCAAGCAGCACGTGCAGCTGTGACGGAGGATGTGGTGGATGCATTCATGTCTGTGCGACCTATGCAAGTGTAACACATGATTAGAGAGCAAGTCAACAGATATGAGAGCAACAAAGTAGATCAACACACAGAGTTATAGAGCAACACACAGATCAATACACAAAGCAATTACATGGGGAGTACCAGTACCTCACTTCCCTACACCTACCTTGTACATCCTTGTACATATGTATGGTACAACAGTGCTTTGAGCTCACATGGGCAGCAGTGTGTCATCAAGCACGGTGGTGTGCCACTCATCTTCCCCCACCACTGCTTTGGGCTTGCGTGCAACCATGGTCGATTGGGTTTTTGCTGCCACCTGAAGAAATATGTGTCACACAAGTGTCATGCACCATGTGTCATACGAATACAGCAGCAACACACACCACAGCACGAACAGCAGCAGCACAAAAACACACCGCAGCGCACGTCGTTACAAAAACACCCCCAAACCCACAGCATACCGCCACTACACCAAAACGGTCATCTGCTGCTTCCAACAGCTCCTGAAACCCTGATTTCGCAGTCAATAGGGATTTACGAATACCCACCCCACCCTCACCACTAAACCCACCAGCACCACCACCAAACCCACCACCACTCGCCCCGGGCAGTCGGTCAAAGGACAGGCCCTTGAAGTCACTGGCCCCTGCATCGGGGCCCACAGCTGGGGAGCCCCCTGGGGTTAAGGTTGACCGTTGACTTTTGGTCAATTTGTTGGTAAACTCCTTGGCAAGGTCGTGCTGTCCTGTGTGGGGTGGGGTGTGTTATGGTGTGAGGTGGGTGGTGTTTTTTTGTTATTTGACACCATGCGCACATCCTATACATCCTACATACATCCTACATACACACACCCACACCTGTTTCTGCGGCAAGTTGGGCAATGAATCGCATTGCTTCTTGGTTGAGGGGGCAGGCTGCGTGCACATCCTGGTATCGCTGCAGTGCCAATCGAATGTTGCCTGTGCGGCGATAACACCCAGCACACATCATCCTCCATTTAAACTCCTTTGTGGTGGTGTGTGGTGGTGTGTGGTGGAGTGTGGTGGAGTGTGGTGGAGTGTGGTGGGGTGTCATTTTGCATATGCACACCATACATCCCACACACACCATGCACCCCCCCCCCCCCCTACCCACACACCTGTGGCTGCAACAAGGACAGCATCTCAAAATACTGCACTGCTTTTTCATACAGCTGTGCATGTGTATAGTATGCCGCGAGCCATGTTAGCACACCTGCGTCTGCACAATACATTGCAGCAGCATCCAGGTAACAACGCAACGCCTCTGGCTCATCACCCAACCTGATGTGTGTGAGTGTGGTTGAATGTGGGTGTGAGTGTGGTTTAATGTGTGTGTGTGAGAGAGATTGAACATGTGCATGTGTGTGTATGTGATTGAATATGTATGTGTATGCCTGAACGGTGTTTGAGGTTGATGACAGACACACACACACACACACACACATTAAACCACACACACACACACACACACACACACACACACACACACACACACACACAC
>VFQP010001739.1_pt1 | contig 27249 bp, 44 predicted proteins | sample 3512351 | NCBI WGS metagenome assembly VFQP01 (sample SAMN10412372, study PRJNA504923) | tailings metagenome | isolation source: Relicate 1 Philex TSF1 revegetated site | place: Philippines: Tuba, Benguet | collected 2017-08-29
GTGTGTGGTTTGACACTGACTGACTGGGGGAGGGTGTGTGGTTTGACACTGACTGACTGGGGGAGGGTGTGTGGTTTGACACTGACTGGGGGAGGGTGTGTGGTTTGTTTTTTTGTTGTTGTGCTTTTCAGTGTTTTCTGATGGTCCAGCTGGTATCACGAGCCCCAACGTTTGTATGCACCCCCTCACACAAGTGCCATTCATACACACAAGTGCCACTGACATACAACTTCACAGGGAGAGTGTGGATTGCTTGGGACTGTACCTCAAATTGCTCCCCAATGCAGAAGATGGTGAGGCTGTGCGAGAGATTATGAGGCTCGCCAATGGGGCCCTCCTCAACCGCATGCTCTAGGGGGGCCCTCCTCAACGGCAGTAGAGGATCTGACAGCAACTATGTTTTTTTGCACACATGACCACCGTGACCAATGACTAGTGTGCAACTGATTGTTCTAGACAAAAACAACATACCCATGTGATGTACATCAATCATATTGCATGTAGCAGTATAGCAATGATACGTCATGATAAATTGACACAAAACAATTTGACACAAACAACAGGAATTCTAAATATGCAATGATCATGATACAAAATGTTGGATACAAAACACTCTCATATCTTCTCCCCTGCTCCCTCAACTCTTTCACACCTCCTCATGCCTTGTCATTGTTGAATACAGCTGAATACAAAATTCCCTATACACCCCCTCATGCCTTGCCATCGTCCACCCCATCATCCACGTGTCCTCCACCCCCTCCATCCCCTCCATCCCCTCCCCTTCCTCCATCCCCTAAACCCCCCCCAGTGACGAGCATATCAACACGCTCCCCACCCCCCGTGACAAGCATATCCACCCGCTCCCCCGCAGCATCAGCCAGGGCCCCCCAATCCTGCCGCATGAGCAACGTCAGCAGCACCACTGCTTGTACAGCGACTGCGCTGCTCATTGCGATCCACATGCCACGTACACCCATACCCCCCCAGAATGCCAGCACACAGGCAAGGGGGGCACCTGCCACCCAGTAGGTGACGACATTGCACACCATGCCTAGTGCTTGCAAGCCAGCACCCCGCATTGCACCTGCATATGCATTTGTGTGGGTGGGTGGGTGAGTGTGGGTGGGTGGTGAGTGTGGGTGGGTGGTGAGTGTGGGTGGGTGGTGAGTGAGTGTGGGTGGGTACCCTCCAACCAATGTCATGCACAGTTGTGGTGATGATGATGATCATGATGATGATGAAGAAATATGGGTACAGATATCCCAGTGGACAACATGCACACTGTGGACCCCCCCCCCCCTCCCTTTCTACCCCCCCTTTTCCAAATACACCATCCCCATCATCATACCACTCATCACTGCACACACACCATCCCCCATCATCGAAAGCGCCATGGGTACTATGACTGCTGGCAGTGCATCCAACACACCCACATCCTGTGTCCATATACGCCCCACCACACCCCGCACAGCCAGCACAATGACACACTGCAGCATCTGCCCACACAGAGCCAGTCCCACTGCACATTGAACAGCCCGACGGGCAATGGCGGGCTGTTTTTTGGGTGGTGGTATGTGGGAAAGGAGGGGGTGTGGTGAGGAACTGCATAGGGTTATGTTGAGGGTTTTATGTATCTATCGTCCATCATCACATTGTGAGTCTTTATGAACAACAATGACAACGATAAGTACAAGAACACAGCAACAATAAACGACAACAACAACAGGAGCAGCAGCAGCAGCATGATGCACAATCTCTTTCATGCAACCACGCATATCCCCTCTGTTTTCACGCCCATCCTCTCACACCCTCACACACCCATCCTCTCACACCCATCCTCTCACACCCATCCTCTCACACCCATCCTCTCACACCCATCCTCTCACACCCATCCTCTCACACCCATCCTCTCATCCCCCCCCCCCCCCGACACACACAATCACCTACCTCATGTGCACCCAGCTCATTACTCACAAGCGTCACCACTGCATCAGCCAATCCCATGGGCAACATATACCCCAGCGCAGAGATACTAGAAGCCACGCCCATAGTGGCCAATGCAGTGTCAGGGTTGGGTAACAAGCCACAGGCTATTGCAAGCACATCAAACAACCACTGTGGGGGGGGAATGGGGGTGTATGGGAATATGGGGTTGAGAAAACAGACAAAAAATCAGGATAATGGTTGTACAGAAAACCAGCAAAATGACAGGTTGAGCAAGAAAACGCACCCATTCAAATGAAATCATCAGGTAGCTGGGTATGGCAAACTGCAGGTAGAGGCCCCACTGTGACCATGCCTCCCATGACCTATAGCCATGATGGTCAAACATGATGTGGTTAAATGTGATGTGGTCAAACATGATGTGGTGGCACATGATTGCCACATAGTGAACAACAACACACAGGCACAGTACACAACATAGAGAACACATGCATGGCGCTTCCACAACCACCATTACTACTCGTAATACCCATGCACCCCCCCCCCCTACCATCCATGCCAGCACTTGCGTGGACTGTTGCGCAACACCACGGTTTCCCTCCACATAACTATGCACAGGTCTACTGAAAACATGGTAGCCATAGTGCTGCTGTACGCCACTGCGGCACCCACAACACCCCCATGCATGTGAAAGACAAAACACCAGTAGTACAAGGGACACAGGAGAACACCGAGGAAGGTGGTGATAAACTGGGGGAGCACGACGCCCTGTAGATGTGGGTAGGTGGGCGTGCGTGGATGTGTGGAGGAGTGGATGGTATGTACAACGTGGATGAGTTTAACAACCCACACAATCCATGTATACACACACCGTCCTACATCATCACACAGACCACCCACACCCACCCATCACACCCACCCACCACACACACGCACCTGCACCAGCAAAAATCGTGATAGGCAACTGTCCATCGCCATCACCAGAAACCCAGGTATACACCCTTGCAAGTATTGTGCAGCAGTTGCAGCAATATGCGTATCTTGCCCCAGACACTGCAAGAGGGTTTGCATGTGTGACCATAGCAACCCAATCACCAGCACAGCAGCGAGGAGGTTGATGATGAGTGCACGTTGTAGGACAATGCCAAGTCTGTCATAGTTGCCAGCACCAAATGCCTGTGTGGATGGGGTGTGGATTGGGTGGTGTACTAGGTTGTGTACATTATGTACATGGAATGTGTTGCAACACCACAAAACACACACCACCTCGCACAACAACCCCCAAACCCCTCACCTGCCCCGCGAGCGTCTCGAGACCACATGCCAGTCCCCATACAAGGGACTGCCCCGTGACGTTGTACACGCCTTGTGCGAGCACGACAGCTGCAAGGGGTGCGGCCCCGAGATGACCCACACATGAGGTGTTGATGATGGCGAGGAGCATGTATAGAAAATTTTGCAATGCAATGGGGCATGCAAGGGAAAGAATGCGGGATATCAAGTTGGTCAAACCACTTGCAGATGATGGAGGGCGGTCTGCAGGCTGCAGCAATGACTCCTGCAATGCCTGTTCCAATGTGTGTTGTCCATCCATAGTGTATATCAGGGTTTCGGTCCGCGCATTGACTTTGCAACATGTCCATCCATTATAATGCAGTACTGTAGACACAACTCTGGGAGTTTGAAATGGCAAGGTTTTTTGTTGACCGTGTGGGGAGAGTGGTTGCCGCTTGTGCAACAACAACATCAACCATCATAATAGAGCTGCTTTCCTGCTCTAACGCGCAAAACAAGGCCTGCCACAACGCCCAGTACACACGGTTGCTGCTTGTTTGACAGATCTTCAACGATCATCCTGTGTACTCCTCGTCGGGTTACTGGCCGCGTTGAAACTTGTTGCTTCGTTGGTACCCCCTGCAGACGTATTGTCTATGTCCTCAGAACCGGCTCATCAACCTCGCCGACCAGAGTAACACAAGCCCATCTCCGTTTGTTCATCCCTCACACCTCGAGCGTCAAGCGCTCTCCCCGTCTTATTTAGCTGCATCATGCACACGTAGCGCAATCAAGTGCTCGTGTGAATTGCTGGCCATTACCAGGTGCAGTAGACACACTGCAGATGCTCAGCAGCCCACCCCGGCCTACCCTACACGCCAGCCATACCACCCCACAGGCATGGGAATTCTCAAGCACCTCCGCCGCAAGATTGACAAACAAGACAATGTGGGTGGGGCAACACAGACGACAACGACGCCGACGACACCAACACACGCCGACCCCGTTGCAGAGGAAGAGGGACCCCCACCGTTGCTGCGTGTACAGCGATCTGCACATGTGGATGCCCTAGTAAAGGCATTGAGGGAGCAGGAGGGGCTGGGATCAAGTGGTGGTGATGAGGTGGACGAGGAGGATGGCGAAGGGCAGCCACCACGGCGTGCGGGGCATGCACACTCAGCACCAACGTCCCCCACACGGTATGCGTTTTTTTTTGTTTTTTTGGGGGGGGGATGTATTGTGAACATAGATGCGTGTGTGGACGGTGATGTGGATCGTTATGGTGTGCAGCAACCCTCCCCCACTCCCAACACACACAGTGCAAAATCGATGATGGACATGCTCACCACATTGCAATCCAACGCACCCCTCTCTGTCCCCCCCACCCCGCCCCTCACACCACTCGCCCACCCACATCCACCCAGCACCATCTCCCCCTCGAGTCACCCCATCCTTTCCCCCGCCCCACCCAACCAACCGTCCACATCCCATCAGCACCATCTGCGTCCAGCGCAACCCAAACGTATCCCTCACAACAACAACACACCATTTTCTTCAGCCAACACTGACAAGAAACATAGACGTGTTGCTTCTGTACCTGATTCCCTCAACACATACAGCAGTGGGTATACTACACACCCTGGTGGACCATCCCAGCACACCATGGAGCGAGGGGTACATCCCCACCACACAGCAGCAGGGGACACAGTAAGAGCACCACCACCACTCTCTACACCGTCGCGGGCAATGGGTGCTGAGATTGCACCAGAAATCACACCAGAGATCATCCCAGAAGAGGGAATTACTCATGGGGCACTGCTCTCACCACCCCGCCTGGGAGCGGGTGGGATGTCTGTGCCCACAAGCCCCTCGATGCGATCACGAGGTCTCTCTGGCAACCCTGGGCCCTACCCGGTCCCAGGGCCCTCCTACGCGTCCATGGGAGGAGGCGCACTCTCTCCGGGGCCACCTTCTGGGGCACCTTCTGCTGGCGCATCTTCTTCTCTCTCTTCCTCCGGGGTTGTCATGAGCACCCCTGTGTCCCCCAGCGGCAGTCAGCGGATCCCCCTGTACATCCAGCTGCTTTCGCAGGCCCTGCAACGGGCCCTCGTTGGGGACGGAGGGGCCCCCTCACGCCTCCCCCGGCAGCTGCTCACTCGGGATGAGGTACAATCAGCGTGCATAGACATGGTGGTGTATGCCATGAAGCTGGGGGCTGCTGGGGAGGGGGAGTTTGGGGGGGGGGGGCCGGGGTCCCCTGGTGTGCAGACGCGCGCACGAGAGCGGGCCCGTTTGCAAGCAGAGGTATTTGTATGTGGGGGGGTGGGGGCGTTGTGTATATGAAACATGTGGGTATGGGTTGGGTTAGCTGGGTGAGGGTACAGGTTTGATGCACACATGTTTACCATCATCATCACCATCATCATCATCATCATCATCACCATCATCACCATCATCACCATCATCACCATAATAATAATAATAATAATAATAATAATAATTACCATAATAATCATACATTATTATCAGCAAAAAATGCATATGCACAGGTGAGTACTGCGCTCGCTGATGTGTGGGAGGCACTCGATGTTGTGGATGCCATAGCAATACGACCTTTGATAAGGTGTGTGTGTGTGTATGTGAGTGTGAGAGTGGTGTGTGTGTGTGTGTGTGTGTGTGTGTGATGTGTGGATGGGTGGGTCGGTGGATGGGCGTGTTTGTGATGTGTATGTGTATATGAGTATGGATGTGTATGAGAGTGTATGCGGATCATTGACACTGACAACCACACACACACACACACGTATATACCTGCATACAACAATAACAACACATACAACAACAACAACAACAGGTGTTTACGCAAAACAAACGCACCAGTCGCTCAACGGCAAGCAGCAGTGTTGTTATCAATGCTCGCAGAACGGTGTTGTGTGGTATATCCGTCCACAGTGGGGGCATTGGTTGATGCCATGCAACTGGCTGATGTTGACTTGAGGTGTGTGTGATGTGTGATGTGTGATGGTGGTGGTGGTGTGGAGAGGACAATGTATATGTGATTGCCTGATGATGTGTATTGATTGCATGACGAGGATGTGTGTTGGCCGAAAACACCAATGCCTGCATACAGCTAAAACACCTCTGAACAACATCAAAACACCTCTACACAACACCAAATCACCATGATACACAACACCACCACCCTTCACAACACAACACCAACGCCTTTTGACACAACACACCACCAACAGGCATGCTGCACTGGGTACGCTATGCAGTTATGTAGAAGCAGTGGAGCGCAGGCAAGCACGCATGACCAGGGCCATGGAAACACTTTCATTGGCACTGCAGGTAAAGAGGGGTGATTGGGTGTGGGTGTGTGTGATTGGGTGTGTGTGGTGTGTGATGCAGTGTGTGTGGTGTGGTTGGGTGTGTCGCGTGAGCGTGTTTGTTTTTTTGGTAAAAGTTACATGTATGAATGTGTATGCGTTTTCATGAACAAATCGAACAAACACACACACCCCAACACACCACAAGAACACACAGAATGAATGGTGTGAATCGATTGGTCAACAACAAGGTTTGACCGAGCTCCAGTCAGACCTACATGATGCCAGCTGCACCAGCAGTGACCTGGCAGCTTCTCTGGTACATGCCGGGGCAGTCAACACCCTACTACGCATGCTCCGGGATCCTGGTCAACACCTCTGGAGAACCGATGCAGCCAGATTACTCGCCTTTGTGGTGGGCACCGAGCGTCGGGGGGTGGGTGGTGGTGTTGGAGGGGCGGTGGGTGGTGGGCAGGGTGGTGGGATGGGTGTGAGTCAGCTGGTGTTGTCTGTGTTGAGTGGGGGGAGCAGTGGTGTTGCTGCTGTGGAACGGTATGTGTGATTGTTGGTTGTGATTGTTGGTTGTTGATGGGTGTGATTTGACTGCAGTGTGGTGCTTTACTTGTGTGCTGCATATGTATACTGCTGTATTGTATTTGTATTGGGAAAAGCATATTGGGAAATGCATATTAGAAACAACACACCCCAAACACACCCAGGCAAAACACGCGCCTCATGTTGCGCATCCTCGAAGAAGTTGCTGCAGCCCCACAACTGCGCACCTCCCTGCTGCTTGCTGGTGCTGCCCCCCTGCTACAGGCCCTTGCCACCTCCTCGGGATGCTTTGCTCAAGACGCACGACGTATCCTACACAAGTTACAACAGAGTACAACAAGTGCTTCATCTCATGCAAGTAGCAGTGGGGGATCTGTATCCAGTGGGATTACTGTGGCTAGTGGAGGTGGGGGTGGTAGTGGTGGTGGGACTGCGGGGGAGGAGGGTCGGGGGGGTGGGGAGGGGTAGGAGTGGGGAGGGTAGGAGTGGGTGTATGAGTAGTAGTGCAATGGTTTTCCAAGAGGAATTGATGGTGTTGGTGGACAAGATGAGTTGAAGTCTGTTGGTGTACTCTAGCTGTTGTTGAGAGGTTGTTTCACACATAAAAGTGGTTGTGGTTGTTGCATGTGCACCAATGAGAGTGCACCAGCATTGATGTATGTCGGTGCATTTGGTTGTCATGTGAGTATTGATGCATGTGAGCAGGTGGTGCATTCGGTTGTTGTTGTGTGAGAGATTGACATGCAACTGTGCAGTTGTGTGTATTATACGTTGACATGCAACTGATGATTATGTTTTTAGGTTGCTCTGTGTGCATGTGTTGTATGTGTGCTTGTGTGTGTGGATACACACGTTGATGCATGTGTGTATATTGTTCATGAGACACACACACGTATTTTGCACATGGTTGTATAGCAGTCTGTTGTTGTCGTTGTTGATGTGCGCTGCACTACACAATGTGCCCTGTACACAACACATCAACACATCAACACTCAACACGTCTGCATAGGAAGAAACAAACAAAACCACGATTACGAATTTCTCATGTTGTGTGTATTGTGTGTTGTCATTGGGCACACAGCACATGAGCGTTGACTCTGACTGTGTATATGTTGACTTTATGTGCAATGGTGTTGCTTTGAATACAGGCGTGTGTGGTGATTTGCCCACATGACGTCCAAAACCCCATTCAGTCTGGTTGATTGCCTATTGTCTTCACCTCTGGATTGTGGTGTTGACTGACTTCATCTTGGATGTTGATTGTCTTCACCTCTGGATGGTGTTGATTGCCCCTATTGTCTTCATGTACACACAGAAACTCTTCTCTTCATTGCTGCATCATTTCGAGCAGCTCCTGACGATAAACCACTGTTGACGATGAATCTGACAACAATGCGAGTGTGTGTGGTGTTTGTGTCTGCGTGTGGTGTTTTATTCTGGTGTGTGTGGTGTTCTATTCTGGTGTGTGTGGTGTTCTATTCTGGTGTGTGTGTGTTTTTCTTCAGAAATCGACATGTACGTTTCTTCAGAAATCGACATGTGTTTGCATTCACGGTTGCTGTCGTCGTTGTTGTGTGGCATTGGCATTGGCATTGAATTGCAGGGGACCCTGGGATTGTGCATTGCAAGGGGGACCCTGACGCCAGTGGGAGGGCCCTGATACTACTCTGGCCCTGTTCCAGCGGAGGCATTGCCAACAAGGCATTTGAGGGTGTACCCCTGGCGTACCATGCTGTGTCTGTTGTGTGGCTATGCATTCCTTCCCAAATCCCATGCATTGTTTCCCACATCATGCTTCCCACATCATGCTTCCCACAACTGCAATGCCCTCCGCATGCCTGGTGCGTATGCCTGGTGATACCGCCAACAGCGCAGAGTGGTGGTGTGCAGCACTTGATTTCTTCTGCATTTATCTGTTTTTCTTTCTTAGCAACCTTTGCAACCTTTTGCTTGGCAACCATTTGAAAGTGTGCACGTTGCTGTGTATGGGAGCCAAATACATACAGTACAGACACCGCTGTGTGTGCATGGATATCAGCAGGAGAAATTATGCAAGTTGGGTTACGTTGGGTGCAGAAAACACCAAGAAAACAAAATGGGCGCACGGCACGCATGCCCACAATGAACCCTGGCCCCCCTTCCTGTGCTTTCTTGGGTGCTCTCAACGCACTGCTACCCTACGTAGCATACTCACTGCAGTCCTTGCAGCAGCTCATTCACCCACGTCATTGGCGCATCATGCAGCAGCACAACATCAAATGCACCCTTGTACTTGGGCAACAACGCATCCACATCATGATTCAAGAAGCCAACAGTCAGACATACGTCATGTGACATGCCATGTGACATTTTCAAGTCACCCAGAGAGTCACCCAGGAGCAGCACATTGGTTCTATGGGCAACCTGGTGTGATGGATTGTGTGGGTGGGACTGTTTGTGTGTGGGTGGGACTGTTTGTGTGGGTGTGTAGAGGGGCATGTGGAAGGGAGGACAACACATCAACAGGTGCTTGCTATACCATGCACCAATACGACTTGCCATACTACGCATCAATACGTGCCGTTTTATAGTAATGCTTGTACACATACAACACTTGCAACACTTGCAGCACATACAACACACAGTACATGATGACACTCCCTCACACACAACACAACACAACAACAATAACAACGACAACACCACACACACACACCTCTGCAAAGTAGGCCACATTGGCGTCACACAGTGCCCCCTCATTCTTGTTCAACACGTGAATGATGGGCTCCTCAAATCCCACACATGTATGTGGTGGTTGCTCTGAAAAGCGCATGCTGTTGCTGATGACATGCACATTGTGTGTGAGTAGGTTGCTTTGTGCGAGTATTTCCACAATAACATCTGTGTGGGTGTGTATGGGTGTGTATGAGTGTGTATGGGTGTACATGGGTGTGTATGTACAAGAAGATGCATGTTCCATGTCATAGCATGCATGAACTGTACAAAAGGCATACACTGTGTCGACACCAACACACACATGCAATCATCACACACACCCAGCCCCCCCACCTACCAGCAAGACCAGCAGAAAACACAAGCACAGGTACATCACCACTTGCACATCGAGCAAGCACAGCACCAAGTTCAGGTCTCCAGGTGACTGGACACGCCTTCACCATGTGTGTAATGTCATCCCGACACAACCGAGCACTGATTAATACGTCATGGACCTGTGGGGAGGCGGTGTGTATATGTGGATATGTAAAACAACGGGGGGATGTGTGGACGTGGGGTTGTGTGCGCAGGGTGTGTGAAAGATGAGTAGGTGTGTGTGAGATGAGTAGGTGTGTGAAAACGTAGCAGTTGTTGTGTATATATGCATGGAGACACATGACACTACACTCCAGCGAAAAACACCCCCACAGCACGTTTTCAATCCTCGAAAATGTACACCATAACGTCACACACAATGCACACACACACACATACACACACACATCACTACGTATCAATACACCTACCATGCCCCACCATACACACCATATGCACTACAAAGGACACCCAACCGCCCCACATATGTATCCACCTACCGCTCTCCACCATGCCTCCATGTGTGGTGCCTTATCCTCGTTGCTCATGGTGGCACATATTTCAATGGGGTAGTACTTGTCATACAATACATCAATGGCCTCCTTGGCCTGTGTGATGAGGAAATGAAATGACAGGAGGAATGTGTGAGGAAACATAAGGGGGGGGGGAGTGTGTGTAAATGTGTGAATGACACAACAACAACAACAACAACAACAACAACAACAATAACAACATCATCATCATCACCATTACTTGTTGTGGGAGTTGTTGGCTCAATGCAACAACAGCATGTGAGGTGGCACTGCGCTTCCCATCCACCCAATACTTTGTCAATGTGCAATCTGTGGTGCGGGGGGGGGGCTGTATGTACGTATGGGTGTGTTTTTGTATGGGTGTGTAGCTGTTGTTTTCATATGACGCATGCAGAGATGAACACACACAGAGTGTACACAGGATCAATACATAATACAGCAATGCATGGCATGTTGAACAACAACACCCCATCAGGTACCAACAACAACACCAAATCATGTACCAAAATCAGTCACGACATGCAGTTTGCCCAACCCCCCCTGATACAAGCGCTGCAGCTTGGGTAGCAATGATTCGGTGTTTGATATTACTACATTTCTATCTGCCTGCAATTGCTGTGGGGGAAAAAAAGGCGGGGTTGGGATGGCAATCACCATGAAAATGTATGGGTCAAATGTGGTTGCGTACTGCATGCTGTATGGCTTACCACTGCCATGTATATCACATCAGCAGGCCCACTATGTACACACCTGCATCAGGAGGGAGGCTGCACAAGGTGGTGTGTCGGGATGAGCCAAAGTACTACGCCCAGATGGGGTTGCTGCAGTGGTCATAGTTCGTGGTACTGCCTGGAACGTTGTTAGGGAGTGATGTACTGGTGTTGTACTCACCAGTGATGGTGCTGTAAATATATTATTCATGGTGGCAAGGCAGTGCAGTGCAAGGGATTGGAGTGGCTTTCTAATCTGATGTGCAATCTGGTGAAATGCAGACATGCAGTTCAGAAGGTGCGTTGCGTTGCGTTGTTTGGGTGTATGACACGGCGAAAAAATGAATATAGCACTGTTAAATATAGCACTGTTATATGCTATATAGTTTTGCCCTAAAATAGTCTTCTTTCTTGCAAGACAATTGTGCATCCATCCCTGGCTCACTAAAAAACGGCAAGCACTCTACTGCGTGAATACCATGATTGTCGTGGGGCGCCCCACTGTACCTAGGATCTCCCATGCCCACGCAAAACGGCACCCCCAACGCAGCAAACCACATCGTGCACTTGAATCGTCATCACAACAAACTGCTGCATCAAACGGTATGGTCAGATCTTTTGAGATGTCTCTTGAGGCACCAATCCATCAGCCATCCAGGCTCCCCCCCCCCACAGAGTACACCACACTTGCAGCCTGCCCAGTGCTGCGTGCTACAGATGGCACATCCGCCAAGATCACAGACCTCTGGAAAGAGGTATGGTGTATTTTGTCATAGCATAGTGCACACAAGAGGTGTACGCCAACATCCCCATCGCAGCAGCAACATCTGCACCATCAGCAACCCCAAGAGGAGTACGCCAACATCCACACCACATCCACACACACACACACGCACACAGGATCAGCGGGTTGTACTGGCCCTCATGACGCACTTTGCTGACTTGTCAAGTTTTGAATTTGCACAAAAGCTGCTCCCCATGCTACCCACACTTTCGTCAGCGGGGGTGGTGTTTGTCGCAGTGGGGTTGGGTGATGTTGCAAATGCACGCAAGTTTGCCGACATGCTTTCGTTTCCAGTGGAGACGTTGTACGCAGGTATGGGGGGGGAGATGGGTAGATTGTGTACCGCATGGGTGGGCGCACCACAGCATGTCCCTACATGTTTGCTTCACCACCACAGATCCCACACCCAACCTTTACCGAGCACTTTCCCTCAATCAGGGCTTTGCCCCCGACACCAACATCTCAGCCTACCTCAAACTCCTCACCATGTTGGCCGGGGTGGGTTCACCAGGCACCATACCTGAGGTGCTCCGGGGGTACATAGGGGACCGGTCCCAGCCCCCTGTGTTTTCGGGATCCAATCCCTTTGATGTGCTGGGGAGTGGGTATCAACGCCCGTTTGAGCTGGCAACGTTGCGATTGTACAACATGCAAGCAGTGTTGAGCAATTGTAAGTGAGAGCGGGGCAGTGGATGGGTGTTCAGTGGTGTTTGGGGGTGGGATGTGATGGGGATGTGTGTTGGGGTGGGGTGTGCATGTGGGTGGTGTACCCGTCAAATCCTATACTATGCCTACATGGCATACACCCCCATCATCACATGCCCCACACAATGGGTCCCCACCACACAACACACACCCGCCCCACACACCACACACACACCACACACCACAAGCACAGGGACACAGCTGGCCCCTCAAGATGAACGCCTCCTGACCCAACAAGGTGGGTGTCTGGTAATGGAGGGAAGCACTGTGCTGTACAAGCACATTGACAGCGGCATATTAAAGTATGCAAATGTGGATGATGTTGTCAATGCTGCGTTGACTGGGAGGAGCGAGGTGGTGGGGCGCACACCGACACAAGTGCTGCGCAGCTTTGCACCGTGATTGTGTTTTTGTTGACTGGGTACTGTTTGAAAATGCATTTGAAGAGTGTCATGATTGTTTGTAATGAGGTTGTTTGTTTGTAATGAGAGTGCAACACATACTGCTGCAGTACATTGTTCATGGACTGGCTTGCTTGATGATGGTGGGCTTGCAACATGCTGTAGAGAAACGCACACACAAAACACACATACATGCAAAAAAAAAACATCTCAAGGATGCGCCATAGCTTCCTGGTAGCTCCCCCGCTCCCTGCAAAACCCACTCGTCTCAGGATCAAAAGAATTACGAGGGGAGCGGCTCCCCAATGCGGGGGGCCCTGTCCCATACACGCGTGCACCGTAATACAGCAGCACATCTTCAGGGTATATTCCCTTGTCCTCTGTGGCACCATACTTGCCCTTGGCTACTGCATAGGAGAGGGGGGTCCATCCCTTGTGGTTGGAAAAGTCCAGGTTGGCTCCGTATTGTATGAGGAGCTGTGTCATCTCTACTGAACCTGGGGGGTGGGGTCATCCAACAGCATCCCCTACTCCTGTTGTTGTTGATGCAGCACAGAAACCCCGTCCCCCAAATCCAACGTACCATCGATTGCCCAAAACAGAGGATGATCCCCATAGCGGTTGGTCATGTTGGGATCAGCACCTGCACGCAGCAGCGCTGTTGCGCATTGCAGATGGTTGCGATGGGCTGCTACCATAAGTGGTGTGTACCCGGGCAGGCATTTGTATGCGGGGCCAAACAGAAAGTTGACATCGGCGCCATCTTCAATTGCGTCATATAATGCGGAGACGTCATCCTTTGTGATGGCCAAGTACATCTCCTCAGTGGCACGGCTGGCTTTCTGCACGTGCTCTCCCACAGCATAGGGATCTGGGTGTAGTGTGTGAGGCATAGCCTTAAGTGGGGTGGTGTTCATGGTGATGCATAGATGCGCGTAAGTGATCATAGCCACATGGGGTGCTAAAGGTGTGATATCGACAATGCTTGACAACACACCGTAATCTGGGTGGTGGGATCCAGCACCATTATCCCACTGTGCTTCGTACGCTGCTTTGGCAGCATCGGCACGCTGTCGAAGGATTTTTTCCACGTGCGCCATGTTTGGGTGCAGATGGCGAGCTTGACACCCTTGGAAGTGCTACCCCGTTGATGTGGTTGATGTATTGTGGCTGACTTTGTGGCGTGTGGTTTCAATATGTTGGTCAACCCTCGTTGAAGGTTTTGTTGTTATTGCAACTCGCTCATAATCATTTGCACTTGAAAAGCACATACAATCCATCATCTCAAAGCATTGCCATGAGCAAGCTGTACGAGCCCCTGGATATCAAAGAACAAACTGTACTCATCACTGGTGCAAGTGCAGGCATAGGCATGTTGGATGTTTGTAATGTATGTGTGTGCTCCCACCAACACAACACGCAATCATCATCAAACACAGGAGAGGCATGCGCTTGGCGGTTTGCAGAGCTTGGATGCAAGCTCATCCTGCTTGCACGTCGTGTGGAACGCCTCCAGGCACTTGCACAGCAAATACGAAAAGCATATCCAACTGTATGTGGTGGTGTGTATGGCATACACAGCAGCACTCTTGGTGAACACGACACCTTGTCTCACCACACCGCACCACACCACATCACCACATCCACAGGTGGACATCCACATCGACAAGCTCGACATGCAAGACATCAATTCTGTCACGTCCCTCCCCCAATCCCTCCCCGTGGGCTTTCAACATGTGGATATACTAATAAACAATGCAGGTCTTGCCCTTGGTACATCCCCTGTACACGAAAACAACCTTGATGACATTGCCACCATGTTGCAAACCAATGTGATGGGGTTGATTGCACTCACACGTGTGTTGACACCTGATATGGTTGACCGAAACAAGGGGCACATAGTCAATATTTCGTCCATTGCTGGTCATGAGGCATATGGAGGTGGGTGTGGTGGGGTGGGTGGGGGTGGGGTGGGGTGGATGGGTGTGGGTGGGTGTATATGAGGTGGTGAGGTGAGCGTGTATAGGACGAGGTGAGAGTTGTACATGTATTTAAATAAGCATGTGCGCACTCATGTGTTGTACACACACATATACATTCTAGTACACACAATATACACTCAATATGCACTCAAATACACACACAATATACACACACATACACACTTTCATTACACACTTTCATTACACACATTGAAATACACGCAGGTGGTAGTGGGTATTGTGCAAGCAAGTTTGCTGTGGATGCATTCACCACAGCTAGTAGACATGATCTTGTGGGAACAGATATACGCGTCACTGCAATATCACCTGGTGTGTGTTTTTAGTGTGTGTGTTGTGTACAGTGTATGTTGTGTCTTGTGTGTATAGTATGTGTGAATGTGTGCAATCATCATTCCCCCATTACTCCCTATTTCCTCCAAGCTACATATCCAACAATTACATTTCCAACAATTACATATCCAACCGTTACATATCCAGCAATGACATATCCAACAACACATATCCAACCCCCTACCACCACCACCCTTACTACCACCACCTACATATCTCTACATGTCTACTGCATTCTACATAACCACATATCCTATACCATGTAAACAACCCCCCTATAGGTGCTGTCAAGACAGAATTCTCTCAGGTACGATTCAAGGGTGATGTGAACAAGGCTGATGCAGTGTATGCAGGCATAGTGCCCCTTGTTGCTGCTGATATTGCTGACAATGTGGTGTACGCAGTTACCCGGTATGATGATGGGGTTTTGGGGGGGGGGTCATACAGAATACACACACATGATGATGATACTTGGGGGTTGTGTTTGTTGACCATATTGATGACATGCAACACCACACACACACACACACACCACCACACCAAACATGGAAAAACAACAGGCCGGCGCATGTGCAGATTGCAGACATGTTGGTGTATGCAACATATCAATCATCAGCCAAGGGTATTGCTCGTGTCCTCCCACATTGATATCATTGATACTACTGACATGAGTTTTTTTTTTTGGTAAATATGATAACACTGTGTGTGTGATAACGCTGTGGACATGTATTGCAGGGAGGAACCGAGACAAAACATTACACAGCTGGTGTATTGCAGTACCAGCTATATTGCAGTACCAGGTAGTTACAGCAGCATCATTGTAATAATCATACACACCAACAACAATCACAAAATAGACACCCTTTATTCAACACCATGCAGTGGATCCTACTGAAGCACAATCATCACACCCATCCCCTGCTGCGTTGACCATTGCGTTGACCATTGGGTTGACCATTGCGTTGACTGCACCATTTCCCCCATCAATCCCCCCTTGCAGAGGGTCAGGGGCTCCTCCTGCTGGGTCTGGCATGATCATGTGAGACGCATGTCTTGGCAGTATTGTGTCACACGTATGTCTTGGCAGTATTGTGTGACATGTATGTCGTACAGGGGCCTGCTGCACTGTCCATGCATAACGGGCATCCGAGCCCACCCCGGGCATTCCTCCAGCAGACATGCCCTCGTCCAAATACAAATGCACACTACTCGTCACACTGTGGAGAACATGGAGAGCATGTGCTTGTATGTGTGTACTCCCACACAGCTACATACTTCCGCACAACCACACCATCACACATTCCCCCCCACACCTACACACTTTCTTCCACACACTCCCTCCCCCTCCCCCGACACGCACACCTGCCAAGGTCACCCTCCACCTCTTGCCCCTCCCCACACGCAAGCATCATCGCATCACATGACATCATGATCACATCACATGACATCATCACTGCATCACACGCCTCTTGGACTCGACGGCCCTCCATAACCTGTGGCATGAGACACTAGTGGCTACCAATCACATCAGGCACCCCCCAGTTATCACCAGTCACATCAGGCACCCAGTTATCACCAGTCACATCAGGCACCCAGTGGCTACCAAAAACACCAGTGCTAAAAAACAAAACACGTACCTGTTGCATGAGGCGCCTAGTGGCTACAAGACGCCAATGTTCAAAGGCACGTGCCATGCAGAGGACATCGGCACGCTGTGCACGCTGTGCACGTGCAGCTGCGCTGCGCAACGCCTTTTGTTGTGCAGTGGTTGAGGTGATGTCACAGGTCAAAGGTGATGTCATAGGTCAAAGGTCATGATGAAAGAACACCCATTGACAAAAAAAAACACCCGTTGACCAAAAACCGCAATACCTCTTGTCTATGGTCAACAGCCTGCCTCCACACACCCCATGCATGCCGCATGCGCCTTTGCCGCTGCCGTTGTAGCAACGCAGCGAGCCCATGAATTAGTTTCCTATTGGTGCGCCAGTGCTGTATAGAGACAAGGTGTATTCAAGGTATACACATGTGTATATCATGTGATGTATAGAGTACATCATGTGATATGTAAAGTACATCATGTGATATGTTGAGTGCATCATGTGATATGTAAAGTACATCATGTGAAATGTTGAGTGCATAGTGGTATATATAGAGTAGATAATGTGATGGCAGGCAAAGCACAATAGACAAGTACTAATAGTGTGTGGCTTGACAATGGTGGGCAGCATGAACACAGTACACAACCTGGCCGCAGCATGACATCAATACAACATGACGACAACAGCACATCAATATAACAACCTGTATCACGTATCCATACCTTGTACCATGCATGCAGAGCCCTCTTCATCACACCCAACCGTCGCTGTCTATTCCATGCCTCTAACACATTCTTTTTATTTTTGTCCTTTTCCTCGTTGACTGCCTGTCGCCATGTATTCCAAGCATGTCCAAGCATTCGCATGCGGCGGTGTTGCACAAAGGCATGCAGTTTGCTGTGGAGTTGACTACGTTGTTGACCAATCTGTTGACTCATCATGTGCCAATGGTGGAGCATGCGCTGTGCTTCTTGCATTGCTGTGTTTTGTGTGGCTGTTGCACGCTGCTGCTGTTGCTGCACCGTCAACACACGCCATGCATGCACCACATCTGCAAGCAACCATTGTTGTGACATGGTACACAAGTGTTGTATGACTGTTGTGCGCTGCTGTTGTTGCTGCACCGTCAACACATGCCATGCATACACCACATCTGCAAGCAACCATTGTTGTGACATGGTAGACAAGTGTTGTATGACTGTTGCACGCTGCTGCTGTTGCTGCACCGTCAACACATGCCATGCATACACCACATCTGCAAGCAACCATTGTTGTGACATGGTAGACAAGTGTTGTGTGGCTGTTGCACGCTGCTGTTGTTGCTGCACCGTCAACACACGCCATGCATGCACCACATCTGCAAGCAACCATTGTTGTGACATGGTACACAAGTATTGCGCAGCTAGTACTCGCTGCTGTTGTTGCTGCACCGTCAACACACGCCATGAATGTACCACATCCCCCACACGTCGTGCAGCAATAGCCTCGCACACCGCTGCATAGTCAATAGCACGCTGTTGTACCTCCATCCTCCATGCACCCACCATTCTTTTCAACAACGATCGAGCATGCATGGCTTGCACATGCTTTACAAGATCCCTCGTCAATGCCATGCTGTCCATCCAGGCATAGAGCATATGCCGCTGCACCCATAGCACATGTTGTCTATGAGCTGCTGTACGAGATGCATGCACTACATCTGCAGCATGTGTGTGCCATGCATCAAAGCAGCGCACGAGGAGGCGCTTGTTGTGCCATCGAAGGGGCGCATCATCCTGAACATCAGATGCTCTATTGGCAGTGACTATAGAATGCCATGCTCGCAGCATGCATGCAAGATGGTTGCGCTGATGGAACTGCAGGATGGCTGCACGTGCATGCCGCCGTCGTGTGACAGCAGTGTGCCACTGCAACAGTGCGGTGGCCAGCAGCATGTGTTGTTGATGGGACCTGTGCAGGTTAGCGTGTTGTTGAGCGTGTATTGAAAACAAACAGTCAAGTGCCCATACGTTGCTTTTGTTGCCCAACGCCATGCTGCAAAGCACAGCCTTGCATGAAACTGATGGCATCGAACGGAAAACTTGGCAACCAAACGGGTAGACAACTCCAACAACTCGTCTTGTATGATGTATTGCAATGCGGGCTCCATCAAATGAATGGTGATTACTGGTGTTGTTGCATTACAGGGCTTTACAATCAGTGATCATTCAGCAGCGATCATGGAGGTGGTTACAATCAATGGGTGTGGAACAAAAATGTGCGTGAAACAAAAGCAACTCTCCTCTACTTGTCTAAATTATGGTTTGAGTTCTTTTTCTCGTGTTGCTGCTGCAGCAACTGCACGACCCGTCAACCACCTGAGTGTGATGTGATGCGTGATATGAGTGTGATATGCCATAGTGTGGGATGTGTGTGGCATGTTTACCTATGCAGCAATGGGGTTGCTGTAAATGTAACGCCTGCACGTATAGGCATCAACGCCTTGGTGCACAAAAACGCCACTGCTGCAGAGGAACCCTTGCCAGCCAACAACCCCGCCAACCACCCTTGCCGATCATCTTCGTTGGCTGCGCTTCGTGCTGTGGACGAGGATGGTGTGCGTGGTGCACAACAACACAAGCAACACACAACACGCACAGCACCGCCTACGCACCGCGAAGCAGCCCCCAATCTACCATTTTGCCCTCTACATCTACTCTCCCATGTTCTACAGCCATATAGCACGCTGTTGGGTGGGGTTGTGGTTGTGTGGACATGTGTTCTGTCACATGCATGATCCCATACGTAATCCAAGAGCAACATCTTGCCCGTAATCGCACCTCCAAATGTTGAAAAATACACTGCAAAGTGCACTGCTACCGCTGTCTTGCCATACTTACGAAACAACTCTTTGATCCTCGACATAATGGTCTTGTTGCTGCTTGTGCTCGTGCATGCATTCACAACCTGGGGTCTCGATGATTGCAATAATGGTGCTGCAATATGAATTATGGGGCTGAATAAGAATAGGTACAATCATCAAGTGTTGTTGAGTGGGGACGCCTCATCTGCAGAAACGAGGGCGTCCAGCATCACTCGCCAAAAGCCTTGTACATCCATACCCCTGACGACATGCGCGTTCTTGGGCTTGCTGCTCTGATTCCACACGTCGCATACTGTTTGCCCTGCACTCAGTTCACTCACTGTCTCAATATCCTGTGGGTAGGTGTTGCTTGACACATGATGTCTGACAACTGACCAGCGTGGGCTGTGGTTGATGCTGTGTGTGCTGGTCAGGCCCCACCTACTCCCCCAGCAACATACCACACGCATCACTTGCACATCAAAGAGCTCGGGGGCGATCACATACGCAACTGCACATGGGTCATGCAATGGTGGGTGTTGAAACTGAAACACATCCTTGTATGTGTGGGCGAAAAATTGTAGTAATTCAGCCATTTTGGCACGAAATGGACTTGTTGCTGCTGCTGATGGTGATGGTGTTGATGATGGGTGATGATGGGTGTCACCATCATCTGTCATCATCTGTCTGTCATCACCATGTCTGTCATCACCCTGTCTGTCCCTCACAGTACTTGTGGCAGCAATTGCAGTCGGCAGGTCACAGCCTGTACGCACTGCATGCATGACAGCCATGTCAGCCAGGGCTGTGTGGGTGCATTCTAGTGGCACCATGGTGAGGGGTACCCCTGACTCGAACACAATTTTAGCAGCTTCTGGATCTGTCTGTAGAGATGACATGTATGTATGTTGAGGTATGTGAAGCTATGTATAGATGTGTATTTGTAAAGATAGGTGTATGTAAAGATATGCAAAGATATGTATATGTGTATATATGTGTATATGTGTATATGTAAAGACATGTATATGCAAAGCTATGTAAAGCTATGTACATATATATATATATATATATATATATATATATATATATATATGAATACACATGTGTTAGTACCTGTATGTTAAACTCCACCACAGGTCCAGTGTTGCCAATACCCATAGCACCTCCCTGGTAGCAGGCAGGAGATGTTGATTTCCAATATCAACATTGATCAATCTTTATCAATCTTTATCGATATCATGTAAACACATGCAGCGTAAATACATGCAACTTCAGCACCGTGGCACGAATGCTTGGCATAGGGCATGTACAATAAACGGTTGGTGTATGGAATGTGCATGATGTTCTGTGCACTACACACACTCTCCAACCACACACACACATACAAATCACACCATGAGTACTATGGAGATGTATTCAACAACATCTCTGTGGCTGGCAATGAGCAGGGCAGCATTGGTGAGCGCCCCTGTGCATATCAATACCACACGTTCATTCCTGTCACACACATGGGGGAACATTAGGAGTGAGGAATATTGGGAACAGTACGAGTGAGGAATATGGAGAAACATTGTAGTCACAACACACATGGGGAACAGTAGGTGTTATCACTGGGGTTGGCATCTACTGTTTCTTTTGGATTGCAGTGCATGCAATCCACAACCTCAACCAAGCACACCCTACATCATCCTCCATGCCATCCCTTCACCCACATACGTGGTTTCAAAGTGATTTTTAAACAACTGCCACAAGTGTGCCTGCAGGGAGGGCACTGTTGCAGCCAGCTGTGGGCTCTTGGGAAAGAGTGGTTGGCCATCGAGACCATCCAATCCACTGTGCCCATGTATTTCTGGGCAGAGCAGGGGCATTGGTCGTATGAGAGGGCGGGCTGCTCCTGGGTATACATCTGCAGGGAATGGGTGGTGCAGGGAATGGGTGGTTGAGGTGTGAAAAAGGGGTGGGAAAAGGGGGACATACAGGAGGGTATGGTGCAAACGTACCAATGTGTTGCAAGCCGGAAACAAAGAGGGTGCTCAGTGCATTGACAGTGGTCTTTTCTACTGTTTGATTGCAAGCAACAGTGCTCACGCCAAAAAGGTTGAGGCGAGGGGAGTGGCCTGATGATTGTGGTGACGGGCATGTGATGCTGATGGGCATGTGTCGTTTCAGAACTAATTGAATTGTGCACATAGTCACATCCACAGTCACCTGCCAGTATAATGGCACAAACATCATCGTGACCAGGGTCACAATCGAGCCAGACAGGGATCGGCATTGTGATCTGCTACGTAGGGTGTATCCCCTGCTCGTTTACGCCTCTACTCATTCTCAACTGACGGCGTTACAGTATACGTTTAAAACACACATATATGCTTTTTTCCACAAAATTTTTACTTGAGTGTACGCTCCTTCCTCAACACTCCACGTCCACAACCTCCATCTATGCGGTTGCTGCATGTTGCTGTGGTGTTTCTGCTGCCCCATGGCGGCTTGATGCCCCCCCAGATGGGTAGGGCATGAACGCTGGTCGTGACTTGAGGCCCAGCATCTCAAACATGGCCAAATCCTCATTGCTGTGTGAGGATACGACAGTGTGATGACAATGATCATGAGGTGCACAGAACAACAAGAAAGCAGCATAAAGTCACCCAAAAACACAACCACATGCTCCCACACAACTCACAACGCACAACAACAGCAACACCCTGTACCCCCCCCCCATACCGGTCATTGTTGGGTGTGGTGAGCAACTTGTCGCCATCAAAAATGCTATTCGCACCCGCCAAAAAGCACATGGCTTGATCCGTCACATTAAACGTAATACGCCCCGCAGACAACCGTATGACAGACCGGGGCATCACCACCCTGGCAGTTGCAATGCAGCGCACCAAGTCAAGTGCCGAGGGGGGCCCCTGTCCCTGCAAGGGGGTCCCCTTGACTGCGACGAGGGCGTTGATGGGCACGCTCTCGGGGTGTTCTGGGAGGGTCGCCAGCTGGTGGAGCAAGCCCACACGGTCCATGGTGCCTTCTCCTAGACCAATAATGCCACCTGCACACACACTGATGCCTGCATCACGCACGGCCTCGAGTGTCGCCAAACGATCCTAAGGTGGGTTGACATGTGTGTGTTGATATGTGTTGAGGTGTGCATGGTGGGTACACATACATGCACATGGTGTCTTCATTCCTGTACATTGTGATCACTTGTTACCCCTCCCACCACACGTTCCCCTCCCACCACACGTACCCCTCCCATCCCCCACACACCCACACACGCACCTCGTATTTTCGTGTGGTTGTAATCTTGCCATAGTATTCAGGACTGGTATCCAAATTGTGGTTATATGCAGTCAACCCAGCCTCCCTCAACTGCTGAGCCTGCTCATTATTCAACATACCCAGCGTCGTACACACCTCCATGTCAAGGGCCCGGATACGTTTGACCATGTCGAGCACGCGGTCCCATTGGCGGGCACCTACCTGGGAAGGTCCACGCCATGCAGCACCCATGCAGAAACGGGTGGAGCCTGCTTCCTTGGCACGCAGTGCAGCCTGGTTTGTGATGTGGTTGTGTGAAAGTGGGTATGTGGGTGGGTAGGTGTGGGTATGTCTGGGTATGTGTGCGTATGGAGTGTATGTACTGCTGTGCATCTCCAGCGCACAATGTACATCTCCAAACGTACACTCGTACACAGTTGCAATGCACAAAAACCACCACAACACTGTACAGAAAAACCACCATATAAAACCATACACACCACAAACCACTGTACACACCTGATATACATCCTCCAAGTCCATCAGCTTTTCAGCCTTGGTGCCTGTGTCCTTGCTCCAGTGACTACTCTGACTGCAGTAGTTGCAGTTCTCAGGGCAACCACCAGTCTTGATGCTGAGCAATGTGCATCGTTGCACCTGCGCATGATGATGGGGATCGATGGATGCACATGGAGGAGGTATGCAACATACACACTGCAGCCATACCATTGATGGATCATTGTACATGCGGTGTACAGATGCTGCTTTGTAAACAAGGTCCAAGAGTGGGGTTTCATACACCTGCGATACCTCCTCGCGCCTGTGTGCAAGGATGTACAACGGTATTCTTCACCTTGTATGCACCCTGAGACATCTCAAACACGCCCACGTACGTCCAGTCATTGCGTATTGTGCCCAGTTCGCGAATCCAGCGAGGTTCTGTTGTTTCAGGCTCGGAAACAGGTTCAGGCATGGCCGCAGCAGCCTTGTCCACGGCACTTGTAAACACCTCTGCACGCTGCACCATGATTATAGCAGCACCATGCGTGCGGAGGGTTGCTGTGGAGCGTGTGAATGCCCTCAACATGGTGGTAGTTTTGGTGGTCAAAGATGTGTGATCTCTGCCACACAGTTGTTTGTTGGGTTGAGGGTGGTTGTTGTTGGGTGTTGTTGTTGAGAATTGCAGTTTACAAATGCAACGAGAATGGATGTTTTGTGTGGGAATTAAAAACTTTAGAGGGTTGCAGAAACGCCGGTGATCATACGTTAATCGCCTCTGACATTATCGTTCACGCATCATCCATTGTGTTACATTGCCATCATCAATATGGCATCCAATACCCTGGCACCTCCCGCCAGTATCCTCGAAAAACTGCAGGCAAGGCATGCAATCAGGCAGGAGCAAGCGCAAAAGGCAGCAACACAGCATGGCACACGGTGCGTTTACATGATGTTGTAGTTGTATGGATTGTGGGCGATGTGTGCCCTCACACAACGGCCTGCAAACAAGCACCATCTTGCTCACTTGACACTCCCCAACAGCAACCAGCACGAATCCCCCGAAGTATTCTGCGTGCAGTTTGATGAGCAAGTGGTAGCCCTACAGCATGACATTGATCACGTGCAAGAGTACGTTTGTGTAGGGGGGGGATGATGATGATCAGCATCAAGTGTTGATGTTCAATACACAGGCTGCGTGACGCACAGCAACGTGAAACACAACTCATTGCACTGAGGTCACGCTTGGCAGCACTGCAACAGGTATGGCATTTCGGTAGGTCCCCGCCTACCCATTGCACACCCATTGCACTCTCGCCACACAGGATGCTGCTGTTGCTGCATACTACTTGCCCCAATACGACCAGCGTCGTACCGCCCAGCAAAGCAAGCAGCTCGAATCTGCACTTGACACTGCAACTGCAGCTGCTGCTCCACCCAAGCGCTTTTCCTTTACCCGCAAACCCACCCCCACCACAAGCAGTACCCCAAGCACTGCAGCTGCACCAACGCAGCAGGGGGTGCTGCAGCAATTAGCAACAGCCTCTCATGCGGTGCACAGTGCAAGTGCAGGACATACAGCAGTACATAATAATGATTCAAAGGATAATAATAATAATGGTAGTGCCACATCAGCAACAACAACAGCAAGTGGGTTGGAGAGTTGCCTGCAGCACATTCCTGCATGCCGGTATGTATTGATTTAAGTGTATGCGTACCTTGAAACACCCTTGGTCAACACACTACACATGGTCAACACACTACCCACCATTGATCACCACACCGACACCCAACCACCACAACACCGATATTCAACCATTACCACAACACCACACGTACAGGGTGGTGCGTGGGTTGACTGGTCAAACAATTGTCCACACAGCTGCAGAATCAGGCAGTGGTGGTGAAGTGCTGCTGGCTGAATTAACCAACTGTACCGTGTTTATACTCGGTACACTCGATGCACTGTGGATGTATGCACTCCAGGGGTGTCGCGTATATGGGGGCCCTGTGAGGGGGGCCACCTTTGTCGATGGTAGGTGGGGTGCGTGGGAATGTGGTGTGGAGTACAGGGGACTTACGTATGCATGTCTGTATCATGCATAACAACATGCGGAAAGGACCTTTTGTGTGTGTGTAAAAACATACTCCCACCATATCTCACACCATGATACACACCGTATCTCACACCACCATACTTCACACCACCAAGCCCCCCCCCATCAACACCAGGTGCAACACACTGTTGCTTCATGCTCTGGGCAGGGCAGCTTCGTCTCCACCATGCCCACCACTGTCAGGCATACCTCAGTACCCGCAGTCAACCCATTATAGAACACTGTAGAAATATTCAAGTGGCTCCTAATAGGTTTGACTACCCAGGAGCAACAGAGGCAGTGCAGGTGTGTGGTATATTGTAGAGTAGGGGTATGGGGGTAGTGGAGGTGTGTTGCTCATTATTGGGGGGGAATGGCTATGTGGTTGTAGACTAGGGAGGGTGACTAGGAGTGTTGTGTGGCCTGTATACCCATACATATGGCCTGTATATTGGTGGGCTTGTGTATTATATGGCCTGTATAGAGATGGTTCACACATGCATGCTTCACACGTGCATGCTTCACACATCACCTACACAGGCTGCAGGCTTGCCAACAGATCCTGGTGATGTGTTGACCTCAACCCCTTCTCAACCGCCCCCCAGCCCTCAGACCACATTGCCTCAGAAGGATGCCTCCTTGCCTCAGACCCCCCCCCTATGGAGCCTAGTACAGGATTTTGACTGGATCAAGTCAACACCATCACCCCACTGGAGTGTATTGCCACTGGAACAACGCGTGCACCCACCACAAGCACCACCGCAAGCACCACTGCAAGCACCATGATGAGGAAACCATGATGAGGAAAGAGCAGGAGTTGAACAGTGGTGAGCAGTGGTGGCCATGACGAGTGTTGAGCAAATTTGAGCAGTGGTTGTTCAGCAGTGGTGATCAGTTGTATATAGAAAATCATGACTGAGGGAAGAGAGACAACAGAATTTGTGTGGTTTGTGTACATGCATGGTGTATTTGTGTACATGCATGCCGTGTTTCCCCCTGTATTTATTGGTTTTTCATTTCCACTACATTTCAAATTGTTACGCATGTGGTACACATGTACATCATCATCATCCAGCAGCAGCAGCATCACTGTAATACTAGTTGCTGGCACTATGTTGAGGGATTTTGTATCAACTCTTGCAAGCCCTGAGTCAAGTATGCATGCTCCTCTTCATGGGGTACACCAGATCCACGCCACCGAATTCTACCTGCCCTGTCCACCACATAAACATACCTGTGAGGGACATGCACATACGTATGAGGACATGCACATACGTATGAGGACATGCACATACGTATGAGGACATGCACATACG
>VFQP010001740.1_pt1 | contig 27235 bp, 45 predicted proteins | sample 3512351 | NCBI WGS metagenome assembly VFQP01 (sample SAMN10412372, study PRJNA504923) | tailings metagenome | isolation source: Relicate 1 Philex TSF1 revegetated site | place: Philippines: Tuba, Benguet | collected 2017-08-29
AAACCCTAAACCCTAAACCCTAAACCCTAAACCCTAAACCCTAAACCCTAAACCCTAAAACCTAAAAACTAAAACCTAAAAACTAAAAACTAAAAACTAAACCCTAAAACTAAAAACTAAAAACTAAACCCTAACCCCCCGTCTCCTTCTGTCACCACCGTGTAATCGTGCAAGTACAATTGCGTCAAATGCTGCAGCTGCTGCAATGGTGGCCCAGCATTCCCCATGGACTATCACTCCAACCTCGACATCTGCAGATTCCCAATGCCACCAAATGCTTGTGGGAAAGAATTGGGTGCTGCACCAGACACCATGTACTGTGTAAGCAATTGGTGCGGTGAAGCAAGCACTTGGTAAAAAACACACACCACTACACAAAACATCGCCAGGCACACCTGCAAGTGTGTGAGTGCTGGTGCATGTGCAGCAAGGGTCGCCATGATTTCTGCATCTCCGACATGGCAGCGAATGTACAGCTTGTGCAACTTGTTCATCTGGCATGCCCATTGCTGAAACTGTTGCGCCAGATCCTTGGCGTTGTCTGCCGCTGCACTGCCAAGGTCATCGTCCCCCTGTTGACCCACTTCAGCTGTCACACTGCTTCACACCAAGTCGAGGTCGAGCACTTCCAGAGCGCTGACATCCACACACATCATGCACTGGGCAATGACTTGGATGCTTGCCCCTTAAAAGTACCCTGAAAAGGTCGCTGTCTTCAGATGCAGATGTCACAATGCGGTGGGAGACTCGTTTGGACAGGATCTCCCAAATGCTTTGGCCCTGGAGGGCCTCAGCATCCGCATCTCAGCCTCACGGGGCACCCACATCTCAGCCCTGGCCCCAGGATTGCCTCTGTGTCGTTTGGAAGCGTATTAAGCGCAGGGTCAAACCGCAGTTTTGCCTTGTCCAGGTACAAGTAGGTGGCGTTGGACCTGTCTTTCGACGTGCTTTTGTCACGCCAGATCTTGGCCTTGCGTGTCCCCTCCACCAGCTCTCGAATGGTCTTGTCCCGCCAGTACTTCTGCATCGTGCCATCAAAATTGGTCGGCAAGAACCCAAAGCCATCCCTGTGCCATCCCCCTTCCAGAGGAACAGCTGGGGCGGCGGTGGAGGGGGCACATTGCGTGGTGGGGGGCTTGACAGTACTGATGGCATCACAAGGAAAACAACTAAAAGAGCAAACAAAGGAAAACCCAACAACAAAGAAAAGAGCAAGGCACACAAGCAGCCACGAGAGTACACTAATGGGTACCTTGTGACACCTCCTTTTCCAGACACTGCACAATCTCCTCACACCGCCCCTTCAGCTCCGCAACGGGTTGCATGCACAACCCTCGGTTGTACCTGCATGTTTGATGGTTTTGCAGGTACTCCCGAAGTGCAACCCTGTGCGTGATGAATGAGCACTAGTGCTTCCCCATTTTGCAGTGCATACTGCAACCACTCCTCCTTGCATACCAGCTGCCGTAGCCGACTTCTTGCAACCCCAGCAGCAGATACCCGTCATCCCGCGGCCAGAACTGTTGGTGTCCCAGATATGGGAAGTCACTGGCTACGCAGTCAGGGATGCGCTGGCTCCCCACACGCGCGATCTTTCGATCGATCAGCGCGTCTTCAGCGCCCCGCTGGATGGTGCTGGGGCTGGTGGGGTGCTGCGGGCGGGGGGGTCGAGGCACCTGGTGGTGGATGGTGTTTATGATATTATGATGATTTGTACAACTGTTCCACAATGAAAACCAACAGTCACTATGCACACATATGGTTGGTGGATTGGGTGTATGTAAGTGAGCGTGTTGGTGGTGGGGAGCCATGCATGGTATACATCAAACATGTCTACACACATATGCATGAAAATACATGAAAGCACCCAGCCACACAAAACAAATCGTACATGTGGTGCAGGTGCAGGTGGTTGCTGTGCTGCCCTGAGCTGTGTTTGCATGTAGGGGGGGTGGGGTTGTGTATTTTTATGCACATGTGTGTATACATGTGTGCAAGGTGCATGTATGCATCGAATGAGTGTGTGTATAGGAGGTATAAGTGGTGGTATGTATGTAGAAGCGCTGTACATGGGGTGTACCACCATCATCCCCCCACCCCAAAACAACACAACCCACACCAACACACACATACCTCTCGCTCATTTCGGGGAACAGCGGCTGGGAGCAGGGCCTCCCATGTGAGGTCCTGCCCCACAACAGCGCTGCTGTCGACCATGACCCTGCTGAACAGGTCATGGTCTTCAGAAGCAGAATGCACAATGCGGTGGGAGACCTGTTTAGACAGGATCTCCCAAATGCTTTGGCCATGGAGGGCCTCAGCATCCGCATCTCAGCCTCACGGGGCACCCACATCTCAGGCCCCTGGATTGCCTCTGTATAGCACAGCGCAATTCATTTCCTCTGCTGATGGATGTAGATCGGATATACGTCCCGGCCGATTAACAAGTAGGCGTCGAACCGCTCATACGGGAACGACCGCCACACAATTCGTGCTTGGCGCACGTAATCAATATCCCCCCTTTGAAACTCGCTTGCCCCAACAACCCAGTTACACGCCTTGACCCACATTCTATTCGCCTCCAGCACCCAAGCATTATCCAGGTACTGCTGTGAGGGATATGCAGGGGTGGCGAGTGTGGTCATCATGCAACAATACAGCAACACACGGTACAGCAACACACGGTACAGCAACACACGGTACAGCAACACACGGTACAGGTGATGCAACCAACGTGATCAAGCACTCACCCTGTGATATTTGTACGCTGTTGCAGCTCCTCCTCGGTTGGTGCACGGTGTTGATAAATTGATAATCCCTCCTTGTCATAGAGCTTTCAGAGGTGCAAGAACACACAAGCTTCGGTAGACGTGCACCTCCATTGTTTGACCAAACCAGTGGGCCCAGTGTATGGCCTGCACATCCATCTGCAGGTTCCAGTGCAAGTCATACAGTATCACTCCAGTCATCATACAGCACTACCACACCTGCGGTGTGCAAATTGATGCCCACACACCATCAATGCGGGATATCCCCCCAAAAAGCAGAAATCATCAATATTGTCGAGCATTTTGGTCATTTGGCTAGAAATCAGCACACCGCTGCGTTTCTCATGTAGAGGAGGAGCAGCTTGTCAAGTAGCATACCTGTGATGGGGCATCGGAGTATGGTATGATGATGTGTCAGTGCACGAGAAAACACACAAAAAACACCACATACACCTTTTGGTACCAGGTACCTGCGCAGGTGCCGGAATGCTGCCAATCTTGGCACGGAAAACTTTCTTCTCACAACACCCCAAAGCAATGGTTTGCCAAACCTTGTCCACCATGCGGTGATCTGACAACACCAACGTGAGACAATGCTCGTCATCACCGCCGGCATGCGTTCGCATGGGTGTGCTGCGCAGGCCCGTACTGCTCATGCGCCAGTTTGATGATGGAAATGTGGGTTCCCTGAGCAACCGCAGCTGCATCGGTAGACGAGAAAACGGTCCTTAGATTTACTGTGATCCAAGCTTCCGAGCGCTCCTTTAGTGCACCTTTGCACGCCACAACAGGCTCATTTCATCTGATTTCATCTGGCATCATTCATTGTTCATGCAAACACTGCTGATTAAAATATTCACACCAGCGTTCTCCACAGCATAATAACCACCACAAACCCCCCACAAAAAATGTCATTGCTGGGCCGTAGTATATGTTGCCATTCAACTAGGCTGCGCAGAAAACATCGCCATGCATCAGCCACCCACACCAACAACACGAACGACACACATTCCAATGACATCACCATAGTGTACCAGACCAAACAAATTCAGGTATGCCCAATGTGGGCACACACAACATATCCCCCCCTCCAAACACACCCTTCAACATACACCACAGATCCCTCAGCACACAAAACTACGCACAGCGCTCTTGCGTGCTGGCGCCACACCACACAATGGCAATGCCACCGTAATCAACTGCCGGGGCCTGGGTACCTGTGGCACGTGCGCTGTGGAGATACAGCCAGCAACAATACAGCTCAACCCACCACAGCGCAACGCCATCGAGCAGGCACGCCTCTCCCTCCCCCCGCACAACAACAACAACCCACGTCTGCGCCTTGCATGTCAGGTGCGCATCATTGCGGCTGAGCAACCCGTCATGCTGATTAAACGCCAGGGGTTTTGGGGACAGCACGAGAGGGAACAGGAGGTTGGGAACACAGAAGCAGTGTTGCCTTTGGGGGAGCTCGAGTTTCTGCTGGATACAGAGGGGGATTTGACCTAAATTTGACGCATGGTTTTTGTACGATAATTTATTTCTTCCCCCCGTGTGACTAACCTTGAGCATCACCCAGACAAACGCACTCGCGCTTGAGACGTCACTTGAGGTTGCGTCCCATCCCTTTCCGAAACCATGGACAAGCTCACGCAAGCAGGCAAAGCGGTTGGTTTAAGCGGTACGTCCGTACTATGCTATGTTGGGACGTTACGGGACATTTTTGTTTACCATCAGTGTTGACCTCCATCTCATCCATCTTGCCCCCCCGCACAGAGGACCAAGTGAAAACTGCAGCCAAGCAAGCTGATGCTGCAGTGGACAAGCTGGATCAAAACAAGGACAAGGTGCAAGCTGGGATCACCAAGGGCGCGGACGCGGCCACCAAGGCCGGCGTAAAAGTTGATGGTCAAGGTATGTGCGGTTGTACGCAAGCACACACCTACGTCACCACCCTGACCACCATGTGTACAACCACAGCTGTCAACAAGCAAGTGAGTGCTGGTCTGGATGCTGCCAAGAAAGGAACCGCATCGCTGGGACTGTAGGGTTTGTATCCCCTTATTAAGCTCCCTTTGAACAGCAAACAAATGTTACGCATAAATATCCACTATCCTGCACGTTTCCCAACCCCCTCGTAAAAATGAGACCATACATTGCTAAAATACAGCGCCAATGACCACAGCCCCAACAACGCCCCCATCCCCAGCGCCCCCGTGGTCACAACCACCCCTGTTTCCAACTCGCCCCCCCAAGCCTCCCCCACCAGCAACGTCCCTTTCCTCAGTACCAACAATACACTCATGGATGCCATTTGTACAGCAGTTTTCCACTTGCCCAGGGAATTCACCTTGACTGCCTTGTGTGCCCCACTACTCGACAATGCTGCCCATTCACGCAACGCACTCATTGTAATTTCGCGCCCAATGATGGCAATCACGATCACGCTCATTAGTGCATGTGGGATTGGGGGAGGGGGGGTACACGCAAGGAGCGTGAGTGTGGCACATACCCTGTGAGTCGGGGAGTATGTGTGGGTTTTAGTGTGCGGACACACTCACCACCAACAAATTCGTACATGAGCTTGTCTGCAACTGGATCTAAGAATGCTCCAAATGCAGATGTCAGCTTGAGCTGTGTCGTGTGGATGGTACACGTGTATACCCTTGATAACCCCCTGCACACTACACCCACACATACCCGCCGCGCCAAATATCCGTCCAACCAATCTGTGATGCTCTGCAGTATAAACAATACAGCGCAGCAGATGGGCGCCAGTCGCCATGGTGCAAACCACAGGCCTATCAACACTGGTGTAAAGGCAATGCGCAACAAAGTCAGCACATTGGGCAGGTTGAGCAGTGATTTGGGCTGTTTTGCCGACTGTTTCTCACGTGCTGCCTGTCTGTAGTAGTCAGAACGACGATCAATAGCGGATGTCAATGATTCCTGTGTGTTTTGTGACGGGGGATTGTAGATTGTATGGATTGTTTTGCATGGATGGTCGTCTGAAACCTCAACGATGCCTACCTGTGGTCCATGACCAAGCAACGTCACCAGTGGAATGTCTGATGCCACTTTCTTCATTGTTGTTGCGTGGATGTTGTTGTTACACGGGGTTGTTGCAATGCTGCATGTGATCTAGTGGTGTGTACAGGTTTATCAGGCAGAGCGTATGAATGAAGTATAAGTATAGTATGAATAAAAAACAATCAACCAATCAACCCACAAAATAATCAGCCATGCACTGCACCCAAGTCACCAACGCACCATCTCCACACCCCACCAACAATCCAATAATCCTCCCACGCATCACAGCACGCTCATCATCCACCCCACCCCGTGCAACACCACACCAATTGCCAATTGCCCATAGCAGCTCCTCCAGGGTAACACCATCAACACACCCCAACAAGGCCTCCAACACCTGCACCTGCAACCCTCTCAACCGCTTGCCTACGTCCTTTGCTGCCGCAGCATACCCAAGCCCACGCACCATGGCACCCTGACATCGACACCCCAGCAACACTTCCACAAGCCCGTGCAGCAGCCACCCATGTGCCATCAGTCCCACAATCACCCATGCAGCATCCTCCTGGCCGTTGTGTACATCGTCCACCAACAAGGGAGCAACATCACGCACATGTGCCAATTGCCCCGCACTTGCTGCGTCCTGTAACAATACACTCAGTGCCCAATGCGCATTTGGCACACCCCGTGCTGCCCATAACCCACCCACACATCCTATGCGCCGCAGCTGTGCACGGTATGCCCCACCGGCACCCGCCATGTTGCCCAACGCCCACGCTGCATCTGCTGCCACAGCGGTCCCATACCCACCCTCGAGCAACTCGAGCAGTGCTGGTGCTGCCATTATTGCATGTGCTGGAGCCACAGTTGCAACATTGATGACAATGGTGAGTGCATCGAGTACGCGGTGGGCATCGTGGCGGGTGGTCGCAGCAAGGTACTTGTGCTGGTAGAGCGTATGGATGATGCCTCGCTCAGCAGCGTATGCAAGGAGATCCGCATTGGTGTGCAGCATGCGCACAAGTTCTGGTAGGGAGAGGTGCTGCAGGGCGTTGTCAACGTCTGCAGTGGTTGCTGATGGCAATGCATTATCAACCGCCCGGAGCCGCTGCACTGCTGCAGCTCGTCGTTGGCTTCGAGCCTGATGTTTGTACGTTTGTTGTACCTATGAAAAATGTTGTTACACAAGGGATTCAAGTTGTGTACCTTGCTGATCACAAGTGCATTCTTTTCCTTTTGTGCATGCACGTCCACCACTGCTTGCTTTGGGTGCTGCCGTGGCTGTTCCATCACATTATTACATTATCACTACATTATCACAAGAATAACCATCAAATATAAAGAATCAACTCTTCTGTTGTACACCGCCCACACGCTTCCAAAACCCACCCTGTATGGTACCATCATCCACTTTGCTGCTCGCCACATCTCCCCCACCATGTTCAGCCCCCCCCACCCCACCACCACCACTTTCCCCAACTTCAGACAACAAAAACTCCATCCACTGATCACCCAGCCCAGCCTTGAGGTCCCGCTTGAGGTCCACCCCCAACACCGAACACAACACCGCCAGCACCTCGTGTGCCGCACGCCCCCGCCGCTGCAAGTACGTCACCAGCAATTGCCCCACCACACGCTTGTCTACGCTGCTCGACTCGTCCCGTACCGCTTGACGTGCATGCTCTTGCAACGTCTTGCGCATGCTCAAGCACTCATCCACCAGCCGCTTGCGGGCCCGTGCCTCTTCCTCCACCTGTGCTTGTGCTTGTTGCAACATTGCACGTGCCTCTGCAGCCTCTGTTTCACGTGCAGACACCGCCAAGCGCAATGCAGCAGCTTGTTGATCAGCAGCAGCAGTGGCATCATGGGCCATGCGCAATTCTGCTCGCAATCGCTCTGCTGCTTCTGATTCAAACGTCAACTCACCCAGTGCTGCCTGTAGATTGGCAACCTCTGCTTCTTTCGCCTGCACTGCTGCTTGCCATGTTGCCAGGTCATTGGTAAGATGATCAATGCGTTGCTGGGCATCAGCCACCGCAGCTGCAACAATGGCATCTGCATCGTCTTGTTCTGTGAGCAGTTGTTGCTTCAATCGGGCAAGCTGCTGACGTGCCTGATCGCGTTCTTGCTGGACAATGGTGAGCAGGCTATGAGCGTGTGGGGGGGTTGTGGGGGGGGGGGGATGTGTGTTGTAGTCCTGGTCGACACCACATACCTGTCATCTGTCTGTTGCATGTGCACTGTTGCTGTTGCGGTGGCAGCCTTGAGAAGAGCATCATCCAGTCTGTTTTGCAATGACACCACCTCTGCTTCCAATGCTGTGCATTGTGCCTAGGATCAGTGGGTGATGGACTTGATGATGGAAATGTCGAAGTATTTCACACATTGTAGACTGTTACTGTTAATGTTGACATGCACACAACGCATATGTTCCCCCCCCATACCTGCAGTGACCCGTTCATGTGCCCCACCCCACCCGCCACCACCACACTCTGTGCATCCACTTGTGCCAATGCCTCGTTCAACCTTGAACGTGTTGTTTCCAATGCAATTGTTTGTTGTTCTAGCTCACCACGTTGCTGGTGGATTTGTTCCTGCAGCGCTTGCTTCTGTAATAGAGTGTGTATAGTGTGCATATAGTGCGTGTAGTGTGTGTATAGTGTGCTGTTGCTGTACGATGTTCCCACACAACAACACACTCCTCTCATACCTCTTGTTGCAACGCATCACACGCCGCTTGTATGTCAGACAGCTGCTGCTGTGCATGCTGTGCTTCTTCCCGTGCATGTAACAACTCCACCTGCAGCTGTTGTACCTGTACCAGCAGCGACTGCATTTGCTCCCCATCCTGCTGTGCACGCTGTTCATAGGCAGTACGCAACGCATCTGCTGTGGCACTTTCCCCCTCTTCCAGTTGCTCAATACGGGCCCTGTGCTCTTGCAATGCTGCACTCCACCGCTGCTGCAGGTCAATAAACTGTGCACGCTCAGCCTCCAATGCTTGTAGTTGCTGCTGTTGTTCTATCATCTGCACACGTGTAGCCTCCAATGCTTGTGCGTGTTGCTGCTCCAGTTGTTGTACATGGTGTTGATGTGTGGTGTTGGCATCATGCAGTTGCTGCTGCAATGCAGTGTACTGTTGTTGTACACTGGTCAGTTGTGCATGGAGATCGTCGGTTGTTGTGTTTGTTGCTGATTGTAGTTGTACTGCTTGTATCTGTTGTTGTATAGTCTGTATTTGCTGTTGGGCTGCTTGTTGGGCTGCCTCCATTGCCTCCTGTGTATGTGATTGATGTATGGTTTTGTATGTGAATGATGCATGCTTGTGTAGTATATGTAATAACATATAACATACAATAATCACATATAATATACACTGTGTATGTGTGTTGTACAACCCCATGTGTGCCCCCACATTTGCGTGTGTTGCACAGGTACACACACCCCCACACCCCCACACCCCCACACACCACTAACCTCGTGTTGTACTTGCATGGCATCCAATTGATCGGTCAACTTTTCACAGTCAACCAGCAATGCCTGATACTTGCCCTTCCATGACTCAACCTCTGCACTTGCCTCCTGACACTGTGCTTGTAATGCTGCATGTTGTGCTGCATCTATAGTAGCACTTTTGTTGCTGGTATTGTTGCTGGTCTGTACAGCATCTGTTGTACCACTGGCACTGGCTGTACCACTACTACTGGCCTGTTCACGTTGCATCTTCAGGCGTCTACATGCCTCTGCTAGTTTTCGTTTGGTGGTTGTGAGGTCAGCCTGTGCATGAATGTGTGCATGGGTTGAGTATGCACACCACACCGGACTTAGTGTACACACACCTGTACTGTGTGCATTTCTTGTTGTGTTGTCTCAAGTTGCTGTTGTAGTGCATGCACTTGCTTCTGGTGCTCCTGATGTATGTGATGGGTAGGTGTATGTACATGCGCACACGTTGACAACATCCCCCATCATGTAACAGTACCATTGCATCCTCCTCTTGTTGTGCAGTCATGTTGACCAGCTGTGCCTTGAGCGCTGCAAGTTGCTCCCTGACATGTGCTGCATTGTTGTCATGTGTGGCACTGCTGTGTGTTGGGGGAGTTGATACTGTTGCAGATGAAACTTGTGGTGGTCGAGGTGGGGGCCTGTATGTCACTGTACCCACTGTCTGTAGCGGCTGCGTGGTTAATGGGTGTGGTGGTGCTGCTACTGCATGTGTGTCTGCTGCCTCTGCTGCCTGTTGCCGTGCGTCTGCACGATGCTGTGCAACATCTGCCAGACGCTGGTCCTGTGAAGAACGTACAGAAAAAACTTGCTTGCTTCTGTATACACATCCGACGGATATACTATACGTACCAATGCATCTGCTGCCTCGAGCACGTCGTTTGCGAAAGCTGAGACAGTGGATGTGAGGTTGTTCCACATTTTTTTTGGAAACCAAGATGTTTGAGCTTGTTTTATTCACCAGCCGATGATGTAAAGGATCTCAGGGAACGGTACACCTGCATGCGCTCTCCCATCTTGGTTAACATCCCAATTCGCTTGCAATCTACACATATACTTGTTGCATTTGGTATCCTTGCTGTGTTGACCTTGGCATGCATATAACCATCCTGTCAAATAAAATGAATGGTCAACAACAAAAAAACACTGTGGAGGTAAAAAAACACAAGAAAAACACACATCACATTCACACCCACCCATCACATCCACACCCACCCATCAGCTACTGCTCATCCAGAAAAAGGGCATTGGTCTTGTTCCATTTCAGCAGCAACTCCTTGCTCGGCACGTCACTCAACACAGGTCCTGCACGCTCAATCACACACACATACTCGGGGCACCCCCACGCAATGTGACGTGTGCATGGACGAAACCCGTTGGACTTGGCACGTGCCTCTCCCATCATGGCTGCATAGCTGAGCCCTGCTGCGATACGCTGTAGTGGTGGGTTATGTGTGTTGTTGTTTGCTGTGATGCCGTTGCGTGTCTGTTGCCAACCCACATATAGCCATACCTGCCAGCAGTGGCCACTCAGTTGCAACAATCGCTGGTCCTGTGAGCACATGGTGTTTGTGTTGAACAAATGCCCACCATATATACACAACCACATTTTATCCACCAACCTGTGCCACTGTTGGAAAATGCTTGATCACCAAATGCTCACACCATTTAATCAAGCACTGGATGCGATACCGATCTGCAAACAACATCCAATCCAAGAGCTTGGGGTCGGGCTCAGATGCCTTGGCAAGTGCTGCAAACTTGGTGTCCAGCACTGCCGCACATCCCTTGGCTAGGTGTGGCATGCGATACTGGTCAGCCATTTTGGCAAGAATAGCACTCTCCTGGATACTCAACTATGTGTAGAGAGGGGGATGCTTGTGTAGGCATGTGATCACACATATGATCACACATATGATCACACATGTATTCTCACCACCACACATACATTGGCCAGAAACTCGTGTGGTGTGAGGCTGTATATGTACCGCAGTAACAGCACGATATCTGCAATGCTGGTGTTGACAAAGCATGTCTCCAGCACAAGCAAGCCACTGGTGTTGCATGCTGTGTCTGCAAATGAATTGTGAAACACTTCACTTTGCAATGCCAACACCAGTTTGTGTGCTGGCAATTGGTGACCCTCCACCTGTATGTATAGTTGTGTTTGTATTGGTGGGTTATGGTGGTGGTATATGTATGAGTTCACACATACCACCAGTTCCACATCTGCTGTCTGGTCAAAGTAGTTTCCTTCGGGCATGTAGGTTGCCTTCCAATCTGCCGTGCTCCATCCCTTGTCCACAGACGTTCTAGGGCTATCTGCACGGCTGATTGCGGCTAGGTCACTGGGAGAGCCACACAGCATGGTGCCTGTTTGTCAACGAACGCCTATTACAGTCGCTATTGTGTGCTTACAAACCTCATTATACGCTGCATGGTCGTATAACAGCAAAACGCACTTGTTGGGGCACGTGCGCTGGCTTTTGGAACGACACGACGTTGGCAAGGAGCTGTTGGATGGGAATTATGAGATTGTATGCTGTATGTATCAACGTCAGGCGTGGTAAAGAAGAGGCGTGTCAAGTAAAAAAAAAAGCTTGTTGTTTGAAGGAAAAAGCCTCACAATGGTTTTATACTGGGCAATGGCAAGCATCCAGCTTCGGGGCTATCCAACGCCCCATGATGCCCAAGCAACCCCGTTTTGTGCAGCATTGTAAAATGCAACTGAAACCACTGGGCAAGGGGATCCGCTGCACCCTTGGTATCTGCACCACCCTTGCGCCGTCGTCCCCGGGGTCGTCCACCCACATGGGGTGATGCGTGCTCCTCTTCATGCTGCGCTGCAGTGCCCGTCACACCCTCACTTGTACCCGTGCCTGTATCCTCTGTGGTGGTGGTAATATACCAAATGTGTGTAAAATGCATCCAGCATAGTAAATACGTGTACCCCCCCCCCCCACACACATACCACCACCAGCACCAGCGCCACCAGACCCACGTGGCCGCCCCCTCCGTCGCTTACGCACGCCCGGCCCCCGTTGCCCCCCCCCTGCTTTTACAACGCCACTGTTTCGTGGCTCCCAAGCACCTTTGCCCAGGTATTTCCAGTCACGTGACTTGAGGCTGCCCCGCCATATGCGACTGCTGGCCTTGTGCACCCACTGGGTGACATCCTTGCCACCATCTTCCACAGCTGTGAAGGGATTGCATGATGGTATGGCGAAATACCACACTAGGATAGTACAATTCATTAAAAACCCCATCATCACACCTGGAAACACAGCCTTGACCTCGTTGAGGGACACATGGACGACGGTGGCCTGATACCACACATTGCTGCCAGCATGCATCTCCATCATGGGTTTGTCATACGCACTGCCTTTGTATTCCACCTGGTCTAGTGTTTCCCCTGCTTGTTTCACATGGTGGTTGGTGTGCTCCTTGGTTGTTGTTGCTTCCTCATCTTCATCCTCGTCATCATCATCATCATCTTCGTTGTCCCCTCGTGCACCACCAATGTTGCCATCACTGTCGTGTGCTAGAGGTGATGGTTGCTTTGGGCGTTGCACTGCAGGTTTTGGTGAGTGTGGTGGTTGATGCACAGGCTCTGGCTTTGGTGTTGGTTGTTTTTTGTTTTCTACTGCAACATCTGCTGGATTGCTGTTTCCAGCAGGTGGTGCTGTGTCTTCTCTAAGTGTTGCTACTTCTGTGGTGTCCATTGGCTGTTCATCGCCGGGTGTTGCACTGGTGCTCATGGGCGTGTCTTTGTTTGAGGATCCCGTGGATGCACCCCCGGCTGGTGATGGGTTGTTGTTCTCTTTGGGCACCTGGGTTTTGGTGATCTGTGTGACACAGTGTGGTGTTGATGCGTGGGCCATACATCCACGCACCACATCAGAGGCATCCTCGCTTTTGATGGTGTCTGCCATGATCTCGTGTTGTATTCTTTGAGTTGTATCCAAGTGTATCAACTTGGTGACGTGCTACATGTGACCTTTTTTGAGCTGGTTGACAGGGGGAGTTGTTTTTTGATGGGATTTGATCAATGAGCAGCCTGTTGCACCACTTTACGATCAATGTTGGTGCAGTGTGATATGAGTAGGATGTATATGTGTAGGATGTATTGTGTGTGTGATTCACCCATGTATGGGAGATCGTCTTCTCCAGACTTGACAATGCAGATTTTTAGCTCTTGAAAACTAGCTCGAACAGATTATCTATGCTGTAGTGCACGACATCACAAAAATAAAGCGACTCACAAGAAGGAATCAAACCACCTCCCATCGCACGCAAACACATTTGTGCCATCAACATCGACTCCAGCTTCTCCCCTGCATATATCACATACTCGCCATCGCCGGCACTGTCATCAGCCGAGATGATTGTCCGAGACTGTGTTTGTTGTTGGAGCATCTCTCCACCACAATTGTAGTTGCCACATCTCACCACTGTTTACACAACAATGGCGTCTGCCGTGGTGGAAATAGCACCATTGTCTGATGCTACATTTAAGCGTGCACCCATGGACAACGGTGGTGCACCTGTGGTTGGCAGCACCCACCACCACGCACGCCCACGCGCTGGCCTCCCGAACGTCAAGGGGTGTTCTCCTTCACGTATTGCCCTGGCTTTTGTGTTTTTTGCAGCAGTCATTGCAGCATTCATTGTACTGGTGCGTGGGTTGGGAGTGTTGCTTGTGGGTGGCAACGTGGTTGCACGCACAGCCCTATCAACCGAAACGAGCATTGAAAAACACATATTGCAACAAACAGGATGAGCATGTGGTTGCAGATGTCATGGAATGGATGCAAGGGAGCACTGTGCAGGGTGCTGCGCTGTTTGTGGTAGGTTCCGGTGGCATGCTATTCACAAGTGTTTGTGCGCACGTTGAATAGAACATCACCACCACCACCACCACCACAGATGTTGTATATTGTTTGTATCATATTGTTTATTCCAGGCTCAGTGCTTGCATTGTGTGGAGGTGCCCTGTTTCAGTGGCATTGGGGAACTATTCTGGTGTGGGTTGGTCAATCTGTTGGACAGGTAGGACAGGTGTATGTGGTTGTGCACCCTACCCATATACATGAGCAGCACAAATCATCATCATCAAATTCATCATCATCACAATACCCTACAGGTGATTGCATTTGTCATTGGTCGCTACTTGTTGCGTGATGCTGTGGTGGCTAATGTCACCAGCAGGTATGCCAAGTTTGCTGCTATTGACGCAGCACTGGAACGAGAAGGGTGGCGGCTGGTGGTCATGATGCGATTGAGTCCACTGGTTCCATGGAATGTGCTCAATTACTTGTTGTCAATTACTGGTATGGCGGAGCATGTACACAACCCTGTACACAACCTTGTGTACACACCTCTCCTATCTTGTTTCCCACACCCATCTCTGGCACCCACCACCAACAACAACAACAACAATAGGTGTATCATTTGTGTCTTACAGCATTGCGAGCTGTGCTTCAGTTTTGCCATGGTTGACATTGTTTACATATCTGGGTAGCATGGCAACCACCGCTGCAGATGTTTTGTCGGGTGAGGTATCCCCTGATGGACAAACCCGGCTACTGGTCGCTGCTGCGTCTGGGGTGTTACTCATTTGTGCTCTTATCTACACGGGCATGGTTGCCAAGTATGTGGTGATGGTGGTATTTCTGGCTGTGGATGTGTGCATTGTGTGACCAACAACCACCCATCATCAACAACGACAGGAGGGCCATCTCTGATGCATTTGGTGTTGCAGGCGTGGGTGGCTCATTAGATGATGATGAGGAGGAGGAGATTGCAGTCGAGTTGGTTGGTTCATCGTCCCATACAGACGCAACACAGCGTGCTCCGTTCAGGATGCTGGCAGGCCCTTGAAGGATCTGACTGACCGAGCATGATGCACATTTTTGATACCCACCACACGATTTTTGTACACAGCCCTCTACCATCATAACCAAGTAATAAACTCGTGTTTGCTACTGCGCACCAGTCTCGGTATTGGTTGGCTTCAGACAGATACTGTGCATCTGTGCAAGCTGCCAACCTCAACCTCGGAATACCACCTTTGCTAGCGGCTGTTTCTGGACCCTAATACGCGTCGCACATCAACTGCATATCGCGTCGTCATTGCTTTGAGCCCGCCTGAAACCGATACGCTGTACACCACACAACCAGCATGCTTCTCAGCTCCACATTTCTCAAGGTACGTATCACGCAGGCACGCAACTGCGGCTTGCAACACATCTATGCTACACAAACCAACGTCCTCCATTCACCAGGGATTGCTGCTGCCCACCAGCACACCCGTCGCGCCACGCCAGCTCGTTGCCCCCCGCTCCCTCAAGGTACGACAGGTCATACTTCGCCATACCATGCCCATCCAGATACCATACTCTCTCATCCCGATACCACACTCTCTCACCCCGATACCACACTCTCTCACCTACCAGGCACCTACCCACGCTGCTCGCACCCACATCAGCACCCACGCCTCGGCTGCCCCTGCTGTCGTAGAAACCGCCACCCCCACGCTCCGTGTGGCAGATCGTGCCAAGTCTGTTCCTCTTGCAGCAGAATGCAGTGCAGAGGGTCAGGCAGCACGTGAAGCATTGCTCAAGGATGCAGTGGTGCTGTTTGTGTGTGCTGGCTATCCTAAAAAGCGTTTCATCTATGAACGTGCACGTGCATTGGGTGTCAAGGCTGTGTTGATTGATTCCCCCAATCACTGGGGCAAGGATGTAGTGGGGGAGGTGTTTGATGGGTTTTATCCTGTGGACTTGTCACGTGACACGGAGACTGTGTTTGCAGACATGCTCGCTACTGTTGACAAGATTGCACAGGTACCATCTTGTTTCTCTATGGGGAATTCATGATGTGTTTCTGTGTATGCGTATACGAGCATACAACATCATTTTACGTTTCAACACCTCCATGCTACACATGCAGGATTTTGGTGGATTGGATGGCATCTGCAGCTTTTCCGACCTTGCACAGCCCATGGCAGCTCGTCTTTGTGCAGCATTGGGCTACCCTGGCAACACAGTGGAAGCAGTGGCCAAGGCTCGCAACAAGGATCTCACACGTCAGGCACTCAAGGAGGCAGGCATCCCCACCCCTGGCCACATGCTCATCTCCTCCCCCGACCAGCTTGAGGAGGCTGCATCGATTGTGGGCTTTCCTGCGGTGCTCAAGCCAGTGGGTGGCAGTGAATCAATTGGTGTTGTGCGAGTGGACACACATGATGACTTGCGTGCGGGGTATGACAAGATTCAAGACACGATGAACAATACATGCTACAAGGATGGGTGCTTGAGTACCATGGATGATGAGGAAGATACTGTGGGCAATGTATGTTGTTTTGGGGGGAGGTGGAGGTTTTGCTCTGTGTGTACTGCATAAGAGCGACCATCATATGAATCAATATCAACAGCATGTCGATTTATGGTTGCCCAACACAACAAACACCCCCCCCTAGGCAAACGCAGCACTGGAATTCTACACGGATATCATGATGGAGGGCTACATGGATGGTCCAGAGGTGGATGTGGACATGGTGTTTAGCAATGGAGAACCTGTGTATGCCAATGTGGTCGACAATTGGCCCACGTTCGAGCCATGGTTTCAGGAAACAGGCACCAATGTGCCAAGCATGCTGCCTGCAGAGCAGCAGCAGGAGTTGATTGACATGGCGACCGTCAGTGTCAAGGCATTGGGGTTGACAGATGGGGTGCAGCATGTGGAGCTCAAATACACATCCCAGGGTGCACGGTTGATTGAGGTCAACCCACGTATGGGTGGCAAGTGTGTGCGTGATGAAAATTTGCTCAGCACAGGGGTGGACATGGTGGTGGAGCATCTGATCAGTGCAGTGGGATTGTCGCCTGCACCACCCATGCCTTCTACACCGCTAAACTACATTGGTGAATACTCCATCAACGCTCCTCGTTCTGGGATTCTGGCCGACCACGAGTTCCTCAAGGTATATTAGGGGTGCATGTGTGTGTTTTTGGGTGGCTCTGTGCCACACCAACACAATCCATCAACCACAACCACCATAAACCACCATTACAGAAGTGGCAGGATCATCCTGACGTCATCTACTGCCGGCCGCTGGCAGATGTGGGCAAGCGCCTGACGGGTGCAGATGACGGGTTTCCGAGCTGGATTTGTGAGGTCATGGTCAAGCGTGCGACTGTTGCAGATGCGGTTGACTTTGTCAAGTCGATTCAGCAAGACATTATTACCAATGTCAACATTGTCAGTGAGGACGAGTATGCCAAGTCCATATAGTGGTGACTGGTGGTGGGGTCTGTGGGTTTATTTTATGAGCGATGGTTCTTACAGATTGTTATATATACAACATTGACGATTAGAGCAAGCTGTAACGCGCAGCAAGACAAACAAATCCGTCATTTTATTCGTCAATATGGCTGTGGCTGCTCCAATAACTTCTCGCATGCATGCGCACCGACCCCTGCACAGCCATAAATCCCGCGCACGTGTGTCTGCCAGTGCGTCAGTTGAACAGGCGACCACGATCGCGGTACGTTGTGCAGGTGTCACAGCATTTCCTGGCACTATACCACCGTTACTCGGACGCCCACCCGTGACGCCCACCCCCACCACAGCCCCCTGCACCACGCAAGCAAAAAGTGGCAGGCCCAACTGCCGTGATCACTGGCGGCTCCCAGGGTGTGGGCAAGGCCCTGGGTGAAATGTTAGCTTCCTTAGGGTACAATGTGGTTGTTGCAGCCCGTCAGCAGGAACGCCTTGAAGCTGCTGCACAGGGATGCCAGCGTAGGGCTACCCGCCCCGATTCCCTAGCAACTGCCATCCCCTGTGACATTACGCAGCCTGCACAAGTGACTATGCTGGCTGAAAAGGTGTTTGACACGTATCAGCAGGTGACACTGGTGGTTAACAACGCAGGGGTGTGCATGCGTGGTGATTGGAACCTGTGCACATTGCAAGACTACCAGGTGCGGATGTCTAGTAGGGGTTGATACATGCTGTTGACAGTAGTGGAACACTACTGCAGTTTGAACTGTGTGCGCAGTTGGAACTGTGCTATTTCATCTGCATCATCATCATCATCCCATCACAACTTCATTCAATACCCACAGGATCAGCTCAATGTCAATTTCCTAGGCACCGTCACTGTGTCACAAGCAATGCTGCCTGCCCTTGAAGATGCTGCTGCTTCTGGTGTCCAACCTGTACTTGCAGTAGTAAACAGCTTTGCAGCAAGATTGCCCATTAAAGAGATGGCAGCGTACACAGCATCCAAGGCGGCATTGGCTGGCTGGGTGGATGCAGTACGTCCTGAACTGGTATGTTTATGGGGGGCAACTTGTCTGTATTGTATGACACCTGTGGGATATTTGAGATACCCAACACACACACACACAGGCATCCAAGGGCATTCATGTTGCGCAAATCCACCCTGGTGTGATACGCAGCGATTTCCTGGAGCGCGCCCAATTTCGTGGCACCACTGCATCAGCAGCAGCAGCAGAGATGCGCTCCCTGCTTGATTCCCCCAACATGCCCCTTGTGCAAACACCCGAACAAGTGGCAGCAGCAGTGGTGGATGCAGTGGTGAATAGGAAAAATGAGGTCATGGTGGGCCTGCCTTTTGCAGCTTTGCAAACTGCAACCCGTGTCACTGGATTGAATGTGTTTGCATTGTAAATTGATACATACATCAACCATATATGGTTGTGGGGTACATTGCTATTTGATGGATTAAAAAAAGGTTGAATTGATATGCCTTACATTGTTGCTTCTTCTTTTTCAATTCATGTATGTTGATGTATCTTGTGGGCATGGTGAAGTGTGTAACAACGCGCAGCAGCGCACCCATGCACATCACCAAAATAAAAGCACCTAGTACAACATGCATATTCCCAAGGGCAAAACAAAGCGTGATCACCATGCATAACGCTACACCACCATATACACAGCACCCATACACAAAGAATCACGTTGGCATATCACAACATCATAACATCATGTTTCCGCGTCCTGTGACACCTCCACAGACTACGTAACACCCCACAATCAATATGTGTTGTCCTCTTGCACATCCTGTTGACCATACTTTAAATCCCTTGCCCACAGTGTACAACATCTACAACCTCCCCCTCCCTGTGATGATTCCTCGTCCTCATCCCCATCTTTTTTAAAGAAAAAAACCCTTATCATCACACTGTCTCCTTGCGTTCATCCTCACCATCAACAGACCCCCTCAGCAGGGGCTCTGCAAATTCCCCATTACCCCGTTTGACATTGGCATTCGCAGTGGTGGGTGTGACTGCTTGTGCGGTTGCCACATTGGATGGTTTGCTTGATTCTGCACCATACCACACCATGCCTGCCACTGCAATGGCCATGCCCAGGAGTTGTTGACCAGTGATGATTTCTTTGAATATGAGCCACCCACCCAGGAGCACGAGAAAGGTCTTTGCATGCCCAAGCACCTGTAGAGGTTGGGGGGTGTTGAGGTGTATGAATGATGGTGTTGGGGTGTATGCATGATGGTGATTATTTCACTCAAAACAACATGCAGCTAACAACTGCTATTGTGTGGTGTGCAATACCCAATATCACAAGTGTAATACAACAACACATTCATCCAACACCACCACCCACCACCTACCTGAAAGGAAACAGCAGAAAACCTGCCCAGGCACATAAATTGACTCAAATTCACCAACACTGCCACTGCACACGACACAAACAGCCACACAAATGCTGGTACAGAGTAATCATAGTGTGTCACCCAGGAACCAAACAATATGCGATCCAACAGGGGTCCAATGAGGATGAGGGAAAAGCCCTGGGCGGGGGCCGTTCGTGCCAAAAGTTCATGACTGGCCATTTTGTTTTTCTGTTGCACTGTGCGGCAGAGGATTTGCTGCATGCCACTGGTGACCACACTGATGGCTGCAATGATGAGACCAAAGAGGTTTCGGTACTCAATCTTGGTGACAGTACTGTGCAATGGGGTGTGTGGAGATGTGAGATGGGGTGTGTGAAAATGTGGGGGAGTATGTATATGTAGACACAAGATATTTAATCAATGTGTTTCTGTGTAATTATGCATTGCACATCATGTCATGAACAACACCCACGTACACTAGGCCAACACCGACCACCACAGTAGCCACTGCTGCAACAACACGAGGTGTGAATCGACGTCCAAGCCACACATACTCTACCAAACATACAAATGGGATGATCAACAGCTTGGCAATCTGTGTGTTTGTGATTGTGTTTGGGTGATTGTGATTGTTTGTTTGTTTTCGTATATGTATGTGCATGTGTACATGTGTGCAAGTGTGAATGTGTTGTAGTACATCCTTCACTGCAGTGCAACCACCATAATGCAAAAACACAATACAATTGTACACACCTGATAAAATGCCACGGGGTTGAGCATGAGAGACATGTTGAGGGACACAATCGACAGGTTGGCAGTCACCGTGAACAATACCAAATCTGGGACCGTGATGATGCGGGAAAAGGTGACGAGAGAAGGTGACGACTCCATGATAGGATGAGAGGCGAGGTGTGTGTCTGTGTGCCCCACCCAGCCAACAATACAACACTTTGTTATGAACACCACAACAGTACCTGCAAATGGCATCTCAACATACTTGACCACCCCTGCGTGAATACTGACCCACATACTCACTGCACACGCAAGATAATGCAGCGCACACAGTGTTGTCGCTGTGGTGGATAACAATGGTTGTGTGAAAACGTATTGCTACACCTATTATGCGGTGCGCCAACCCTGGTGCCCCTCCCCCACGCAACACTCCCTCCCACCCCCCCACCCCAAAAAATACCAAATCTGTAGTTGAGCCCACTGCCAGACATGAGCTGCTTGTTGACAAATACAATGAGCACAGAGGTGGAGACGTTGAAAAACCATGCAAACACATCAAGGGCAAGTTGCTGCTCCTTTGTTTGCTTTTTGGCTGTAGGATTGTGCTTGGGGGGCGTGTCTGGAAAGCGATCAAGGATGCTGTCACCCTTGCCCGCTTTATCGGCAGACATGGCGTTGCGTTGGTTGGGTCGATTACTATGCACCTAAGATTCAGGTCAATCAGCCCCAGCGTGCTGGACTAACTGCAGCGTGCTGTGCGGGTGTGCTATGCAGGAATTGCAGATGGCAATCACGTGCGGTTCGTGCAAGGTACTGCAAGCAGCAGCGCTAAGAATTGCAATTCAAAAGCGTGCGATTGCCAACGTAACGGCTGCTGTTGTGGTTGATATACTGCCAAATTATGTTGTAATCACCATATAATGTGAATTAGGGAGGTGATGAAAAACAGTATGAGACAAATCAAATCTCAGACCACCACTGAGACAGCAGTGCCCTCGTTCCTCTCCACCACGCGCCCCACCACAGCAGCATGCGTGTACCCAGCCGCTCTGAGCTCCTCCACCACCGCATCTACAGCGCCAGCCGGTACCCCTGCAAGCAACCCACCGCTTGTCTGGGGATCCACAAGCACTGGGACCACGTCATCACCTGCAACCCCCGCCTCGCACACCAATGCAAGGTTGTCATCATACAGGGAGCTCCGGATGCCACCCACCTCATCCACACCAGGCAGCCGTGGTACTGCCGATGCATCAATTTCCAACGCGACACCCGATGCCTGTGCCATCTTTATCGCATGTCCCAACAGCCCAAACCCCGTCACGTCTGTCGCAGCACGCACGCCATGCTTGGAAAACACCTGCACTGCTTTATCGTTGGGCTGGAGCATGCTATTCAGTGCACTTTGCACATGACGGCCCTTGGTGGCACGTCGCATGGCAGCAGCAAATATCATCCCGGTGCCAATGGGTTTGGTGAGCACCAGGACATCCCCAGCACGCAGCGCGTGTGATGTCATGAGTTGGTCTTCTGGTGCGGTGCCATTGATGGCAAATCCTATTTTGAGGAATGGAAAAACGGTGGGTGTTGTTTGCACACTTCCAAAGGATTCGCCAACAGATCATCACACCACCCTCTCGTGCCACACGTACCAAGGCAGAGTTCGCTCACTTCGCTGGTGTGCCCCCCCACCAGTGCACATCCTGCAGGCTCCAGCACAGACAGGGCACCCTGTAGCATGGCACGTACATCTTCTTCCACTTGGACATCCCCGGCAAAGGGGACCCCCACGATTGCAAGTGCCGATTGTGGTGATGCACCCATTGCGAAACAATCCTGAAAAGAGTGGTGTTAATGTGTGTGATGTTGAAACATACAGTTGTTGGGTATAAGGAGAAAACAAAACGTGCATGAAGAAAGCACAGGGCCGTTGTGTGACCTAGCATCCCTCGCATCCATCACCACAGGGCAACCAACATGTTCATAACCCACCACACGCACCGACAGGCAATGATTGGCCACCACAGCACCAAACACAAACGGATCAGACACAAACGCCCTCATGAAATCCACTGTCTGCACCAACACATGTCCCTGTGGTGGCGCCCTCACCACCGCAGCATCATCCCCCACCCCCACCAGCACATTGCCGACGTTTTTTTTCTTGTCCCCATCATCAGATACACCAGGCAAGGATGAAAGCACCTTGGCAAGCAGCGTCCCGCCCACTTTTGACCCGCACCCACCACACCGCATGGCTGCTTTGGCTCTCAACACCTCCCCAACCCCCTGCGGTGTTTTTGTTGTTGTTGTTGTTGCTGCTGGGCTCATGGATTTGTGCAAAGGCAAGTCACGTCCAAATTTGTTCATAAACCCCCTATCAATCCAGTCCTTGAGTGTCCACACCCAGTTGCCCTGCACACCCAACCAGGACCCCTTGGTGCCCACGGCGTGTTGGGCCCCAGTGGATATGAGGGAGAGGAAGGAGGTTTGGGGTATGAATGGCTGGAGGGGGGTGTGGGTGAGGGCGGCACGTAGGTTGGCTGCAAGTGGGGGGCCCTGTTGTGGGTGGTGTTTGTTTGTTTGAGAGAGGGAGAAGGGGGGGGGGGGAGAGTGGGGTGTGTGGGAAGCGGGTTGTTGTTGTTGTGGATGTTGTTGTTGTACATGCATTGTTGTTGTACATGCATTGTTGTTGTACATGCATTTCACTATGCTTGGTGGGGAAAACAAACATTGGGTACACCATGTACACACAGCAAACACACCATGTACTACATCAAACACGCCCAACACATTACCTGACGAACAGCAAACACACCAGCCTTGGGTCGTGGGTGATTCACTGATGTAGCACAATCACCACATGCAAAGACATTGGGGGGGCCTCCTGCCACTTGCAGGGTGTCTAGTATAGCAATAAACCCATGCTTGTCTGTGTCATGTAGGTGGGTTGTGGGATCATGTGGGTGATGTGTGTGGGTTGAAACTGGTATACCACGTGGTTGTATGGTTGAGTATTTGTTGGTGCACTGGGCATCATATCAACAAGTACATATGCATGTGTGCAGCACTTTATACATATGCATGTGTACAGCAATTGACACACACAAACACAAACACAAAACACACAAAAACACAAAAACACACAAAAACACACCCAAACACACACCTAGTGGTAGTCCAGTTTCCCTGAGCCACTGTGGTGCAGCTGCTTGTGTACACAACAACACCTCATCCACACACACCCTCCTCGACCCATCACCATCAGCAGTGTGTGCATTACCATTATGAACAGCGCCATAACCATTATGACCATGACCATGACCATTATGCACAACAGCACCACCCCTGCTCCCCCCACTGTGTTGTGCTTCCTCCCCTTTTATTTTTTCACTGTCTAGTATAATCATGTTTTGCTGCAATTCCCTCACACCAGCACCTTCTAGAAGCATCACCCCTGCTTGTTGGAGTATGGGGAGTATGGCAGTGCGTGCATAGGGTGGGGAGGTGGGGAGGATGGGGCCACGGGTGATGAGCCTGTTTGGTGGGGATGATGGGGATGATGGGGATGATAGGGTTGATCTATGATAGAGGTGGTGACCATATTGATACTGCCATGCTTGATGTGTACAGCATTTACATATGTATACAATGTGGACATAAATTGCATACACACATGCACGAACACACACACACATGCGTATGTAAACACACACAGGCCAACACACCCATCCCCCCCACACCCTCACACACCGTATCTCTGCATCACCCTGACCCTCCACCCCCCCCTCCTTTTTCGACCCCCTGCGTTCATGTTTCAGTCTATGCGCCAGCGCCAATGCCAACTCCACCCCACCCGCCCCACCGCCCACCACTGCTATGCGGGGGGGCTCTACACTCTCACGTGCCCTTGCCAGCAGCCCATCTACACGTTGCACAAAGCTGAATATTGGCTTGACTGGAGTTGCGTAGTCACCTGCACCTGGTATAGCAGCTAGGTCGGGGGTGATACCCAGGTTGATGGAGAGCACGTCGTAGCGAATGGGGGGGCGGTGTTTCAGCAGGATGAGTTGTTTCTGGGTGGGTGGGGTGGGTGGGGGGTTATGTATTGGGTTGTCGGGTTGATGGATGGGGTGTATGGCAGGAGAGCGAATGTGTTCTAGGAGCATACATAGCTGTTGCTTTATGTATGGGCACACATGTGTTGCTACATACAGCATAACACACATTCATACACCGTCATGACTTGCACAATACCGTCATATCACACATACACTCACACACACACACACACATACACACACACAGTAGGTAGATACAACAACTCACTCAATACACAACATCACACCACTCAAAACATACACAGCATACCTCTAGATCCAACCCTTGAGCTTCTGCATGTATGAACCGTACCCCAGCCCATTGTGCCAGCATTGCTAGGTCAATATGACAGTCATCATAGGTGTAGTGACCTGCTACATACCCTGGCAGCATACCACTGTGTGTGTGTGTGTGTGTTTGTGTGGAGAGGAAGGGTACTATGCATGTGTGGGTATACATGTGCATTATAAATGTGCAAGAATCACATGAATGCAATGTCATACAGCACAGTACATGCCATGAAAGACACAATGCAACCCTCCCACAACCCTCCCACAAGAAACCCTCCCACAATGCAACCCTCCCACAATTCAACCTTCCCACAATAACCTGTATGGTGTGTGGATGTCACGGCTGATGAGTGTGACCCGCACCCCAGGCTCAGGTTTCATGCCAAACATGTAGAGCACAAACAAATGGCTATGACCACCACCAAGGAGCACCAAATCCTGTGTGCTCGATGCATGGTCAACGCATGGTCAAACATGGTTGTCTGCTGGGAGTGTGCACTTTCTTGTTGGGATACACTAATCCCACACAGATGTCACATGCACCCTTCAAGCTATCTTATGCACAGCATGCTGCCCTCACCTTGTGGATGGGGGTGGTGGAGGGTGCGCCTTGCATGGCAGCGTGTTGAGGTGCAAGGCGAGTATGGGTTTTGTGAAAACAACCTGGATTGGACCCTGCAGACAATGCTGCAATGCTGCAATGGATTTGAAGGGTATGGTAATGAGTTGAGGCTTGTTTACGGAGATGCGTTGTTTGATTATGGCGCGATCTTACACATACACACACGGGTGCGTGGTTGTAGTGGCATCTCTGGGTGGTATACATCTACGGTTTCCGGAAACTACAAGCAGGCTTGTTATATCGTTGTTTTTCATGAACAGACAATGCCTCATAAACACTTACACCTTTTCTGCTGCTTCACCACCACCACAACAGCAACAACAGCAACAACAGCAACAACAGCAACAACATTATCATGAAGCTAGCGACTCATGGTGGTCTCAACACCTCGACACCAGGGGTAATTCGTGCTCATCATCACAAGCACAACCCAACAAACCACCACTTGTTCAGTAGTGCACGCCACACCAAATCCAAACCAGCCACACATATATCCAAAGCATCATCTAGCAGCAATCAGCCAGAAGATGACCTGCAAAAAGCACGTCAGCAACTCAATGCCCTATTCTACCAACCCGACAACACCACAACCCGAGACGACATAGCACCTCAAATACCAGATGAAACACATCCACCAGAAGCAACCTATCCCAACCTCCCACTGTGGCGTGTGCAGTGGGCAGCACTACCCGGGTGCACGGAAACACTCAACGTCCATGTGCCACACTATGCACACATGTTTATGCAGCTCGTCAGTGGCCCCAGACCCTGGCGGTTTGGTCACATATATTTACCAGGTGGCAGCAGCAACCTGGGTGACGCAGAGTATGGGCTGCAGCCAGGCACAGGGGCACCACTGTTGGGCACATTGATGGAGATTCAACGATTGGTGCAGTTGCGTGATGGGCGTTTGCTCATCATTGCACGTGGAGTGGCACGAATTCGTGCTGTGCGTGAATGCCACAATCTGCCCTACTCTCGTGCAGATTGTGTGTTGTACACTGACGAGGAGGAACGCACATTATGGCAAGATGATGCAGTAGCCACTGCCGCAGCAGCCATGGATGATGCTGCCATGCCAGATGCACAAGCTGCGGTCGCAATCGGACGCATGGCGCATGATGTTGACGTTGCAGCAGGTACAGCTGGTGATGGAGTCATACTGTGTTGAATGCAAAACTGGTTGCCTATGTCATACACACACATCACCCCCATCATGCAGGTGCAGCAGCAGCGGCAGCAGCTGGTGTTTTCTACTCTTGGGAGGTGGCACGGGAAGATTTGGGTTTGGGCGAGCCCCGTGTGGTGGTGTGTCAATCAAAGGACGATGAGATGCAAGCAGCATCAGCACTGCGGCATCTGGAAGCAGGGGTGCCATTTCCAGAAGTGGAATCATCCCAAAGTGATGTCGTATTGCATGCAACACGTGCTGCTGCAAACAATGTAGCACAACTGGCCATGACCAAGGTGTGTGTGTGTGTGTGTGTGTGTGTGTGTGTGTGTGTGTGTGTGTGTGTGTGTG
>VFQP010001741.1_pt1 | contig 27224 bp, 33 predicted proteins | sample 3512351 | NCBI WGS metagenome assembly VFQP01 (sample SAMN10412372, study PRJNA504923) | tailings metagenome | isolation source: Relicate 1 Philex TSF1 revegetated site | place: Philippines: Tuba, Benguet | collected 2017-08-29
ACCGCTTCACCGCGGTGGACGACTTCGGCACCATCATCAACCCCATGATCGTGGAGGGCCAGGTGCACGGCGGGCTGGCGCAGGGCATTGGCCAGGCGCTGCTGGAAAACTGCGTGTACGACCCCGACAGCGGCCAGCTCCTCACCGGCAGCTTCATGGACTACGCCATGCCCCGCGCCGACGACCTGCCCGAGTTCCAGCTCGACACCGTCTGCACACCCTGCACCCACAACCCGCTGGGCACCAAGGGCTGCGGCGAGGCCGGTGCCATCGGCTCGCCGCCGGCCGTCATCAACGCGGTGCTGGACGCGCTCAGCGACCTGGGCGTGAAGGACTTCGACATGCCGGCCTCGCCGTCGCGCGTGTGGAACGCCATTCAAAGTGCCAAGGCCTGAAGGAGGACACGACCATGTACACATTCACGATCGAACGTCCCGCGAGCCTGGACGACGCGGCCAAGCTGGCCGGTGCCGGCGGCAAACCCCTGGCCGGTGGGCAGACGCTGCTGGCTTCCATGAAGCTGCGCCTGGCCAGCCCCGAGCAGTTGGTGGACCTGGGGCAGGTCGGTGGCCTGGCCGGCATCACCGCGCAGGGCGGGGTGGTGACGGTGGGCGCCATGACGCGCCACAACGTGGTGGCCGACAGCGCCGAGGTGCGCAAGCACATCCCGGCGCTGGCCGAACTGGCCGGCCAGATTGGCGACCGCCAGGTGCGCGCCATGGGCACGCTCGGAGGTTCGCTGGCCAACAACGACCCCGCCGCCTGCTACCCCAGCGCGGTGCTGGCGCTGGGGGCCACGGTGCACACCAACACACGCCAGATCGCGGCGGATGACTACTTCCAGGGCATGTTCACCACGGCGCTGGCCGAAGGCGAACTGATCACCTCGGTGGCCTTTCCGGTGCCCCAGCGAGCGGCCTACATGAAGTTCCGCCAGCCGGCTTCGCGTTTTGCGCTGATCGGCGTGTTCGTGGCACAGACGGCCAAGGGCGTGCGGGTGGCCGTCACGGGCGGTGGCAACGGCGTGTTCCGCCATGCGGGGCTAGAGGCCGCGCTCACCGCGTCTTTCACACCCGAGGCCGCTGCGGCGGTCAAGGTGTCGGACGATGCGCTCAGCGCCGACCTGCACGCCAGCGCGGCCTACCGGGCGCAGCTCATCAGCGTGATGACGCAGCGGGCCGTGGCGGCGGCGCTGGCGCGTTGACGGCCATGCCCGTCGCGAGCGTCGACGACCTGATCGCCGGACTGCGCGCGACGGGCTACTTCGCTGATCGCCGCCTCGCCACGGCGGTGTTCCTCGCCCTCAAGCTGCAGCGCCCGCTGTTGCTGGAGGGCGAGCCCGGCGTGGGCAAGACCGAGTTGGCCAAGGCGCTGGGGCGGTTGCTCGGGCGGCCGCTGCTGCGCCTGCAGTGTTACGACGGCATGGAGCAGCGCGAAGCCCTGTACGAGTGGAACCACGCCGCGCAGCTGCTGCACATGCGCGCCGCTGAAGGAAAATCTGACGGCGAACAGATGGAGCGCGAGATCTACCAGGAGCGTTACCTGATACGCCGTCCGCTGTTGCAGGCGCTGCAGGCGCACGAACCCGGCGCGCTGCTGTTGATCGATGAAGTGGATCGCGCCGACGAGCCCTTCGAGGCTTTTTTGCTGGAGTACCTCGGCGAGTACCAGGTCAGTATCCCCGAGTTGGGCAGCGTGCGTGCCGAGCACCCCCCCGTGACGCTGCTCACCAGCAACCGCACCCGAGACCTGAACGACGCCGTGAAGCGCCGTTGCCTGTATCACTGGCTGGACTACCCCGAGCGCGAACGCGAATTGGAAATTGTGCGTGCGCTGGTGCCGCAGGCTGGTGACGCGCTGGCGCAGCAGGTCACCGCCTTCGTGCATCGCTTGCGCTCGCCCGCGCTGGCGGCCACGTTCGCACGTGCGCCCGGCATTGCCGAAAGCGTGGAATGGGCCAGGGCGCTGGTGGCGCTGGATACCCTGGTGGTGGACCCGGAGGTGGTGGCCGATACCGCCGGCATCCTGTTCAAGCAGCGCGAAGATGTGGCGGCACTCACGCCCGAGCTGACCGGGCGGCTACTCGCTCCCGAGACCGCTGAATGAACACCCGTACGCAGAGCCAGCTGGGCGATTCAAGGTCCGGCAAGCTCGCCGAGAACATCGTGGGCTTCGGGCGTGCATTGCGCCGCGCCGGGCTGCGCATCGACAGCGGCCAGCTGGCGCTGGCTGAGCGAGCCGCCGAGCTGGTGGGCCTGGAGCGCCGCGACGACCTGTGTGCCGCCCTGGAAGCGGTGCTGGTGCACGACGAGGCCGAGCGCGGCGTGTTGCGCGAACTGTTCGACGCCTACTTCCGCGACCCGCAGGTGGCCAACAAGCTGCTGGTCCAGATGCTGCCGCGTGGCGAAGGCAAAGCCGAACCGATGAAACGCCGCCCGCGCGTGCGCGACGCGCTGGCGGCGGTTCGTGCCGCGCAGGTACCCGCTGCGCGCAATGAGACCGAGATCGATTTCGACGCCGCCATGACGGCGAGCGACCTGCAGCGCCTGCGCCACGCCGACTTCAACGGCCTGAGCGCCGCCGAATACCGGCTGGTGGAGCAGCTTGTGTCGCGCCTGCAATTGCGGCTTCCTTTGATCAGGACGCGCCGCCAGCAGGCCAGCACGCGGGGCGCGCGTCTGCACTGGGCGCGTGTGGCCCAGGCTGCTGCACGCCAGGGTGGCGACTGTCTGAGCCTGCCGCGCCAGCAGCCGCGCCGCCGGCCACTGCCGGTGCTGCTGCTGGTGGATGTGTCGGGCTCCATGGAGCGCTACGCCCGCCTGTTGCTGGCCTTCTTGCATGGCGCCTTGCGCGCGCAGCAGCGGCGCGACGTGTTCGCCTTTGGCACGAGGCTCACCGATCTGGGCCCGGCCTTTCGCCTGCGCGATGCCGACGCCATGCTGAGCGCTGCGGCGAGCGCCATCGACGACTTTGCGGGGGGTACCCGTCTGGGCGAGAGCCTGACCGAGCTGCGCCAGAGCCACGCCCGCCGTTTTGTTGGCCGGCGCACGCTGGTGCTGCTGATCAGCGACGGGCTGGACACCGGCGAGCCCGCCGTGCTGGATGACGAGCTGCACTGGCTCAAGCGCCACAGCCGGCAACTGCTGTGGCTCAACCCCCTGTTGCGTTTCGAGGGCTATACACCCACCGCGCGTGCGGCCAGCGTGCTGCACCGTCACGCGGACCGTCTCGTGGCGGTCCACAATCTCGACCATCTGAGTCAACTCGCCGACAGTCTCGCGCGGGTGCTGGAGTGAAAATATGGACATGCAAGGAAGCCGGGTGCTGCGCGCCACCCGCGAACAGGCCTGGGTCGCGCTGAACGACCCCGAGGTGCTCAAGGCCTGCGTGCCGGGCTGCGACAAGCTGGAGGCCAGCGGCGAGAACCAGTACAACCTGGGCGTTTCGGTGAAGATTGGCCCGGTGTCGGCCAAGTTTGCTGGCAAGATCGCGCTCAGCGACATCGTGCCACCCAGCAGCTACACGCTGGCCTTTGAGGGGCAGGGCGGGGCGGCGGGCTTCGGCAAGGGCAGCGCCCAGGTGCGCCTGGCCGACCACGCCGACGGCTGCGAACTGGGCTACACCGTGAACGCCACCGTGGGCGGCAAGATCGCCCAGATGGGCCAGCGCCTGATCGACGGTGTGGCCAAGTCCATGGCCGAAGATTTTTTCAAGCGTTTCGAAGACGAGTTGACCCGCCGCCACCCGCCGGCCGAAGGCACGTCTGCCGCCGCACCACGCGACGAGGCGCCTACCGGCTCCTCGTTGCCGTACGTCGTGGCCCTGCTGGTGGGCGCGGCCGTGCTGGTCTGGCTGCTGGGTTGAGGGGCCTACGATACGGCCATGGAAAACCTCGATCTTTTTGTGTTGCGCACCTTGCGCGACTGGCGGCTGGCGGGTCAGCGCGCCATGCTGGTCACGGTGGTGCGCACCTGGGGCTCATCACCCCGGCCCATTGGCTCCATCATGGCGCTGGCCGAAGGTGGGCAGGTGGTGGGCTCGGTGTCGGGTGGCTGCATTGAAGACGACCTGATCCACCGCTACACCCGGGCCTATCTGGCGGGCACGGCCACCGATGCCGATCCTCACGCCATACCACAAGGGCCGCCGCAGGCCGTGAAATACGGCATCAGCGCCGACGAGGCCCACCGCTTCGGCCTGCCGTGTGGCGGCACGCTGGAGCTGCTGCTGGAGTTCGACCCCGACGCGCAGGTGCTGCAGGACATGGTGGCGCGGCTGGAACGTGGCGAGATGTTGCAGCGCCAGGTCCGCCTGTCCGATGGCCTGGCCACGCTGTCGCCCGCCCAGGCCGGCGAGGCATTGCGGCTCGATGGTGAGGCGTTGGTCAACACCTTCGGGCCGGAGTTCCGCATGCTGCTGATCGGTGCCGGGCAGCTCACCGAATACCTGGCCACCATGGCGCTGTTCAGCGGCTTCTCGGTCACGGTGTGCGACCCGCGCGAGGAGTACCGGGGCGCCTGGAACGTGCCCCGTGCCACCGTCACCTCCGACATGCCCGACGACGTGGTGAAGGCCTTCCGGCCTGACCGCCGCAGCTGCGTGGTGGCGCTGACGCACGATCCCAAGCTCGATGACCTGGCGTTGCTGGAGGCGCTGCAGACCGACGCCTTCTACGTCGGTGCGATTGGCTCGCGCCGCAACAACGACGCCCGCCGTGCCCGTCTGCACGAGCACTTCGACGTGACCGGCGACCAGCTGGCGCGGCTGCGAGGCCCCATCGGCATCTACATCGGCAGCAAGACGCCACCCGAGATCGCCGTGAGCGTGATGGCCGAGATACTGGCGGTGAAAAACGGTGTGCCACTGCCGCGCGACATGGACGTGGCGGCCGCCAAGGACCGGCTCGACCCGGTGGCACCGGCCGGTCCGGTCTGCGGCATCGTCCGCTAGGTCTTCCCCCCGAAATCTCATCGATATCTTTACGGCGCATTAACGCGCCCGCTGGTGCAATGCAAGGGTCAATGCGTTCGCGCCCGCTCGGCGGGCGGACAACCCATGCGCACGTTTTCTCCTACCGTGACCCGGGTGGGCGTCGCCCTGGCGGTGGAAGCCGGCAATCTGGACGAGCTGTTCGAGCAGGTTCAAACCATGGTGACCCCAACCGGACGTTTCCGTTCCGGCGAGGTCGCCCGACGCCTGCAGGCCCGCCACAGCTGGCGCCCCACCGTGGTGAGGGCCGGGGTGGCCCTGCCGCATGCCGATGTGCGGCACCTCAGGCACCGCTGCCTGCTCTACCTGCGCGCGCTGCGCGGCCTGGACGCGGGTGCGCCCGAGCCGGTGGCCGATTTTGTGGTGCTGCTGGCGCCGTATCCTTCTGCCCCGCAAGACCAGCAGTTGCTGGAGCACGTGCACAATGGCCTGATGACCAACAAGCTGACGGCCCAGCTGCGTGCGGCCCCCGACTCGGCGTCGGCCACCGGGGTGTTGCACGCCCACCTGGGACTCCTCGATCTGCCGTGCGCGCCGCTGGCGCAGCAGCGTCAGCGGCATGTGTCCTCGGTGCTGCATGGATTCTGAAGAACCTTCGTTGGAGGGCCTGCTGGTGTGCGTGATGGCCGATGGTCAGGCCGGGCAACTGGTGGACCATGCCTTGCACGTTTATGCCCGTGATGGCAAACCCATGCGGGTGCTGAACCTGGATACCGTATCGGCCGGTCTGGCGAGCGCCGACATGAAAAACGACCTCGACCACGCGCTCAAACGGGCGCAGGCCAGCGGTGCCGAAATCGTGCGCCAGAGCCTGGCGCTGGACACCGCGCACCAGCTCATTTCCACCGTGGTGCACCAGGCCCACGCCATGCGTGCACGCCACGTGCTGCTGGGCAACCAGGCCCTGGGGCGCCGCTACTGGGCCAATTTTGGTGAGCGCATCAGCGATTTCGCGGAGGTGATGGCCGCCAGCCTGCCACATGCGGAGATCGACATCCTGGTCGCACCCAGCCGCTCGCCCCGTTTCCGGATGCCAGGGCCGTCGGTCGGCTCCCGTCTGCGAACCTGGCTGTCGCCGGCCCGCTGGGGCTTGCCTGTGGCGGTGGTCGGTCTGTGCACCTTGCTCAGCGCCGTGGTGGCGCCGCGTCTGCACCCCATCAACCTGTTGCTGCTTTTCCTGGTGGGTGTGTTGTACGTGGCGCTCAAGCGCGGGTTGCTGGAGTCGGTGTTCACGGTGGTGCTGTCGGTGCTGGTGTACGACTGGATATTCGTGGAGCCGCGCTGGTCCTTCAAGCCCACCGACCCGGAGTATTTTTTCACCTTCGCCATCATGCTGGGTGTGGGGCTGGCGGCAGGCCGTTTGGCCGCGCGCTCGCGCGATGCCTCGGTGCAGGCGCTGGCCCAGGCCAACCGGGCGCAGGCGCTGAGCCTGCTGGCACAGAACATCGCCAAGGCGCGTTCGCCGGTCGACATTGCCGAGGTGGTGGCGGTTGCGGTGGAGCGCACCCTGTCGGCCCGCTGTGAGCTGGGCGAGGCACCCGCCGCCGTGCCGCCAGGCGGGCGGGTGTTCGAACTCATGGCCGGCGGTGAATCCCAGGGCCAACTGGTGGTGTGGGACTTGCCCGCCGAACACAGCGGAGCCGAAGACCTGCACCTGCTGCAGGCGTTCGCCGATCAGGCCGCCGTGGCCATCGAGCGCTACCGGCACGAGCGCCGCAGCGCCGAAGTGGCGATCGAGGCCGAGACCGAACGGGTGCGCAACACGCTGCTGGCGGGCATTTCACACGACTTCCGCACGCCACTCACCACCATTATCGGCGCGGCCAGCGCGGTGATCGTGCAGGGCGCGCACATCACGGTGGACCAGCGCAACGAACTGGCCCGCCGGGTTCTGGAGCAGGCCGAGCGACTGCAGGCCCTGACCAGCGACCTGCTTGATCTGGCGCGGTTGCAAGACGGTGCCGTCAAGCTGCAGTGTGAATGGTGCCCGGCCGGTGAACTGCTGAGCGAGTCTGCCGCCATGGTGGCAGGGGCCCTGGGGGGGCGCGAGCTGGTGGCCGATGTGACCGACAGCGATGTGGTGTGGTGCGACGCCCGGCTGGTGAGCCAGGCTGCGACCAACCTCCTGCTCAACGCCGCCCAGCATTCACCACCGGGCAGCCGGGTGTTCGTGCAGGTGCGGGTGTCCAGCGGCGAGCGCTGGACGCTGACGGTGCGCGACGAAGGGCCAGGTCTCACGCCGGGCAGCGAACTCACGGTGTTCCGCAAGTTCCACCGCGACACCGACGCGACCGTGTCGCAGGGCACTGGCCTGGGGCTGGCCATCTGCGAGGTGGTGGCCCGCCTGCACGGTGGTGGCATATCGGCACGCAACGAGGGTGGCGCGGTGTTCGAAATGTGGTTCCCGCATCCTGCCCATGCGTCGCTGCCAGGAGACTGACGCCGTGAACCGCCCCCGTTTGCAGGTGCTGGTGGTCGACGACGAGGACTCGATCCGCGGGCTGCTGCGCATGACACTGGAGGCCGAAGGCTATGGTGTGCACGAGGCCGCCACCATGCGTGAAGGGCTGACCCTGGCCGGCAACCGCCGCATCGACCTGTTCCTGCTCGACCTCGGCCTGCCCGATGGCGACGGCGTGAACCTGGTGAGACAGATACGGTCGTGGACCCGTCGCCCCATTCTCGTGCTGTCTGCGCGGACCCAGGAAACTCAGAAGGTCGACGCCCTGGACGCCGGGGCCGACGATTACGTGACCAAACCCTTCGGTGTGGCCGAGCTGCACGCCCGCATCCGGGTGGCGCTTCGGCATGCCGGCGTGGCGGCCGACGCCGAGGACACCCGGCTGAGCCTGGGGCCGGTGAGCATCGATCTGGTGGCGCGCTCCGTGCAGCGCGACGGCCAGCCCGTGCGGCTGACGGCCACCCAGTGGCGCCTGCTGGAGGTGCTGGCGCGGCACGTCGGGCGGGTGGTCACCACCCGCCAGCTGCTGCGCGAGGTCTGGGGGCCGGGGCACGCCGAGCAGGCCCACTACCTGCGTATCTACGTGCACCAGCTGCGCCAGAAGCTGGAGGCCGATCCCAGCCGGCCGGCCTTTTTGCTGACCGAGACCGGGGTGGGCTACCGGCTCCTGCTGGAGCCGGGCGTGGCGTGAAGGCCGCCCGGACGGCGCCAGCCACAGGCTGCTTTTATACGCGGCCTTTACACCCGCCCGCTTAGGCTGTCGCACCCCTCGCGGAGCCGAGGGAGGAGACACCCCGATGAAAACCCTGCTGGCCCTGGCCAGGCTGATCGATGCGGTCACGGACCGCCTCGCTTCGGTGGCCCGATGGGCCGTGCTGATCGCGTGTGCCGTGAGTGCGGGCAACGCGCTCGTGCGCTATTCGCTGGACATCAGCTCCAACGCCTTTCTCGAAATCCAGTGGTACCTGTTCGCCGTCTGCGTGATGTTCGGTGCCCCGCAGGTGCTGCGTGTCAACGAGCACGTGCGCGTGGACATTCTCTACAGCATCTACCCCACCCGTACCAAGGTGTTGGTGGACCTGCTGGGCATCTGCCTGTTCCTGATTCCGATGTGCGGCTTCATCGCCTGGTCGTCGATGCCGGTTTTCACCCAGATGTTCGTCTCCGGTGAGATGTCGAGCAACGCGGGCGGCCTGATCCGCTGGCCGGCGATGTTCACCATTCCCTTCGGCATGGGCGTGATGGTGCTGCAGGCCGTTTCCGAAGCCATCAAGCGGCTGGGCTGGCTGATGCATGTCCACGACATGGACACCCACTACGAGAGGCCGCTGCAATGACCGCCGAAATGTTCGCTCCCGTCATGTTCGGCGGGCTGATCGTGGTGATGCTGATCGGCTTCCCGGTGGCGTTCTCGCTGGGTGCCCTGGGCCTGGCGTGCGGTTTCTATGCCATCCACATGGGCTGGTTTCCTGCCACCTTCATGGGCAACCTGCCGCTCAACCTGTTCGGCATCCTGTCGAACGACCTGCTGCTGGCCATTCCCTTCTTCACCCTGATGGGCGCCATCCTGGAGAAATGTGGCCTGGCCGAGGACCTGCTGGACTCAATGGGCCAGCTGTTCGGCCCTGTGCGCGGTGGACTGGGCTATTCGGTCATCGTGGTCGGTTTCATCCTGGGTGCCATCACCGGCACCGTGGCCGGGCAGGTGATCGCCATGGCCATGATCTCGCTGCCGGTGATGATGCGCTACAACTACGACATGCGCTACGCCACTGGCGTGCTGGCGGCTTCCGGCACCATCACGCAGCTGGTGCCCCCGTCGCTGGTGCTGGTGGTCATGGCCGACCAGCTGGGCCGCTCGGTTGGCGACATGTACAAAGGGGCCTGGGGCCCATCCATCCTGCAGGTGCTGATTTTCCTGATCTACACCTTCATCCTGACCCGCCTGCGGCCCGCCGCGCTGCCCGGCATTCCCCGTGATGAGCTCTCGCTACAGGGCTGGGCCCTGTGGAAAAAATGCCTGCGGGGCATCGTTCCCTCGGCCATACTGATTTTTGCGGTGCTGGGCAGCATGGGCGGTATCCCGGGTGTCACCCATGCCATCTGCACGCCCACGGAAGCTGGTGCCATGGGTGCCGTGGGTGCCGTGATCCTGGCGGCCTTGCACAAGCGCCTCACGCTGCCACTGGTGCGCGAGGCCATGACCGGCACCATGCGCATCACCGCCATGGTGGTCTTCATCCTCATCGGCTCGCGGGTGTTTTCGCTGGTGTTCCAGGGCGTGGACGGCGGGCTGTGGATCGAGCACCTGCTGAGCGACTTGCCCGGTGGCCAGACCGGCTTCCTGATCGTCGTCAACATCTTCATCTTCTTCCTGGCCTTTTTCCTCGACTTCTTCGAGATCGCCTTCATCATCCTGCCGATGCTGGGACCGGTGGCCGACAAGATGGGCATCGACCTGATCTGGTTCGGCGTGCTGCTGTGCGTGAACATGCAGACCAGCTTCATGCACCCGCCGTTCGGTTTCGCGCTGTTCTACCTGCGTGGCATCTCCGACTCGCTGTTCAAGAACGGTGCACTGCCACGCAAGGTGCTCTCGCGCGACATCTACCTCGGCTCCGTCCCGTTCGTGCTGCTGCAGCTGCTGCTGGTCGCCCTGGTCATCTTCGTGCCGCAGACGGTCACGGTCTTCCTGGACAAACCCGTGGTGGTGGATCTGGACAAGGTCGAGATGCCGCAGGTCGAGCAGGAAGAGGAAGTGCCCACCGATGCCGAGGAGCTGTTCAAGAACGCGGAACCCTCGGACGAACAGCCCCCCGAAGCAGCGGCACCCGAGCCCAAGGCCGCCGAAGGAGCGGGTAAGCCGTGACCGGGACTTCGCCGGCCACGGTGGGTGGCCCGTCGTTCCCCCGCGCCATCAAGGCACTGGCCACGCTGCTGGTGCTCGCGCTGCTGTGGGCCTTCGTGCTGGCGTTCGACGAGCTGCCGTGGGCCGACATGCCGGTGGGGGCATGGTTCTTCCTGGCGGGGGCGGCGTTGCTGGTGCTGGGCGGTTACCTGTCCATGCTGTTCAGCCGCACGTCCTTGTCACCAACCCACCTGCGCCAGGGCTGGCTGTGGCACACCGAGGTGGCGCTCAACGACATCGTGCAGGTCAAGTGGCTGCGCTGGCGTTGGCTGGACGCCATCGTGGCGCCCCGGCTGGTGGTGCGTGCCAAGGGCAGGGGTACCGTCACTTTCCACGTGGCTGCGCCCGAATTGCGCGACCGTGTCGACCTGCTGGTCCGGTTCCGGCCGCCGGGCTGACGCCGGTTGGCGTAGCATGGCGCGTTCACCATGGACACGCCTTCACCACCCCCTTTGTGCATCGACCTGCGCATAGACCCCGAGCGCTGCACCGGCTGCGGCTGGTGCGTGTCGGCCTGTCCGCTCGATCTGCTGAGCCTGGAGCCGCAGGGGTGGAGCAAGCGGGCGGTACTGGGCGACGCCGCCCGGTGCACCGGCTGCCACCTGTGCGAGCGGCGCTGTCCTTTTGGTGCCATTGCCGTGTCGGTGGCCCTGGCCAAGGGGGCATGCTGACAAAAGTGGTGAACTTTTATTACATTTGATCCCACCACGTTCCTTGCCACCAGCCACCGGATGATTGCCCACACCCTGACCATGTACGTGATGGTGATCGCCGTCGGTCTGGCGTTGGCGGTGTCCGTTGCGGCCCTGTCGGACCTGCGCGCCGCGCAGCGTGAAGGCATGCCCCTGTGGGCCCTGGGTCTGGCCCTCTACGCCCTGACCTATACGCTGTTCATCGCCCGGGGCGACCACACGCCCTGGTTGCCGGTGGTGCTGTCGAACGCCGCCCTGTCGGGCACGGTGGCGGCATTCACCCAGGCCGTCCTGGTGTTCCAGCAGCGCCGGCCCCCGGTGGGTCTGCTGTGGACGCCGGTGGTGGTGGTGGCGCTGGTGCTGGGCCTGTCGGACAGCATGCCGCTCAACCTGTCCACCATGGCCCTGATGCTGGGTGGGCAGACGATTGCCCTGACCACCGTGGTGCTGCAGCGCCACGCCGTCACGGTGGGGCGGGGCAAGTACCTGATCGTGCTGGCCCTGCTGCTGATGATCGGCCTGTTCCTGTCGCGGCTGGTGGGGGTTGTGCTCGGGGTGAGTCAGAGCGTTGCGCTGGGGCAGTCCAGTTCGTTGCAGACCGCCACACACATGCTGGGCATGGTCAGCGTCATCCTGCTCACGGTGGGCTTTGTCATCATGAACAAGGAGCGCGCCGACTCGCTCAACGTGGAGCTGGCCATGCGCGACGAGCTGACCCGGCTGCACAACCGGCGCGCCATACTCGAGGCCCTGCACCAGCAGATGGCCCTGGCGCGCCGCACCGGGCGGCCGCTGTCGGTGATGATGCTGGACGTGGACCACTTCAAGCGCCTGAACGACGCGCTGGGCCACCTGGCCGGCGACCAGGTGCTGCGGGGCATCGTCGACGCCGTGCGGCCCCGCCTGCGCGAGCAGGACCTGGCTGGGCGCCTGGGTGGCGAGGAATTCCTGGTGGTGTTGCCCCATTCCTCGCTGGATGCGGCTGCCCAGATCGCGGAACGCCTGCGGGCGGCCGTGCACGAAGCCGTGTTCGAGGTGGACGGGGATCTGCCGGCCCAGGTGTCCGTCAGCATCGGGGTGGCGCAGTTCGATGCCCGGCGCCACGCCAACTGCGACGACCTGATCCACCAGGCCGATCAGGCGCTGTACCAGGCCAAGTCGGGCGGGCGCAACCGGGTGGAGCTGGCCGCCGTGGCAGGGTTTCCGCTGGGGGCTGCCTCCGGGGCCGGGCGGTAGTCCCGGGGCTGCGCCGCTGATCAGGCGCGGACCCTCTAACGGGGAAAAGCGGCGGCAATGCCCGCCCTGGCGATCTCGGCGTCTTCGGCCGATGACGCACCGGCCACGCCAACGGCGCCGATGCAGTGGCCGTCCACCACGATGGCCACCCCGCCTTCCAGACCGGCGCCCCGGATGCCGGGCAGGCCCAGCGCGGACAGGAACGCGGTCCGGCCGTTGTCCACCATGGACTGGTAGTCCAGCGAGTCGCGGCGACCCATGGCCGACAGGCGGGCCTTGGCGGGCGCGATCTCGGCGCCGGTGGCGGGTGCTTTTTCCGAGCGCTGGAGGTACATGAGGTGACCACCGTCGTCCACGATGGCCAGGGTGATGTTCCAGTGGTTGGCCCGGGCCAGGGCCTCGCAGCCGGCGGCTATCTGTTTCACGTGGTCCAGCGTGAGGACCGGTTTGTAGCTCATGTCGTTCATGGGTTCCCTTTATGTTGCCGACCGGAAGGTGGCCCCGAGTTCGCGCACCAGCGCTTCGGGGTCCGAGCGCAGCCGGGTGTTGATGGTGTCGCTGAAGGTGTGGAAATAGATGTCGTCCTGCGGTGTTGCCAGGGCATCGAGCACGCCTTCGGCCACCGCTTCCGGGGAGGTTTTCTCGCCCGGAAACGGACCGCTCATGGGCGTGTCCACCGCCCACGGCATGACGGCCACCACACGGGTGCCCTGAGGGGCCAGTTCGGCACGCGCGCCCTCGCACAGGCGCAGCAGCGCGGCCTTGGAGGCGCAGTAGCTGCCCAGGTTGGGCAGCGTCACCTTGGCCAGTATGGACAGCATGTTGACGATGGTGCCGCCGCCGTTGCGGGCCAGCACCGGCGCAAAGGCGCGGCACATCGTGAGGTTGCCGAAGTAGTTCACCTCCATTTCCCGTCGCGCGGCATCCAGACTCTCGGCACCGATCAGCCGCGAACGCAGGTTGACGCCGGCGTTGTTGATGAGCAGGGTCACGTCCTGCGCGGACGCCGCGGCGGCGTCCACGGCGGCCGGGTCGGTGATGTCCAGGACCAGGGGTTCGACACGCTCCATCCGTTCGGGCAGCCGCAGGTCGGCGGCATAGATGCGGGTGCAGCCCCGGTCGAGGGCGGCCCGGATGAAAGCCTGGCCGATGCCACCCGCAGCACCGGTCAGAAACAGGGTCTGTCCTTCCAGCTTCACGTGCACTCCGATCAGTTCATCTTGATGTTGAGGCGTTTGACCATGGGCTCGAAGAGCGCGCGGTCCTGGCGGATGGTTTCAGCCATTTCCGCACCGGGGCGGCCGGTCACCACGTAGCCGATGGCGGTCAGTGCCTTGGCGGCCGATTCGGCCTGCGTGGCCTGGATGATGGCGTTCTGCAGTGTGGCGAAGCGGTCGGCCGGCACGCCGGCGGGCGCCAGGGCACCCACCCACACGATGGCCTCGAGGCCACGCAACCCGTTTTCTTCGAGCGTGGGCACCTGCGGCAGGGCGGGTGAGCGCACCTTGCTCGTGATGGCGATGCCGCGGGTGCGCCCGGATTCGGTGAACAGGCGCGCGGAGTTGATGGTGTCGATCACCAGATCGAACTGGTTGTTGACCACGTCGGCCTGGAGCTGGGGTGAACTCGCGTACGGGATGTAGGTGGACTTGATCTGCATGCGGTCGGCGATGGTTTCCCAGGCCAGGTGCAGGCCCGATCCGCGGGGCATGCCGCCGACGTTGAGGCCCTGGGGCTTGTCCTTCATGTAGGCGGGCAGGTCGGCCAGCGATTTCAGCGGGCTCGACGCGTTCACCACCAGGACGAAGGGCAGCCGGGTCACTTCGGCCAGTGGCACCAGGTCTTTCTTGTAGTCGTAGGGCAGCTTGTCCATGGCGAAGGGCACGATGCCCTCGGTGAAGGTGCCGGTCATCAGCACGGTGTAGCCGTCGGGTCTGGACTTGGCCACGGTGTTGGCGGCGATGGTGCCGGAGGCGCCGAGCCGGTTCTCGACCACCACGGCCTGCCTGAGGATTTTCGCCATGGGCTCGCTCAGTATGCGGGCCACCGTGTCCACGGCCGAACCCGGAGGGTCGACCACCACGATCTTCACGGGAGCGTTCGGGAAATCCTGGGAGACGGCGGTTGTGGGGGCGAGCCCGGAGAGGAGGCCGGCCAGAAGCACGGCACAGGGGGCAACAAGGCGGCAGGCGGTGGTTTTCATGGTGTGTACTCGCGGTGGGTGGGCAGACAGGGGGCGGGGTGAGACGTGGGGCTGGTGGGCAGCACACGGTGGTGCGCCAGGGCGCTGAGCGTGAGGAACAACCGCGACCGGGTGTCGGCCAGATCCAGGATGACGTCGAAGTGGTTGCGGTCGGCCACGGTGAAGTGGTCCAGCAGCCGGCCCTGGGCCCGCAGACATTCGGCCATGTCGCTGGCCTGGCGGTGGAACTCGTCGGTGTCGTGTTCGGCCACCACCACACATGCACTGGTGCACACCGGTTCCGGGGCGTGGATCAGCGACAGGCGCCGCACATCGGCCGGCTGCAGCCGCAGGCGCTGGTTGCGGTACGACAGCCGAACCGGCTCCAGGTCGCACAGGCCGCTGACCATGAGCGCGCGGTCCATCCCTGGCAGCGTTAGGCACTGGCTCACCAGGTGGGTGCCCGACGAATGGCCCACCAGCGTGATGCGCTCGGGGTCTCCGCCGTACGCGCCGATGTGGTCCCGCAGCCAGGCGACGCCGTGTCGGACCCGTTCGACCATGCGGGCGAAGGGCAGGGTGGCGGCGGTGGGAAAACCCAGGGCGACAAACAGGCAGCCATCGGCGACGACCGCCGGGGCGGCGAAGGCGCTGCTTTCCTTGTCGAGGATCAGCCAGCCGCCGCCGTGCACATAGACGACCACCGGCAGGCGTTGCCCGGGCTGTGCTTCGGGTGGGTGGTAGATGTCCAGGCTTTCCTTTGCGTCGTCACCCCAGCGGACGTCCCGTTCACCTGGCAGGGCAAAAGCGGTCAGGCTCATCTGCCGGGCGCGTTCGAGGATGCTGGCGAACCCGGGGCAGGCCCGCTGGTTGTCGTACTGTGCGTCGAGCCCGGCCTGGTCGTACCGGTGAAAAACAGGGGATGTCATGCGTGTCCGGTGGGAAGCTGTCGGACCAATCTAGCAGTGACTTTTGATGATGCCTATTGAATTATTAAAATGAAATCTTGAGTTTCAGTCATCAATTAGGGGCGCCATGGCGGTTTCCTTCCGGCAGCTCGAGGGCTTCCTCGCCGTCTGCGACGAACACAGTTTCAGCAAGGCGGCCAACCGCATCCACATCTCGCCGTCCGGCCTGAGCGTGCTGATCCGCGAGCTGGAGTCCTCGCTGGGGGTTCGCCTGTTCGACCGCAGCACGCGGCACGTGCAGCTCACCCACGCGGGCGAGGCGTTCCGCGCCCCGGCGGCGCGCCTCCTCACCGACCTGGCGCGCGCGGTGGACGGCCTGCGCTTGCTGGAGGCCCGGGAGCAGGGGCGGGTGTGTGTGGCTGCACCGTCCTTGCTGGCCGCGCGGCTGCTGATACCGGTGGCCGAGCTGTTCCGTGCCGATTTCCCGGGTATCCGGCTCGACATCCTCGACATCCCGCCACAGGCCATCGTCCAGGGCCTGCACGATGGCCGCATCGACATCGGCTTCGGCATGTTCCGCGATGACGACGTCAGCCTTGTCCTGGAGCCGCTGTTGCAAGGGCCCACGGTGGCGCTGCTGCCACGCAGCCATCCGCTGGCGGGTCGGCGGTCGGTGTCGTGGGCGCAGATCGCCAGTGCCGGGCTGATCCTTCAGCCGGCGGGCCAGCCGCTGCGCGCCGACATGGACCGGCTGTTCCAGCAGGCGGGGGTCACACCCACGGTGCAGCTGGAGGCCTCACAACTCAGCACCATCATTGCCATGGTGGAGGCGGGTTTTGGTGTGACCATCATGCCGCCTTACGTGTCCTTGCTGCCGGCCAGCCGCAAGACGGTGGCGCGCCCCCTGGTGGCGCCGCGCCTGCAAAGTGCCATCGTGATGGCCGAGGAGGCCCGCCGCACCCGTTCCGCCGCTGCCCAGGCCTTCGTGGAAACCGCCCACAAGGCGGTGCGGCGCATGAAACAGGCCGGCCCGCCAGCGGGTTGACCCCGCCGCCGGGCGCGGCGGCTCAGTTCTCCAGCACCAGCTTGCCCTTGACGCCGCGCGAGGCCATCACGGCATAGGCCTGCTTGAGTTCCGTCATGGGCAGCGTGCGGTCGATCACCGGCTTGACCTTGCCCTCCTGGTACCACTGCACCAGGGCCTGCATCATGGCCAGGTTGGCCTGGGGTTCGCGTTTGGCGGCTTCGCCCCAGAACACCCCCACCAGCGAGGCGCCTTTGAGCAGCGTCAGGTTCAGCGGCAGTGAGGGGATGGGGCCGCTGGCGAAGCCCACCACCAGGTAGCGCCCGCGCCAGGCGATGGAGCGGAAGGCCGGCTCGGCGAAGTCGCCGCCCACCGGGTCGTAGATCACGTCCGGGCCCTTGCCGTCGGTGGCGGCCTTGATGGCGTCGCGCAGCGTGCCGGCGGGGGTGTGTTCGCTGTAGTTGATGGTGGCGTCGGCCCCCAGTTCGCGGCACAGCGCACATTTCTCGTCGCTGGAAGCAGCGGCCACCACACGTGCGCCGGCTGCCTTGGCGATCTGGATCGCGGCCGTGCCCACGCCGCCGGCGGCGCCCAGCACCAGCACGGTTTCACCCGGCTTGAGCGCGGCGCGGTCGATCAGTGCGTGGTGGGACGTGGCGTAGATGAGCACGAACGCCGCCGCGTCGACGAAGCTGAAACTGTCCGGCAGCGGCATGCACAGCGCGGCCGGCGCCACGGTGTGGGTGCCAAAGCCGCCGGTGCCGCCGAAGCAGGCCACCCGCTGGCCCGCGCGCAGGTGCTTCACACCTTCGCCCACCGCCTGGACCACACCCGCGAACTCGGCGCCGGGCACGAAGGGCAGTGGCGGCTTCATCTGGTACTTGTTCTGCACGATCAGCAGATCGGGGAAGTTCAGGCTGGCGGCCTTGATCTCGATCAGCACCTCGCCGGCCTTGGGCTGGGGCGTGGGCAGTTCCTTCCAGGTCAGGGCGTCGACGCCGACGGGGTTTTCGCAGAGCCAGGCGTGCATGGGGTCTCCTTGTTGGGGCGCTGGGCGCCAGGGGGGCATGCGCAGCATGATAGGCAGCCCGCCGCCCGGCGGCACGCCGGCCTTGTCCCTTGGGCGACCCCGGCCAGACCCTAGAATCGCCGCCATGAAGATTCTCCTGTCCAACGACGACGGTTACCAGGCGCCGGGGATCGTGGCCCTCTACGAAGCCTTGCGGCCGCTGGCGGATGTGGAGGTGGTGGCGCCCGAGCAGAACAACAGCGCCAAGTCCAACGCCCTGAGCCTGCATTCACCGTTGTATGTGCACAAGGCGCCCAACGGTTTCCGGTACGTGAATGGCACGCCGGCCGACTGTGTGCACATTGCGCTCACCGGCTTGCTGGGCTACAAGCCCGACCTGGTGGTATCGGGCATCAACAACGGTGCCAACATGGGCGACGACACCATCTACTCGGGCACGGTGGGCGCGGCCATGGAGGGCTACCTGTTCGGCGTGCCGGCCATCGCGTTTTCCCAGACGCAGAAGGGCTGGGCCCACCTGGACGCCGCCGCCGCCAAGGCCGCCGAGCTGGTGGGTGGCCTGATCAAGGGCCTGGAGTCCCGGCGAGCCGAGCCCTGGCTGCTCAACGTCAACATCCCCAACCGCCCGCTGGATGCCATCAAGGGCTTCAAGGTCACCCGGCTGGGGCGGCGCCACGCGGCCGAACCGGTCATCACCCAGGTGAACCCGCGCGGCGAGACCATGTACTGGATAGGCGGTGCCGGGCCGGCCCGCGACGAGGGCGAAGGCACCGATTTCCACGCGGCTGCGCAAGACCACGCCACCGTCACGCCGCTGCAGATCGACCTGACCGACCACCATGGGCTGACCTACTGGGCGCAGGCCCTGGCCAGCCTGCAGGCGGGCCGCTGAACCATGACGACTTCCAAGCCCCGACCCGGATTCCCCGCGCGGCTGGCACCGGCGCCAGCTCCCTTGGTGCCGGCGCGGCCTGCTGCGGCCCCGGCCGTGGCCCGCGCGGTGCCGGTGCAGGGTGTGGGCCTCGATTCCCACGCGGTGCGCCAGGCCATGGTGCGCAAGCTCGCCGCCCAGGGCATTGCGCATCCGCTGGTGCTGGCGGCCATGGGCGAGGTGGAGCGGCACCGGTTTGTCGACTCGGCGCTCGTCAACCAGGCCTACGAGGACACCAGCCTGCCGATCGGCTTGGGTCAGACGATTTCCAAGCCCAACGTGGTGGCCCGCATGCTGGAACTGCTGATGCAGGGGCGCAGCGAGCCGCTGGGCCGGGTGCTGGAGATCGGCACCGGCTGCGGTTACCAGGCGGCGGTCATGGCGCGGCTGGCGCGCGAGGTCTACAGCATCGAACGCCTGCGTGGCCTGCACGAGAAGGCCCGTGCCAACCTGCGGCCGCTGCGCGTGCCCAACCTGCACCTGCTGCTGGGCGATGGCATGCTGGGCTATGCGGCCGGTGCGCCCTACGCCGGTATCGTGGCGGCGGCGGGTGGCGAGTCCATTCCCAAGGCCTGGACCGACCAGCTCGCGGTGGGCGGGCGGCTGGTGGCGCCAGCGGCGCTGCAGCCCGGCCGGCAGCACCTGGTGGTCATCGATAAGACCGCCATCGGCCTCACGCAGAGCGTGCTGGAGCCGGTTCATTTCGTGCCCCTAAAATCGGGCGTTGTGTGATTGGCCCGGTTCCGCGTCCCGGTGGCGTGGGTGGGCACAGGCGAGGTTCCCGATATGACGACTGCCGTTTTTTCCCTTCCCCCTTTCCGCACGGGTCTGTGCGTCGTGGCGCTGGCCGTGCTGGCCGGTTGCGCCTCGTCGCCATCGCCCCGCCAGGCCCCGGTGGTTGACCGCGTGCCGGGCAGCTCCGCCCCCGTGGCGGCCCAGTTGCCCGGTGCCGAAAACGCCGGCAAACCGGGCTACTACACCGTGCGTCCGGGTGACACCCTGATCCGCATCGGTCTGGAGACCGGCCAGAACTGGCGCGACATCCAGGCCTGGAACAGCCTGACCGACCCCAACCGCATCGAAGTGGGGCAGGTGCTGCGCGTGGTGCCTCCCGCTGCTGCGCCGGCGGCCGTGGCCACGGCGCCCGCCACCCCGGGTGGTCCGGTGGTCGGGGCCGTGCCGTCCAGCAGCGCCACCGGCCGCCCGCTGTCCAGCACGGGGCCGGCGCCTGCCGCCACCAGTCCGGCGCCTGTGGCCTCCGCCCCGGTTGCCCCGGGCGCGGATGACCTGGCCTTTGTCTGGCCGGCGCAAGGTAGCGTGGTCGATACCTTCGACGAAGCCCGCAACAAGGGCATTGGCATCGCCGGCCGCCTGGGCGAGCCCGTGCTGGCCGCAGCCGATGGCCGCGTGGTCTACGCCGGTGCGGGCCTGCGCGGCTACGGCAACCTCATCATCCTCAAGCACAACAACACCTACCTCACGGCCTATGCGCACAACCAGTCGCTGCTGGTCCGTGAGGACCAGGCCGTGCGCCAGGGCCAGAAAATTGCCGAAATGGGCAGCAGCGACGCCGACCGCGTGAAGCTGCACTTCGAGGTGCGCCGCCAGGGCAAGCCGGTCGACCCCATGGGTTTCCTGCCGAAACGTTGACCCTGTCCTGAGACAATCGGGGGATGTCTTCATCCCCCGATTCCGTTTCCGTTCCCGTTTCCCCAGAACATCCCTCGCTGCCGGCCGACTGGCTGGCGATCGACTCGCTGGACATCGAAGCCCAGGGCGTGGCCCGCCGGCCGGATGGCAAGGTGGTCTTCATCGACGGTGCCTTGCCCGGCGAGCTGGTCAGCGCCACGGTGCAGCGCCGCAAGAACAACTGGGAGCAGGCCGCACTGACGGCCGTGCACAAGACCTCCTCGCAGCGTGTGGCGCCCGGCTGCCCCCACTTCGGCCTGCACGCGGGCGCCTGCGGCGGCTGCAAGATGCAGCACCTGCACATGGGCGCCCAGGTCGCCATCAAGCAACGGGTGCTGGAGGACAACCTCTGGCACCTGGCCAAGGTCAGGGCCGAGACCGTGCTGCGCCCCATAGAAGGCCCGGCCTGGGGCTACCGCTACCGCGCCCGGCTGTCGGTGCGCCACGTGGTCAAGAAAGGCACGGTGCTGGTCGGTTTTCACGAGCGCAAGAGCCGCTACGTGGCGGACATGGGCGTCTGTCCGGTGCTGCCGCCGCACGTGAGTGCCCTGTTGCCGCGCCTGCGCGAGCTGATCGGGGGCATGCAGGCCCGCGACACCTGCCCGCAGATCGAGCTGGCCTGTGGCGACACCGTGACCGCGCTGGTGCTGCGCCACCTGGAACCCCTGAGCGATGGTGACCTGCAGCGCCTGCGCGATTTTGCTGCCCGATACGGTGTGCAATGGTGGTTGCAGCCCAAGGGGCCGGACACCGTTCGCCTGCTGGACGAGCCCTCACCCGACCAGGTGCTGGCCTACGCGCTGCCCGAGTTCGGCGTGCGCATGCCCTTCAAGCCGACCGACTTCACCCAGGTCAACCCGCACATCAACCGCGTGCTGGTGGCCCGCGCCTTGCGTCTGCTGGACGTACAGCCGCTCGAGCGCGTGATCGACTGGTTCTGCGGCCTGGGCAACTTCACGCTGCCGCTGGCCACGCAGGCAGGCGAGGTGCTGGGCATAGAGGGCAGCGAGACGCTGGTGAAGCGCGCCGGCGACAACGCGCGCCACAACCGCGAATCCAACCCGGGTCAGCGCTGGGCACCTACCGGCTTCGTGGCCCGCAACCTGTTCGAGATGACGCCGGCCCAGCTGGTGGCCGATGGCCGGGCCGACCGCTGGCTGGTGGATCCGCCGCGCGAAGGCGCCTTTGCACTGGTCAAGGCCCTCGCTGCGCTGCACCAGCAGTCGCTGGGGCAGTTGGAAGAGGGCGAAACACCTGTGGCCGTGGGCGACTGGCAAGCGCCGCGCCGCATTGTCTATGTGAGCTGCAACCCGGCCACGCTGGCGCGCGACGCCGGTCTGCTGGTGCACCAGGCCGGCTACCGCTGCACGGCGGCTGGGGTGGTGAACATGTTCCCCCACACCGCCCACGTGGAGAGCGTGGCGGTGTTCGAACGCGGCTGATCAGCCGTTGCGTGGGGCGGCCGCCGGGCGCGTGGGCGCGCCGGAAGCCGGTGCCACGGGCGGCACGATGCTGGGGCGCGGCGTGGTGCCGGGCAGCGCCGGTGCGGGGCGGGACGAACTGGAGGTGGACGCCGGGCGCGCCGCCGTGGGCACGGCACCGGACGCCGGGGCGGCCTGGGCCTGGCCCTGGGCACCGCTGGGCGGTACCTCGTCGGCCTTTTCCGTGATCATGGGCAGCTTCTTGTCGCTGTAGGGCATGCCAGAGATGTTGTTCTCGCGCATGTACTGGTCCATCTCGCGCCAGCCGGCAAACACGGCGGCCTTGTGGGCCTTGGGGTTCTGCCCGTAGCAGTCCTCGATGCTGCGCACCGCCTGCCGGCACGCGCTGCCGACAGCCCGACCCTCGGCCTCCTTCTTGGCCTCGATCTGGGACGAGGTTTCTATGCCCAGCAGGTCGCAGCCCGACAGCAGGACGGGCAGGGCCAGGAGGAGAAAACGTGCGCGCATGGCTTCATTTTCGGCCAAACCGGCGGCGACTTGAAGCAAAAAGCCCGCATGGCGGGCTTTTCCAGGGCTCAGTCCTCGCCGTTGAAGAGCCCCAGCATGACCAGCAGGCTCTGGAACACGTTGTAGATGCTCAGGTAAAGGCCCAGCGTGGCGGTGATGTAGTTGGTTTCTCCACCGTCGATGATGCGCTTCAGGTCGTACAGCATGTAGAGGCTGAAGATGACGATGGCCAGCGTGGCGATCACGGCCATGCCCGCCGGGCTGCCCACGAACACGTTGATGACCGAGCCCACCAGCAGGGCGATGGCGCCCACGAACAGCCACTTGCCCAGGCCTTCCAGGTCGCGCTTGATGACGCTCGCCACGTTGGCCATGACCAGGAACACCAGGCCGGTGCCGCCAAAGGCCGTCATCACCAGCGAGGCACCGTTCTGCATGCCCAGCACGATGGCCAGCAGGCGCGAGAGCATCAGGCCCATGAAGAAGGTGAACCCGAGCAGGATGGGCACGCCGGCGGCCGAGTCCTTGAACTTCTCGATGGCGAACATGAAGCCGAAGGCGCCGGCCATGAACACCACCAGGCCCAGTCCGCCCGTGAGCGAGGCGGTGATGCCGGTCTGCACGCCGATCCAGGCGCCCAGCACCGTGGGAATCATGGACAGGGCCAGCAGCCAGTAGGTGTTGCGCAGCACGCGGTTGCGCTGTGCCAGCGCAGCGGCAGCGCCGAAGCGCTCGGAGGTTTGAACGGTCTGGTTCATGCTTGCTCTCCTTGGGTGAAAGGTGAACCGATGAAATCGGGTCCGGCCCATGGTAGCAGGCCGGCACGGGTTACAGTCGCGTCTGTCATTGACCCCAACCTTGCTGAAAAGTTTCACCCATGAAAACCAAAGCCGTTCTCGAACTCGCTGATGTGAAGGCCATCGCTGCCGCTGCCGAGGCTGAAGCCCTGAAGAACAACTGGCCCGTGACCATCGCCATCGTGGACGACGGCGGTCACCTGCTGTGGTTGCAGCGCCTGGACGGCGTGGCCGCCATCTCGGCCCACATCGCCCCGGCCAAGGCCCACACGGCCGCCATGGGCCGCCGCGAGAGCAAGATCTACGAGGACGTGATCAACCAGGGGCGCACATCGTTCCTGAGCGCGCCGCTGGTGCAGGGCATGCTCGAAGGCGGTGTGCCCATCGTCAAGGACGGCCAGTGCATTGGCGCCGTCGGTGTGAGCGGTGTGAAGTCGACCGAGGATGCGCAGATTGCGCGAGCCGGCATTGCAGCCATTGGTCTGTGAAGAGACGCGGTAAGATCGCGGAAAAAAGCGGATGGCTAACGGGGTGTTGCCCCCCTGGCTGCCCTAAAAACGACCTGCGGGCCTGAGTGCCCGTCGGGTCGCCCCACGATGAAACGAAAAACTACTTGGTGAGTATGAGCTTGCCCTGGCGCGTCGCCTGCAGGCGGTAGGTCGCGCCGTTGTGGGCAATCTCTATGGTTTTTTTCCCCTGCAACAGGGTCTCGCTGTTCAGCGGTTTGTCCTCTTCGCTGGCTACCGGGGTCTGGGCCACGGGTTCGGCTTGCTTGGGCAATTGCAGGGTCGGTCGGTTCTGACTGGTGGTCATGGTCGCCTCCTGGAAATGGCTTAGCGGTTGTTGGGCTCGGTGATGAAGCCGATCTTGCGCACACCGGCGAACTGGGCGGCGGCCATGGCCTGTGCCACGCGTTCGTAGCGCACCGCCTTGTCGCCACGGATGTGCAGCTCGGGTTGGGGCTCCTGGGCGGCAGCGGCCTGCAGCCGGGTGGTCAGGTCCTCGTCGGACACCTGGGCCTCGTTCCAGAAATAGCTGCCGTTGGCGTCCACGCTGAGGCGCACGGTTTCGGGCTTGTCCTGGCTGGGCTGGTTGGTGGCCTGCGGCAGGTCCACATTGACCGCGTGTTTCATCACCGGCACGGTGATGATGAACACGATCAGCAGCACCAGCATCACGTCGATCAGCGGGATCATGTTGATCTCGCTCATCACCTCGTCGTTGTCGGTGTCGGGGTTGGCGAAGGCCATGGCGGGCTACTCGTTCAAAAAGGATCAGCGGGCGTCGGACTTCTTCATGGGCACCACCACGGCACCGGGTTCGGTGCTGACGCGGTTGCCGGTCACGAAGTAGGCGTGCAGGTCGTGGGCGAAGCGGTTGAGCTTGTGCAGCACCGACTTGTTGCCGCGCACCAGGGCGTTGTAGCCCAGCACGGCAGGGATGGCGACGGCCAGGCCCAGTGCGGTCATGATGAGCGCCTCGCCGATGGGGCCGGCCACCTTGTCGATGGTGGCGGTGCCGGCGGCACCGATGCCCAGCAGCGCGTGGTAGATGCCCCAGACGGTGCCGAACAGGCCCACGAAGGGGGCGGTTGAGCCCACCGATGCCAGGATGGCCAGACCCGATTGCAGGCGGGCGGTGAAGTCGTCCACGGTGTTGCGCAGCGTGCGGGTCACCCAGTCGCTCACGTCCAGGCTGTCGTGCAGCTGCGGTTTTTGTTGGCCATCCTGGTGCAGGATGTGGCGGGTCGCCTCGCGGCCCTGTACGGCGAGTTCGCGGAACGGGTTTTCGGCGTCGTCGCCCAGCTTGGTGAGGCCGTCGGCGAAGTCGCTGCTGTGCCAGAAGGATTCGCAGGCGCGGGCCTGGGCGCGGTGGCGGCGCAGGTCCAGCGCCTTGATGAGGATGACCATCCAGGAGGCGAGCGACATCGCCAGCAGGATGACGGCCACCGTGCGGGTGACCCAGTCACCCTGTTGCCACACGTGGGCCAGACCGAATTGAGCTTCCATCAGAACTTACTCCAGTACGAAATTGAGAGGCACTTCGACCCACATGGCTTCGGCAACACCGTTGCGCTTGCCAGGAACGAATTTCCAGCGGGTCAGCACGGTTTCACGGGCGGCCCTGTCCAGCCGCTCGAAACCGCTCGATTTGTGTATGTCCACGCGCGAGGGGCGACCGTCCACTTCAATGAACACCCGCAGCGTGACGATGCCCTGTTCGTTCAGCCGCTTGCTGAGCGCAGGAAAGGCGGGGCGCGGGTTGTTGAGGTAGGCCGCGTCGCTGGAGGGCAGCTCGATGCGCGGGGGTGCGGGTGGTGCCGGGGGCGCAGGTGGCGCGCTGACCGGGGCCGGCGCGGCCGCCACAGGCACTTCGGCCGCGGCCGTGGGCGCGTTGGGGGCAGGTGCCGGAGTCGGAACGGGAGAAGCCACCGGCATGGGTGTGGGAACCGGCGCCGGCTGCGGACGCGGTGCTTCGCGTTTGACCACGGGCTGCGGTTTGGGCGGCGGTGGTGCGGGTTTGGGCTCGGCTGCGGGTGGCGCGGGTTCAATGAACTCGGCCAGTATCTGCGCCGGCACGATGACCTCCACCGCCCGGCGCAGCAAGCCCGACTGCAGGGCCCACAACGCGCCCACGTGCAGCACCACGACGGCCGAAGCGATCGCCACGTTACGCGAACGCGGGGAGCGTGCAGACATGGTGGGTGAGGCGGTGGCTGAGAACGACATAGTTTAGTGACGGGGTGGGGGCGCGGGCCGCAAGGCCCAGGCCGCTCCGACGATGACCAGGATCAGGCTGCTGCCCAGTGCGAGGGCTGAGAGGAAGAGGTTGTCCATGCCGAGGCCTCCAGGGGGTGGCGGGCGCGTGAGAGGCAGGCGCTGGGCTGCGTGGCGCGGCACTGGGCCACGATGTCGCGCGCGCAGCCTTCGCATTGGCCGCACTGGGTCGACACACCCAGCTCAAACTGGATGTCGTCGAAGTCCAGGCCGGCATGCGCGTGACGGGCAATGTCACGGTCGCTGACGCGTTTGCAGACACACACGATCATGGGGTTCTCACAGTGGCTGGCTGTTGATGATGACGCGAGTATAAATGAGAATCTGTCGCATTTAGATTCTTCTGCGATTTTTTTGCGTTTTTTTGCGTCTCAGTCCACCAGCAGCTCGGGTGATGCGTCGGCCAGGGTGCGGCAGCCGGTCAGTGCCATGGCGATTTCGAGTTCGTCGCGCAGCAGGCGCAGCATGTGAGCCACACCGCGAGCGCCGCCACAGGCCAGGCCATACACGATGGGGCGCCCCACCAGCACGGCGCTGGCGCCCAGCGCCACGGCCTTGAGGATGTCGGTGCCACGGCGGATGCCCCCATCCACCAGCACCGGCACCCGGCCTTCCACGGCCGCCACGACGCGGGGCAGGGCGTCGGCAGTGGACAGGGCGGTGTCCAGCGTGCGCCCGCCGTGGTTGGAGACGATGAGCCCGCCCACCCCCAGGCCCAGCGCCTGGCGGGCATCGTCGGGGTGGAGGATGCCTTTGAGCACGATGGGAAGGGTGGTCTGCTCCACCAGCCAGGCCACATCGTCCCAGGTGGGGGCGAGTGCCATCAGGTGGTCGAACAGGCGGCTTTGGCTGGGCTGTAGCGGTGCTGCCGGCGGCGGCGGGGCGCGGTCGGCGAGCAGCACGGATTCGATGCCTGGCGGGCGCTGGAAACGGGCCCGCCGCTCGCGGTCGCGCGCACCTTGCACGGGGGCATCGATGGTGAGCACGATGGCTTCGGCGCCGTGCGCCTGGGCCCGCTGCACCAGCGCCATGTTGTAGGCCCGGTCGCGCTGCCAGTAGAGCTGGAAAGCGAATGGGCCCAGATCGGATCCGCCGGGCGCAAAGGCGCTGGCCACACCTGCCAGCGGCGAGCTGGATTGTGTGCTGAGCACCAGGCCAGCTCCCAGAGCCGCTGCAGCCGCTGCGGCGGCCAGTTCACCGTCGGGGTGGGCCATGCGCTGCCACGCCACCGGCGCCAGCAGGATGGGGCAGGGGCGCTCGCGCCCCCACAGGTTCACGCGGGTGTGCCCGCCCACCAGCGGCCGCAGCACGCGCGGCAGCAGCCGCAGCCGGTCCCAGGCCTCGCGGTTGGCACCCAGGGTGATTTCGTCGCAGGCACCGCCGCTGAAATAGGCCCAGGCGTTGTCGGTGAGGTGTTCCCGGGCCAGGCGTTCATGGTCGGCCAGGGTGAACAGGCCGTCGGGCAGTTCGTCCAGGCGCGGCGTGCTCATGTCTGTGCCCACAGCCGCAGCAGGTTGTGGTAGGTGCCGGTCAGGGCCGTGGTTTCGGCGCCTTCACCGTGGCGCTGGCGCAAGGCGAGCAGGTTCATGTCGAGGTCGTAGAGCAGGCGGCGCTGCTCGTCGCTGCGGACCATGCTCTCTATCCAGAAAAA
>VFQP010001742.1_pt1 | contig 27204 bp, 25 predicted proteins | sample 3512351 | NCBI WGS metagenome assembly VFQP01 (sample SAMN10412372, study PRJNA504923) | tailings metagenome | isolation source: Relicate 1 Philex TSF1 revegetated site | place: Philippines: Tuba, Benguet | collected 2017-08-29
GTGCGGGACTACCGGTTCGCACTGGATGAAGCCAGCATCGTGGCCATTACCGATCAGAAAGGAATTATCCTGCATGCAAATGATAACTTTTGCAAGATCTCCAAATATCCGCTGGAAGAATTGATCGGCCAGGATCACCGGATCATTAATTCCGGATATCATTCGAAAGAATTCATACGCAACTTATGGGTTACCATTGCCAACGGGAAAATATGGAAAGGCGAAGTCAGGAATAAAGCGAAGGACGGGAGTGTTTATTGGGTAGACACCACCATTGTTCCGTTTCTGAATGATCAGGGCAAACCATACCAGTACATTGCCATCCGGGCAGATATCACTCAGCGGAAAAAAACTGAGGAGCAATTACAGCGGAGTGAGAGAACGTATAAAATAATTGCTTCCAGTATACCGGATTCTGTCATCTGTATGCTGGATCGCGACTTCCGCTACCTGCTGATAGAAGGTGATATGCTTGGTAAACTGGGGTATGCAAAAGAGGATCTGATGGGAGAACTTGCTAAGAATGCATTACCCTCAGCTGTATTCAGCGAATTAGAACCTGAATTCCAGACGGTATTGTCCGGAGCAATTGTTACCAAAGAAGCTAATAGAAATGGGTATGATATTGTATCAAGATATATCCCTTTGAAAGATACCGACAATCAGGTATATGCAATAATGACGGTATCGATAGATGTGACAAAGCTTAAACAGGCGCAACGAAATATAGCCGAACTAAACAAAAGCCTGGAAAGAAAAATTGCGTTGAGAACAGAAGAGCTTCGGAAAAGCAATGAGGAACTTGAATCGTTTTCTTATTCCGTATCACATGATCTGCGGGCGCCATTAAGGGGGATTATCGGATTTGCCGCTGTCCTAAAAGAAGAATATGATGGAAAACTGGATGCGGAGGCAGATCGCATACTTTCCATCATTCAGAACAGCGCAGATAAAATGGGCCAGTTAATAGATGACCTGCTTGCATTTTCCCGCACTGGAAAACAGGCACTGCAGAAAGCAGATCTTGATACCATGGAAATGGTCAGTGAAGTGATACAGGAAGTCAGTAAACCAGACGCGCCATACAGGATAAATTGGGAGGTAGGCATGTTGCCAAGAGTGAATGCTGATCCGAATTCTCTCAAACAGGTATGGAGTAACCTCCTGTCCAATGCAGTTAAATACAGCGGCACGAGGGCCGACCCCCATATAGAGATAGGAGCAATCCCTCATGAAGACAGGTGGGAGTTTTTCGTCCGTGATAACGGAGTGGGATTTGATGAAAAATACAAACACAAATTGTTCAAGGTGTTTCAGCGGCTGCATGATGCAAATGAGTTTGAAGGGACAGGCGTTGGTCTTGCACTGGTGGAACGGATCATTGCTAAACATGGAGGAAGCATTCACGCTGAAGGTGAACCTGGCAAAGGCGCCTGTTTTACATTTAGTTTACCCATTTAACCAACGCATATGAACCCCAACACAGTTGAAGTATTACTGGTAGAAGATAATCTGACGGATGCGGAACTGACGATCCGTGAATTAAAAAAACATCATCTCGCAAATAATCTTATCCATGTGAAGAACGGAGAGGAAGCCCTCGAATTTATTTTCGGGACAGGCCGCTATGCAACATCGAGAGACATATCATTTCCGCCGAAGCTGGTATTGCTGGATATCCAGATGCCAAAAGTAAATGGTATCGAGGTGCTGCAACAGATCAAGAGTGACGAACGCACGCGAAGCATGCCGGTCGTAATACTCACCTCCTCCAAAGAGGATCCGGATATTAAAAGATGTTATGAATTGGGAGCAAACAGTTACATCGTCAAACCCGTCAATTTTGATCGTTTCACACAGGCAATACATAGCCTTGGTATGTATTGGCTTTTACTTAACCAGGCTCCGTGAACTAAGAAAATATGGTATTAAGAGTGCTCATTATTGAAGACAATCCTGCAGATGCCGAACTTATCGAACGGCTGCTTAAAAAGGCCTTTCCACAACTGGAAGCAGCTGTAGTGACAAACGGAAGCGATCTGTCAAAAAAGATAAAAGACTTCCGGCCAGATATATTTCTCTCCGATAATTCCCTGCCACGCTTCAGTGCCGCAGAAGCATTGACGCTTGTGAAATTTCAAGCTCCCCACATACCTTTCATTCTTGTTACAGGAACTGTATCGGAAGAGTTTGCTGCGGAAATGATCAAAAGCGGGGCAGATGATTATATCCTGAAAGACAGAATGGCCAGGCTTCCCGCCGCCATTGAAGCCGCTTTATTAAAACGCAGCGCTACACGTGAAAAAGAAGAATTCTTTTTTTTACTGAAACAAAGCCAGGAAAATCTTCAAACCATTTTTAATAACACAACGGAAGGATTTGTGTTGCTCGACCGTCAGTTCCGGGTAAAGATGTTTAACAACCAGGTCAGCCACCTTCTTTCTCTTTATATTCAAAAACAGATCATCGATGGTCAGCTGATCCTTGAGCTCGTGGAAAGTTCCCACCGCGATTTTTTCAGATCTGTTCTTGCACGCGTAAAGAACGGCGAATTCGTCGAGTATGAAAGACCTGTACCGAATCCCCTTGGCAATGATGCGTGGATTAATTTTTCATTCAACCCTGTAGTACATGAAAACCTGGTTGCCGGTATTTGCATCACTGTCCGGGATATCTCAGTAAGCAAGCGCGCTGAGATGCTTTTAAAAAGAAGCCTTTCAGAAAACAGCGCCCTGGCCAAACGCGTATCGGCTATTTTAAACACTCTTCCGGCTAATGTGGCCTTACTGGATGAGGAAGGGTTTATTCTGGATGTGAATGAATCATGGAAAAAGTTTGCTGTCAATAATGGGTTCATGGGTGAGGAGTACGCGATCGGTGAGAACTATTTAGTCATCACGGAAAATGCAGGTATTGCCGACTCTTCGTCAGGGGGAACACTGATTGCAGAAGGAATAAAAGCGGTACTTACGAGGAACTGTCAGGAATTTATCACGGAATACGCCTGTGATTCTGAAAATGTCAGACGATGGTACCGTATGATCGTTACGCCACTTTCCGGTCAGGCATATCAGGGAGCTGTTGTAATGCACATTGATATCTCCGAAATAAAAAAGTTGGAACAGGAGCGGTTGCAGAATAAGATAAATGAACAGAAAAGAATGGGACGGGCGATCCTCAAAGCCCAGGAGAAGGAGAGGAATGCGATAGGTATTGAACTACACGATAACGTCAACCAGATCCTTGTCGGAACAAATCTTCTGCTCTCACATATTCGTTCGAATCCGTTGGAAAGTACCGAGCTGTTGTCTCATGCAATGAGCAACCTTCAACATGCGATAAGAGAAAACAGGAAGGTCGCACACGAATTCGTTGCCCCTGATCTTGAAACCTTAAGTCTGCTGGAACAATTGCATTTGCTTTTTGAAAAAATGCTGCAACCCCTCGGAATCGATGTCGCATTCATTGCAACGGGGTTGGATGAAGACCGGCTGGACAGCGACAGAAAGTTCAATATTTACCGGGTTGCGCAGGAGCAATGCACCAATATTGTTAAATATGCCGCCGCCAACACCGTGAAGGTTGCCCTGAGCACGTCAGAAAATATGTTTACGATGAAGATCGCTGATGATGGAAAAGGGATGCATACAGAACAAAAAGGAGAGGGCATAGGTCTGCGTAACATTAAACACCGGGTATCGCTTTTTAATGGCGTCACCGATATTGCAACAGCGCCTGGTAAAGGATTTACACTTGATATCCGGCTTCCTTTAGATGAATAAAAATCGAATGCTCCATATTTCAGCGAATTCACGGCTGTTTCGATATTTTCCTGTCCGGATGAAACACTACATATACATCCGGATTTAAACGCTTGATCTTTTTAACCCTTATTGGAAAAGCTACAAAGGGGGATCTAAATGTTAGCATCTTTGTGAATAATTCTGGAATGAATTTCCACGAAGTATCCATAATAAGATTTTCCACTCGCAATAATTTCTCAAATGCAAGTAAGCTTGCTATTTCGCTGACGTATTGTTCCCTCCTCGGCTTAGCTATGGCGTACATTTTTAGCGGTTTGTTACGGCCGGGAATTCCCTCGTTTACGTCACACACCTTTCCGAAGGCTTTCTGCATAGGCATCAGGCAAAGCGCTATTCTGAATTGCTGTCGCAGCTTTCTCAACATCATATTCAAACCGGACGAATTCAGCCTGTATCGTTTCTTTTGAAAAAATGCTGCTGTCTGCATTAATAGTGAGGATCACATAACCGCCACGATTGTCGCCGTCTTTCGGTTTGCCCACCGATCCTATATTGATCGCATGCCGATAATGTTCGTTTTCTCCCGGAACCGAAGGAAGGACCCGGTGATAAGGTTTGTGCGTGTGTCCAAAGCATAAAATATCTGCACCGGCATCCTGCATGATCCGTAACATGCTTTTTTCTTCCCGGTCTTCAAACAGGTATTCATTGATACGTCGCGGGCTGCCATGTACCAGCAATAAATTCAGCTTGTCGTTGTTCAGCTGAAACTCAACGTTGATATGGGCGGGTAAGGTGCGCAGATATGCGCGCTCCTGTTCATGGATAAGCTGATTGGTCACACTGATAGAGATGGCGCCATTGGCTTTTTCTTCGTCTGACTTGTACGCGCAACCGCAATCATTGCTTTCGCGACCAATACCGAAATCATAATTGCCCGCAATAGTGGGAATCTTTCTTTTTCTGATCTCATTGATCACTTCGTTGGGCCAGATATTGTAACCAACCAGGTCTCCAAGGCAGTAGATTGCATCCACCTGTTGCTTTTCTACATGCGCAAAAAAGGCTTCCAATGCCGGAAGGTTGGCGTGAATGTCACTGAATAAAGCAATTCTCATAAAAATATGAATGATTAAGTTTTAGTGATTCATGATCCTTGAGTAGTCGCGTCTTTCGGTTGATAATATTTCCTTCGAAGCCAGAATGCTACATTCACCAGCGCAATAAGCGCCGGTACTTCCACCAGTGGTCCGATAACGCCCGCAAATGCCTGACCGCTGTTTATGCCAAACACCCCAATCGCTACCGCTATCGCAAGTTCAAAATTGTTACCCGCCGCAGTAAAGGCGATCGATGCGTTCTTCGAATAATCAGCTCCGAGAGCTTTACCTATGAAGAAACTCACGAGGAACATGATCGCAAAATAGATCATTAGCGGGATCGCAATCCTTACTACATCCATGGGGATCTGAACGATCAGTTCGCCTTTCAGGCTGAACATGACCACGATAGTAAAAAGCAATGCAACCAGGGTAATGGGGGAGATGACAGGAATAAAGCTGTGTTGATACCATTCTTCTCCTTTCAACTTAAGTAATGCGAAACGCGTCAGAATTCCAGCGGCAAAAGGAATCCCCAGGTAGACCGCTACACTTTCTGCAATCTGTCCGATATGTATGTCGACATTCGCTCCGGTGAGTCCGAATAGTGGCGGTAGCACGGTAATGAACAGGTATGCATAAAAACTGAAGAATATTACCTGGAAGATACTGTTGAGTGCGACCAATCCGGCTGCATACTCCCTGTTTCCTTCGGCGAGTTCATTCCAAACGATCACCATAGCGATACATCTTGCCAGTCCGATCAGGATCAGGCCGGTCATATATTCAGGCCGATCCTTGAGGAAAATGATCGCCAGGAAGAACATCAATACAGGGCCGATCACCCAGTTGAGCAACAGGGAAGTTCCCAGGATCTTGATATTTTTAAACACTTCACCCATCTTTTCGTAACGCACTTTCGCCAGCGGCGGATACATCATCAGTATTAACCCGATCGCCAGCGGGATATTTGTTGTGCCAGATGAAAACGAATTGATCCAGGTTGAAGAGCCCGGAAGAAAATAGCCGATACCCACACCTATGGCCATCGCAAGAAAGATCCATAATGTCAGATACCTGTCGGAGAAACTCAGTCGTTTCCGTTCAGCAGCGGGTGCGCAATGATCAGCACTCATGTATGTTTAATTTTGAGACGGTCCGTCAACGGCCATCGAATACTATTCGGGTTGTAACCTGTATAAAATTTCGTCGGGTTAATCGCAACAACCCGGCGCGCAACAGGCAGTTTCTTTACCCGGCTTTTGGGCATATACAGTAATGCTATAAATGCCTGTATCACCTTGTTTGAATGCAGTTAACTGCGCTGCATCGAGGTATTGAGAAAGGATATCATCCGGAACGATGATCTTTTTTTCTTTTTGAACGGTGATGTCAAGGAAACCGGTGTTTTCAATCAGGCTGAGATAATCTTTCTTCTGGATAGCACCGGATACACAACCGGCATACATTTCTGCAGCTGTCTGGATGTTGACGGGCAGATCGCCCTCTAACACGATATCCGAGATGCTGAAGTGAGCGCCTGGTTTCAATACGCGGAATATATCTTTTAGTACGCCTTCTTTATTCGGAACGAGGTTCAACACACAATTGCTGACGATCACGTCTGCCGAATTATCATTCACCGGCATATGCTCAATATCTCCCTCGCGGAACTCCACATTATGAAAACCCAGTTTCCCGGCGTTGGTTCTTGCTTTGCTGATCATGGCAGGGGTGAAGTCAATTCCAATTACTTTTCCGGTTTCACCTGTCTCCGCGCGTGCAATAAAGGCATCGTTACCGGCACCGGAACCAAGATCGATGACCACATCACCCTTTTTGATCCGGGCAAACTGAGTGGGAAGGCCGCAACCTAAACCCAGATCTGCATCAGGGGTATAGCCCTTCATGTCTGTATAATCATCCGTCATGATATTATACACTTCTGTTGAGCAGTCGCCCGAACCGCAGCAGGAAGCAGCGTTTTCCTCCTTACCCTGCAGAGCAATTTCGCTGTACTTCTGCCTGACCAGTTCTTTTAATTGTTCAGATGTTTCCATGTTTATAAGCTTTATTGGTATAACGCAATATTGCGATGAACCAGTTCAAAAAAAATCAGCAGCAATTATTGCTGATTTCAGCAGAGAAGAAACCTTCAAGAGCGGTTTTGTATTGCCTCCAGACTTTCGGATCGATGCAATAGCATACGCTGGTTCCTTCGATAGTGCCCTGGATCAGCCCCGCATTCTTTAATTCTTTTAAGTGCTGACTGATGGTTGCCTGGGCCAGACCCAATTCTTCCACCAGGTCACCACATATACACGCCTGTGCTTTAATGAGGTGCTGAATAATAGCAATCCGCGCAGGATGCGCAATGGCTTTCAGCATAGTGGCCAGCTTGTTCTGCTTTTCTGTGAATATTTCTGTTTTTGTAAGTCCCATTTACATCGCAATATTACGATATAATATAAAACCGGCAAATTTTTTTATGTTTTCTTATTGTCGGGGTTAAACGGGCTTAGGGATGCTTAGGGGGCTTTGACATTGGATATGAGGGAATCAACCGGATACTGCACAGAAGATTTATATGGATATTTTCATTAGCTTTCAGTAGCACCAAACGCAGATGAGCAATAAATACCATGAACTACAAGATCTACGAATCGAATGAAGACCTGGCTGCATTCATCAGGTGCTACTGGACGCTGGAAGATACGATGCAGGAAAGCCCGGAAAAGCAAACGATCGTTCCCGACGGCTGCATGGAGATGATCTTTCATTACGGCGATCCCTACAAACAATATACTGAAGGGGGCGATAGTATTCTTCAACCGAAATGTTTTGTAATAGGGCAGTTAACCCGGCCGCTGGTCATAGAACCAACCGGGAAGACCGGTATATTTTCTGTACGTTTTCAACCCGACGGCTTTTTACCTATAGCCTCTATTCCAATAAAAGAAATGGAAAACACTGCAGTGTCATTGGAGAGGCTGTTTGGGGAGGAGGGGACGGGAATAGAACAAAAGATTTTAAATGCCGGGTCAACAGAAGAGAGGATAAAATTGGTTGAAACTTTTTTATTAGCAAGACTATCTGCCAGAGAAACCATAGATCAGGTTGTCAGATCGACCGTTGAAACGATCCTCACGGCGAATGGTCAACTTTCAATTGATGAACTTTTAAAACGGTCGGGCATCTACCGCCGACAACTAGAACGGAAATTTTCTGCCGCCATCGGATTAAGTCCTAAACAGCTTTCCCGGACCATCCGGTTACAAGCCACTCTCAAGATGTTGCTTGGCAGAAAATTCCCGAATCTTACGGCATTAGCATACGAAAATGAATATTATGATCAGGCGCATTTTATTAAAGAGTTTAAAGAATTCACGGGGTTTACTCCTAAAGAATTTTACGGCACCAATCTGAAAATGTCTTCACTTTTTTATGGAACGGATTAGCTTGTCGCATTTTTACAATTTTATGTTCCAGCTGCCCGGCAACTTTGTGGCTAAACATAAAAAATCAAACAATGAACAATGTAGTTATCTGGTTTGAAATTCCGGCAACTGATTTCAAAAGGGCTGTTTCCTTCCATCAGGCCGTGTTAGGTTTTGAAATAGAAGAAAAACATCGCGGAAAAGTGATCACTCCAAAAACACAGATCAACCCTGAGATGGGATATTTAGGAATGTTTATCGATACAGAAGGAAATAAGATGCCCGTTCATTCAATCAATTAAAAATATGAAAACAGCAATAAAACTTTTTACCACCACTTGCAGCCTGATTATTTTTTACGCGTGGACTACCAGGCAGGTAAGCGATATCAAAAAGGCAGAGTGGTTGATCGGAACCTGGGAGAATAAAACCGCGAGAGGAACAGTTTACGAAAGCTGGAAGAAAATAAGCGCCACAGAATTTGCAGGGAAAAGCTACCGTTTAACGGAAAGGGATACTGTTTTTTTTGAAACCATAAAGCTGGTACAGGAAGGAGATGGGTTGTTTTATATTCCAACGGTTGCCAATCAAAACAATGCTCAGCCTGTCAGGTTTACCGCAAAAACGGTTTCAGCTAATCAAATGATATTTGAAAATCCACGGCATGATTATCCGCAAACAATTTCATATACAAAAACTGACAGCATCTCGCTGATAGCGGAAATTTCAGGATACAGAAACGGTCAGGAACGTAAACAAACTTTTCCAATGAAACGGAGCAGGTAGAACACCGCTGACCGATTGCTCTTGATAAGAGTCTTCTTAACCACTTGTCAGTTATAGCTTTAATATTGTTTCAAGACTGATCGCAAATGTAATATGTGAAGTCTGAGATCCGAACCGCTCTTGTAATGGAGGAGAAAAATAGAAAGGCTATATTTTCTGTTGAGAAGGCGTAAATCGACTATCGGCCAGGTGATATAATTTAACTTGCAAGTTAGACTGGTTAAACTATAAGCGACCATCGCTGATGGCCGCTTATAGTTGCACCTGTTGTACTATTTAAACCTCAGATTCAGCGAAATGATGTTTGATTGCATGTCAATATTCTTCTTATAATGCCCATATCTCAATTCGATCATATTAAAATGCTGCAAACCAAATACGCCCTGTGGCGGTAACCAGCGCACGCCCGCTCCTAAGAATGAGCTGTGGAACTTTGACAGATCATAATTGCTGGTATAATAAACATCCTGCGCAGTATGCTTTTCATAAGGCGCAAAATATTTAACAGCGGTTTGTGTATAATACCTGTAGAACGGACTTACCGATAAAAACGCATTCAATTTCACCGGCACTTCAAGTTCTGCTGTATGTGAGCGGATGCCCCAGTTATCAGTATAAAACCTGTAATAGCTCCGCAGTATAATGTTATCTCCGATAAAGTAATTTGCGCGGAATCCAAGGGGTAGCTTAAAACGGCTATCCGGTAATTTTTCCTGGTGAACAGAACCGTCATTGAAATAAACCCGGTAGAATGGAAGACTCAGAAAACCCTGCTGTTGCACGACATCTGCAAGAACGGCGACCTGCAGCCGCTGATTGATGATCTGCGTATAGGAAACTGAACCGGCAAATGTATTCCTGTTTTCCCCGGGATAATGTTCATCCCGTTCACCACCCGGGCGTAATTCAACGGGTGTGACCTGTTTCACCTGGTCGAGATATACCTGCGCCTTTGCGGTGAATTCGCCGCTTTTGTTCTTTGTCTTTTTTGAATAGCTGAGATTACCGCCGAATGACTGGTAGTCAAATTCTGTTGAAGACGAAAGGCCGATAGAAAAGGAGTGACCTTTCAATTCGTTCTCTATCGTCCAGACAGCGGATGGATAAAACCTTGTATCGGCATGTGAGGCGGAAGAGTTACTCTTGAGATCGATCTTATCCGATGAAGCCGAAGTGTAATGATCAATACCAAGTTCAACATCCAGCGAATGTTTTCTTTTCTTCTTATCATAGCCAACAAGTTTTACGTCAAACACGTTCGCTATGTCTGTGAGTTTCTGTGAGCCGATCCCGCCGGTAACGGCAGCGTTATTCCCGTTCTGGTTGTAATAACTGGAAACGAGGTTCACTTCTTCGACCTTTAATTTTCTTGCCTGGAAACCTGTTGAGTCTTTTTGTTGCGCAAAGAGCTGCGACAACATAACAAGGCCTGCGGCACTAAGAAATATTCTTTTCATAATGTTTTAACGGTGTTTAATTAAAGCCGGCGATGGCTGGCTATACAACGGATCCGGAAGTTGCCACAACCTTAGTTGCAGCCGCAACCTCCTCCTGATTTGCCGGCGTTCGCGCCCGATGCGCCTTCGCGATACGACTGGAAACTCAATTCAGTCTTTTCCACTTTACGGTTTCCTAATGTCATTTCTCCATCATTGAGTTTGTTCTTTTGATACTCTTTCACTGTTGTGCAGGAAGTCAATGACAGTACACTTACGCTCACTGCAAAAGCGAGCATGATTAATCTCTGTTTATTCTGTTTCATTGTAATCTGATGTTTGAAGATGAATAGATGTGATTATGATCATCTATGATAATGCAGGCAAGTCCTTTTACCTGATTGACCAGTGAGAGCCCCGCCTTGATCCCCATGATCATGACGGGTGTGGTCATAGCATCCGCTAATTCGGCATTCGGCGCCAGCACAGTTACGCTTTTAATGCCGGTCACGGGTAATCCTGTTTTCGGATTGATAGTATGAGAATACTTCTGACCGTTGATGATCACGTACTTTTCATAATTGCCGGAGGTCGCTATAGCCATATCTTTTAGCGGTAACCAGGAAAAAACATCGGAGGCATTATCTGGATTGCTGATACCGACCGTCCAATCTTTTCCTGATGCGTCTTGTCCCCAGGCAGCAAGATCTCCGGAAGCGTTAACGATCCCGCCGGGAATTCCCTGCTGCATCAATAAGGTCTTTGCTTTTTCAGCAGCATAGCCTTTTCCTATGCCGCCAAAGCCGATCCGCATGCCCTGTTCGGGCAGATAGACGGTGGAGACATTTTCATCAAGGATGACTTTGCGGTAATCGATCAGGCGGACCATCTGGCGTGCCGTTTCAGGGTCGGGCAATGAAGTCATTGTCCGGTCAAAATTCCAGAGCCGCTTATCAATAGAGCCGTAGGTAATATCAAAAGCGCCATCAGTGATACCGGAGATGCGCAGTGAACGTTTGATCAACTCCAACACTTCACGGTCCACTTTAACAGGACTGACACCTGCATTCGCATTGATCCTGTTCACCTGGCTCGATTCGTCAAATGTTGTCAGGAGTTTTTCGATCCGCCGGATCTCATTGAATCCTGCTTCAATAGAAACCTGCCCGCCCGTTTCGTTATCCGCCAGCACAGTGATCTCAAAATGGTTTCCCATCAGTCGTGCAGATTGTTTATACTCTTTCATCGGTCACTTTGGGGCATTTTGAATGGACTGTGTTTTCAATTCTTCCAGGAAAGCCGTCTTGCCATTGGCAGGAAATCCGTCCCATGCACGCAATACTTTTCCGTCTGCATTGAGCAAAAGCGTATAAGGGAATTTCCCTTCCGGGTTGTAGCGATCTGCCAGTTCATTATTCAATTGCTGCTGTTCCTTGCTCAACTGATTTTTTCTATTGCGTGGAAAGTCCGCATTCACGAGAACCAGCGAGGTAGCGGCATCGCCGAATTCGGTTGATTGCAGGATTTCTTTCTTTAACCGCACACAGGGCGCACACCAATCGGAGCCGGAAAAATTAAGCAGGATCAGTTTTTTCTGATCGCGGGCGATCGTTGCAGCCTTATTCATGTCGGTCATCCATTCCTGGGCAAAGGGTACGGCAAGGCATAACCATGCCATCAAAATATATCTCATATTTTAAAGGTGTAGTAATGTAAAAGGGTGGGAGGTTACAGTTTTAAAGTTTACTGATTTTGAGCTGCTGTAATAAAATGTTCAGCTTTTGAACAGGTAAACTTTTAAACCTTTTAAACATTCGATGCGGATCGCGGAGGCTGAAAGATATGATCTGTGAAAAGATTGATAGGGCCCGGATCATCAAACGGGCTGATGTAGTGGCACTTTGGATCGACCGCGGGACTATTATAATCCACAGCAGGTTTGGGCGCTGCGGCGGTCATGAGTATGAAAAAATGATGAGATGTTTTAAACGGCAATTGCATATCCCGCGCATAGTCAGGGTCTGTCGCATCATCCTGAACGTAGTGTTCCTGCAGGAAAGCCAGGAAAGAGATCTTGCCTTCCATACGGATATGTTCGCGGTAATGCTGGAACAGGACCGGGATCTTCACCAGTTGTTCAAGCTGGATCACCGCAGCCAGGTAAATAAGGAAAAATACTATTGCTCCTGATCTTCTCATTATATGTATAAGTTACATAAACGTTGCAATATTCCCAATAGTTGTCTGCTTATGCTTGTTAATTTAGAAATTGTTAACCAGTGCGGGGGCAGGTGGGGATCTTTCTTGAGTCTGGTCAATAAATTTACATTCGCATCCTTCGGGTCGGGTGTGTACTTTCCCGCGGAGATTCCATTCTCCTTTTCATAACATAGCTTTTCATTCGATCATGTAAATATTTTGGAGTCACAGATTATGCAAACAGTCTTCCGCAACCAGACTCAAATCTCCGTAATCTGTACTTCCCGGGTTTTGATGACTCTCCCGGATCAGTATGTCATTTCCTTTATTAGGAGCGCAAAATCCGCGTGATCCGCGGGAACCTACGCCACTTTTTTATTAAGATGTGTTCTTAAAGCAAGTGAGCACCAGAGAGGCGTATATAGATGGGGCAATTAATCCCCCGGCTATTAAATTCTCTTCATACACAAGTGAAATAGCTTAATACACAGACATTTCTACTACCTTGAAGGCTTATTGTTTCTACCATGACAGGTGAAAAAAAGATTTTAATCGTAGATGACGAACCCGAACACCGTTTTATTTGTGAGACCCTTTTCAACAGCAGGGGCTACGATGTTTGCACCATACCTGATTGCTCACGTCTACTTGAAGTAATAGAAGAATATCAGCCGAAGTTGATCATCATGGATCATCACATGCCCGGCATGAACGGAGCGGAAGCTATCAGAATGTTGAAGGCGCATGGCGATCACAGATCGATCCCGGTGATTTATTTCAGTGCACATAATGAACTTGCAGATCTGGCAAAGGAGGTTGGTGCGGATGGTTATATCCGGAAGCCTTGTGAGCTGGCCGATCTTACCGGTGTTATTGAACGCTATTTTCCTTCGTGATCCCTTCATCTGAGGATTGTAAACCGGGAATGAAGATGATGGCCGTAAAACTGCGGTCGCCGCTGAAGATCTTCAATTCCCCGTTATGCTGCCTGATGATCTCATTTGATAGCCATAAGCCGAGACCTGAACCTTCTCCGGATACAGAACCCCTGACAAAAGCATCGCGGAGTTTGTCGGTGCTTAAAGATTCTTCTGTGATCGCATTGGTGATCTTTATGCTCAATTGATTTGTTTCACTATTTGCAGAAACGGTGCAATTAAGTGCTGAACCCGGGATGCCATATTTAGTACAATTGGTTAGTAAGTTCATCAGAACGATCCGCAGCATATCCTTATCTGCATTGATCAGTTTACCGGCAACTTCGTTATCAAAATGAAGGGTAGGAGTGAGCGTGGTTTTGTCCAGTATAGGCTGGAGATGTTCAAATACCTGAAGAAGCAACAACATGATATCAAACGGTTGACAATAGATTGACAGGCTTCCTGTTCTCGCCTGGCTCACCACGAGAAAATGATTGACTACATCCTGCAGGCGAACGATTTCTTCCAGCTGATTTTTCAGGAACACACTGGTGTATGTTGCTGATTCCGGCTTAGCCAGCCTTACCTCCAGTTCTGTGCGTAATATAGCGAGCGGTGTTTTCAATTCGTGTGAGGCTGATGCAAAAAAGGCCTGCTGCTGGCGGATGGAATCTTCGATCCGTTTCATCATCCCGTTGATCGAAGAAGTGAGTTCATGCAGTTCATCGCCTGCCGGTTGCAAATGCAATGGCTGTGGTGAATGAGTAGCCGTAAAATTTTTCACCCGTTCGATCAGCAGTTGCAGTGGCGATAAAATAAGCTTTAGTGTGAGATAAAATAATACACCCGCCAGAAATGCACTTAGTATCGTAGACAGGACCAGCCAGTATAACACTGTTGATAAGTGACTGTAAAGCTCCCTGTTCTTTAATCCAAAAACAAGTACCTGCCTGTTTGATACATCACCGCTTTCAACAAGAGCAAACCGATAGCCGATCGTATCGGTGATCCCCGGTTTAAGTTTTGTCAGATCGGGTAACCCCGCAATAATGCAGTCTTTTGAAGAATCAGTGAATGGCCTTGTCCTTTTCTGAAGCAAAGTATCGCCGTGAACATAAGCGGCACACTGGCCAGTATCTGCTTTGGTTATTTCTTCCAGGGCCTTGGTAATGAGGTAACGCTCATGATTTGCGATAAGCAATTCTTTGATACGGCGATAATCCCAGATGTTAAAACACAGTCCAAGTAAAAGAAAAATGACGCTGAAAATAATAGAGATTTTTGCCTTGAGGTCAATATATTTTTTCGGTTGTGGCATAAGCTAACTCTTAATGACGTCTCCCACGATCATGTATCCTTTCCCTACAACGGTCTGAATAAGGGAATTGGAATTATCCAGTTCCAGTTTTTTTCTCAACTGGTACATATGCACTTCAACGATATTACTGCCTGGATCAAAGTTGATCTTCCATACACCTTTGAGGATCTCGGTTTTGGTGACAACCTGGTTCGGATGGTTCATCAGGAATTCCAGCAGCAGGAATTCCCTCGAGCTTAGCTGTATACTACGGCCTCTCCGGATCACTTCGCGCGTCAGAAGATCAACCTGCAGGTCGTCTATCTGAATATGATAGTTTGGACTGGGGGCCTGCACCCGTTTTATTTTCCTGATACGCGCAAGCAGCTCTTCAAAATCAAAAGGTTTTTTTATGTAGTCTATTGCGCCAAGATCCAATGCTTTTATCACATGTTTTGTATCACTCAATGCACTGAGTACAAGTATGGGAGGCGCCTGGGATGGTATCGTCTTAAGGGTTTCCAGGAGTTCGAAACCATTGTAGGTAGGTAATAACAGATCGAGAATGATCAGATCGTAATCCCCCGCGAAAGCGGCCTTCAGACCTTCTGCTCCGTCTGTGATATGATCGCATGTATGTCCAAGATCCGTTAAACCCTCACACAGGAAAAGTCCGATCTTGGGTTCGTCTTCTATTAAAAGAATTTTCATCGGTTATACCCGGATGCCCCAGGGATGGATTAATAGTTAATGGCAAAATTGTTTTTTAAAGGACAAAAACCGGATACGTCGTAACATCTTCTTTATAGGGCAATTCATATACCCAACTGATAACGCGCGGCAAAACTATTGTCCGCATTGAAGATGAGCTAAAATGATGCATTAAAATTCCTTCATACAGATGAAGGAATTTTAATATGGTCAGCAAGGGTTCATATGGTTGAACAGCAGGTCTGAACAGCTTGTTGTGTAAACCAGGAGGCATTATAAGTTGTGGTCCGTATTAAGTCGGCTTACCTGAAGACCGCTTTATTACAACAGCATATCCTGACATTAGTTCGTGCAACCGGTGAGCCACTCACAAGCTATGATATTACTGCAGTGCGCTATCTGCCGATACGATATGCTGCACCAGTTCTGAAAGCTCGTTCAGCCGGAATGGTTTTGGCAAAGATGCATTAGCTCCGTAATCCCTGTAAAAGCTGAGCTCCTGATGATTAGCTGAGATGAGTATGACGGGTATATGCTGAAGTTCCGCCTCGCTTTTGATCTGCCTGCACATGGATCTGCCATCTTCACTGCCTACATTTATATCTAATATTACCAGATGGGGTTCGACAGATCTGAGAATATTCAACCCATTTGAACAACTGGTCGTAGTGTTGATCTCGTATCCCTGCTTTTTAAGAAATGTTTTAAGCGAGATAAGCAAGTCAGTGTCGTCATCAACAATTAGAATGCGTTTCATTTAAAACAGATTTTATGGGACTGCCTTGACCAACCAATCCACATGCCATCTGAAACCCATCCTGTTTATCATTGTATGTTGAACTTTTTCGCGAGATTATATTTAAAACTTTGAACAAAATCCTGTAATGTGTGACCCGGGAGGAATATTCTCCCCATAAAACCTGTATACACACCCTGTGAAGTTGGACATTCATTTCGGGCCAAAGATTTTTATGCATTCAGTCCCGTCATTTTTTTGGTAATTATCAAGTTTCTACTACCCGGACTTAGGCATTCGGCTGGTAGGTCTGAAGGCTGGATCTCTTCTTATCCGCAGCGATTGATGTTCAAGGGTTTCTTAAGAAGCAGGTTTGGCGATCTTACTGCGCACTTTACTCAATGTTTCCAACCTGAGCCCGAGGTATGACGCAATATAAGTGAGGGGTATGCGGTTAGCCAGATGGGATTGGGTATCGATAAAATGAAGATAACGATGTTCCGCTTTCGGTATGCGTACCAGCAATGCCCGGTTTTCTGCATCATGATAATATTTCTGCAGTAATTTTCTGCCGACGATATTAAAGTCGGGGAATGAGTCGTATAATTTCTGCAGGTGTTCAAATTTCATTGCAAGAAGGTCGCTCTCTTCTACTGCTTGTATATATTCTTTGGATGCCTGCTGCCCATTTAGTCCGCCGATAGAAGTGACAATTTCGCCCTCGACAGTTATCCAGGTAGTGATCTCCTTCGTTCCATGTTTTAAGAATCCGCGGATAGCTCCCTGTTTGATAAAATAGAGGTGTTCACAGACCATACCGGCTTTCAGAAGCAGTTTCTTCTTTGGGAGTTTTACAGGAAAGAGATGATCCCGGAAGAATCCGGCGATCTCATCAGAAACAGGATGAAACCAGGAGAGCGCTGCTATAAGCTCGTTTACATCTTTTAAAAACGCGGGGTCGTTGCTGGTATCGATGGCTGTTTGTATGTTATTATCAGGCAATGTGAGCGAGGGGTTTGCGACAAAAGTATTGTTTTTATTGTTGCCTGCTTCATCCAGGAATGGCGTGTGAGCAATAAATACATTTTATCATGATGCGCTCTCGTTGAAACAACCAATGAAGTTTGAACGACAAAATCTTTTAATACTTTCAAAAGTATCCAATAAGCATTGTTAAAACGCAGATTGTCCTCTCCGATAATTCAACAATAGGCTATCTTTAACCTGAATTTTCATAGGATAAGGTTAATGGTTAATAGAAAATATTAACCAGAAAAGCTCCCGGTTTCTACCCGGAGCTTTTTTTATTAATCTTTCAACTTCATACTGAATATAGTCGGGTATCCCGGGATCAAGTTAGATTGTTATAGAATGTTTTCGCGGGTCTTTGGTTGAAGACAGTTGTTAAAAGTTGTCTGCAAGTTGGATTTTCCGGACATGTTCCAAGGCAGATAAGAATGTATCAATTTGAGACATAAATAGAAGAATAATTTTTCGGCATGGATTGCGGAGAATGCCTGAAATGAATTGGAAGAGTACGCAGCGCATGCAGTTTCAGTCAGCAACTTTGCGGCAGAAAACGCATACAAGGCCGCATACGCCGGTCTCGCGAATGTGGGCGCTGCAACACGCATGATACCTGGCGGCTTTGCGCAGGCGCGCTGTATACAAGCAGGCATACGACAGCATCCGCATTCCTGCGTTTGACTGTCGTCGCCCACTTTCATTCATATAATTCCACTAACCTATCTCACATTTCCCTTTTTAAATTATACAAACAACGAAAAAAAGTCACCGCCCTTTCCAGGACTGACCTCCTCCACCAGTCCTGAAAACGACGGTGAACTTTAAGAATTCTCTTTGGTAAAGATCACACTGAACCCTTGCTCAAAACAAGGGATAATCACAAAATATACAGTGAAAATAACGGCAAAAATTCCGGAAATAACTCCCGGTTATTCCGTCTGCCTTCTTTATTGCAGTCCATTTTCCTGATCAAAAGAAACCATCTGAAAAAAATATATTGGTAATTGTCAATAAAACGATTTTTCAGGAAAGGCCGCTTGCGCAGACATTACCGGGATATTAGTTTCGTGAAGCGCTTTTAAAACACCAATATAAATCCACTACTATGACATCAATTCTTCTGCGCTTTCTTTCACCCTTATTACCGGACCAGGAAAATAGGAAGCCTCCCATGCTGTCAATTGTGCTTTTACTGGACATGTCATGCACAATTATTAACCGTCAGGAATAAGCACAGGCTCTTGTAATCGAATAATCCTTCATCCAAAAAAAACATTCAATGAAACCATTTTTACATCGCCATGTCAGACTTTTTCTATTGCTTCTCTCAGCGGGCTGCACGACTGGTCTCGCCGCTCAAAATATTTTGTCGGTTATCTCTTCCGGCCAAACGGGAACATCAGGAACAAACTGGTCATTGTCCGCTAATACACTGACGGTGTCCGGCGGAGCGGCAAGCATTCAGGCGTCCGTTATCACCAGTCATTTACAGAGTGCGGGTAGTCTTACAATTGTCGCAGCCGGAGGGATCATGATTGACCAGGACGTACTACCCGCATTAACCGCTGTACGTACACTGACTTTAAAAACGGATGCGGATATCACTTTAGCGGACAGCCGGGTTATCAGCGCCACGGGCAGTTCCCTGAACCTTGTATGCTGGGCCGATGCAGATGGCACCGCCGGCGGAATGATCTATTGTAAACCGGGGAGCAGTATCAGCACGAATGGTGGGCATATATGGATGGCTGGAGGCGCTGGCTCCACCTCCTGGAACGGCCTTACAGTTGGAACAGGTTACGCCCGCGCGAAGACAGTTTTATCAGCTACGCAGATCCAGCAACTAAATAACCAGTCTCAGGATTATCAGAATGCGATCACGATCGATAACTCCTCTATCAGTTCCGGCGGTGGAAATATCTATCTCGCCGGTCAATCTTCGGGCGAAAGCGCTGCCTATGGCCATATAGGCGTGCTGGTGCAACGAGGCTCCAGCATACTTTCGGGCGCAGGCAGCATCTCGGTTACGGGAATATCAGCTTCTGTAAGAAATTCAAGCGGTTGGTTCTGGGGGATCCTGCTGGCCTCTGACAGGTCGACAGAACCTAATACGATCCGTTCAGGCTCTGGAACAATAACATTAACGGGAGAATCTACCACGAGCTACAATTTTAATCATAGTGGGGGAGTGGGTATTTTTGAATGGCAGGTAGGCACTCTTGGCATTAATGAGATCAGCTCTGTCAGCGGCGCGATAACGATCGATGGAAATAACAAGAATGTTTCAAACGCCTCCTATGGAGGGCTGGTGTTTTCGGGTGGGGGCACCGGCAGCAGGCGAGTATACAATCAGGGCGGCGATATAACGCTTACCGGCCGCAGCGCCAATGCTGCATTGAATGGTATTGCCATCAGTGGCGGCATTAATGTAGGATATGACGGCGTGAATACATGCAGTGGCAACATCAGTATCAGGACCAACCGGCTGGCTGCGCTGCCTGCAGGGGCACGTTTTCAGTCGACCGGAGAACTTTCCATTGAGCCGCTTACGGCATCGACAACCATCGGCATTGCAGGGGGCACCGGCACACTTGCGTTACCCGCCACGTATTTCTCCACTAATTTCGTGGATGGGTTCAGCCGCATCAAAATCGGCAGTAGTACGCAAACCGCCAATATCGTTATGGCGGCAGTCACCTTTAATGATGACATCAGCCTGCAAACATCCGGTACAGTGTCCCAGACGGGTGCGATCACGGCAACTGCGCAACAATTGGATCTCGCGCGCGGAAGTTTCACCCTTACCAATACCGGGAATAACTTATCAAAATTATCGGGGAACGCGACTGCGATCAGTGTTGTCAACAACGCCGCACTCGAGTTGAAGACGATAGCTACCACAGGAACGATCAATATCCGCACACCCGCCCATGATATCACGCTCAGCGGAAACATCTCTTCGCAAAGCACAAGCGCTACAGCGGTGGTGATCGCTGCAGGAGCCGGTAGTGCCGCCGGCACCACTACCGGAGGAAATATTACCGTAACAGGCACGCCCATCCTGTCCGCAGGAACAGGCGGAGGCATACGGCTGCACTCTGGAACACTTGCAGGCAGTACAGGATTGTATCAGACAATGAACGCACAGATCGCCCAGGTGCGGTATAATACCGATATCAGTACTGCTGTTTTCAGTCCCGCACTCGCCAGCGGCATCAACATTCTGCTTCGTGAAAATGGTGCGGTGTGGACGGGATCCACTACAGATTACAATACCGGAACCAACTGGCGCGACGCAACCGTTCCGGCACCAGGTGCCAGTATCATCATCGACCCATCCGCCACTGCTGATCTTGTGCTCGATGCATCCAGAACCATAGGTGATCTGCATTTCAACGGAAGCAACCGCAAAGTTATACTTGGAAACTTTGACCTTACAGTAAACGGAATCCTTTATGATGTGGACGCGGCAAACTATATCCGGACAAATGGCACCGGACAACTCAGGAAGACCATTCCCAATAATGCATCGTTCAGTTTTGCAACTGGCAACAGTAGCTTTAACCCCGTGACGATCACCAACAGGACCGGCGCTTCCGATGAACTCCGTGTACGAGTACTGGATGTGGTTTATACAAATGGTTATAGCGGAACGCCCGTATCAGGAAAATATGTCAACCGCACCTGGGATATCGGCAAGACAAATGCCAATGGAGGAAGTGGACTGGACCTGCTGTTCAACTGGAATAATGATGAGATCAATTCTTTATTTGCAAATGCCGCGTTATACCACTACGGTTCAGGTTGGCAAAAACAAACAGGCAATACATCGTTTACATCCAACACGCTGACATACCAGGGATATACAGGAAGTTTTTCGCCCTTTGCAGTAGGAGATGCCGCTGTAGTATTGCCGGTAACCTGGATAGATTTCACCGCAAAACTTCAACAGCAATCCGTGTTGTTGAATTGGAGAACTTCGCTTGAAGAGAATACCGGTCACTACCGGATCCAACACAGTTCCGATGCGCAAAACTGGACTGAGCTGGGAAGCCTTCCTGCTGCCGGAAATACGCAACACGAAAGGCGGTATACTTATTTACATGCACAACCTGCCACCGGTATGAACTATTACCGTTTGTACCAGGCTGACGCAAATGGATCAGGTTCTTTCAGCAAGACGATCGGCATTCATGTTGGAATGAGTGTAGATGAATTGAAAATTTACCCGAATCCTGTTGTCAATGGATCGATAACCATTGCGCTTGAGGCGGCAAGCAACATTCAACTGCTAAATGCCGCAGGAAGAGTGCTGATCGAGAAGCAACTCAATAAAGGGAACCATCTGCTGTCAGTTGCAAATCTTGTTAAAGGCATTTATTTTATCCGGGCCGGGCAGACGACGAAGATTGTTATTATCAGGTAAAATGGCACTAAAGATTTGATTTTGGATGAATGAATGGGTGGTGATCAGGAGTGGCGGGTAAAGCCTAACTGTTAGAAGACATTACCGGATTGTTTAGCGTACGCTCCCGCTGATCCCGCAGATTTTAACAGCGCAGATCTAGCAGATTGATTTCCGGCATAAGGAATGTACCTGCGGTATCTGCGTTGTCAATTATAAAACAAAAATTGTGCAGGAGCCAACTGCTTGAGAGGCAGAATAAAATCTGCGGGAACCGTACCACGTCATATGCAAAGTCATGTCTTAACGAAATTGTTTCCTTGTCTACGTCATTCAGAATCGTCATACCCAGGAAGTCAGATGCCCGGAACATCGAGGCTGCTCTTTCTTCGTCTAATAATAAATATTAGTTTACTCCGGATGACGATCCTTAACTGACGGCTATGGGACTTGATCCGGCCCCAAAATCTGCCCTCACAATAAACCAGCTACAATCGCTACCTTCAAAGAAGCAAAATGTTTTGCAGGGTAACCGATTATGATCCATGCAGGTAGATAATTTCAATATACAGGGGCTAACCGATAGCGAGGTCAGCGCCGCCAGGGCTTCTTATGGTTCGAATGAGTTAAAGTATAAAAAGGAAAATGGGTTTATCGATACGCTGAAGAGCCTGATAAAGGAACCCATGCTGATCTTATTACTGGCTGCATCCTCTATTTATTTTATCAGTGGCAATACCGGCGACGGACTTTTTATGCTTTCTGCCATTGTGCTGGTATCAGCTATTTCCATTTACCAGGATGCAAGAAGCCGTAACGCACTCGCCGAGCTGAAGAACTTTATTCAACCCCGTTGTAAAGTGATCAGGAATGGAGTCGTTACACAAATAAGAAGTGAGGAACTGGTTGTCGGCGATAGTATCATGGTGGAGGAAGGTGAAGCGGTAGCGGCAGACGGCATTATTGTACATTCCAATGATTTTTCCGTAAATGAATCAATACTGACGGGCGAATCCTTTTCGGTTGAAAAAGATAAAACCACAAAGGATAATCTTATTTACTTTGGAACCACGGTGACGAGCGGTTTGGCGATCGCCACGATCACACATACAGGTAATGCCACGCGACTCGGAAAAATCGGGCAAAGCCTTGAGTCCATCAAAGAGGAAAAAACGCCGCTGGAGCTGCAGATAAATAATTTCGTCAAGAAGATGGTGGTCGTTGGTGCAGCGGTCTTCCTCATCGTATGGGCCATCAATTATTTTAAGACCTATAATATACTGGATAGCCTGTTGAAAGCGCTTACGCTTGCTATGAGCATTCTGCCGGAAGAGATCCCGGTGGCGTTCACTACATTCATGGCACTGGGAGCGTGGCGGCTAATGAAGCTGGGGATCGTAGTAAAACAGATGAAGACGGTTGAAACGCTCGGCAGTGCCACGGTGATCTGTACAGACAAAACAGGAACGATTACCGAAAATAAGATGAGCCTGGCGAAACTTTTTGTACTGACTTCCGGGAAAATTACCGCTGCCGATGATCAACTGACCGGCAACGAAAAGGAACTGATCACAATCGGAATGTGGGCAAGTGAACCCATCCCGTTCGATCCGATGGAAATAGCACTGCATCACCAGTATGAAACACAGACTGCGCTGGATGAAAGACCGGCGTTTAAAATGATCCATGAATATCCGCTGGGCGGAAAACCGCCGATGATGACACATATTTTCGAGAATAAAGAAGGTAAACGTATCATTGCAGCCAAAGGCGCGCCGGAGGCCCTGCTGAATTTAGTGTCCTTATCAGCAGCAGAACAAGAGCAGGTACAGGAAGCCATAGCGACGATCACTTCAGATGGATACCGGGTGCTGGCCGTAGCGCAGGCTGACTTCAGCGGCAACGATTTTCCGGCTACACAGCAGGAATTTCAATTTACATTTAAGGGGATTGTTGCATTTTATGATCCACCCAAAAAGAATATTGAGACGGTACTCACAAGCTTTTATGGCGCAGGTATCTCCGTGAAAATTATCACAGGGGATAATGCTGCAACAACCGCCGCTGTTGCAAAACAGATTCGCTTCAGGGGTTTTGAAAAAAGCATCAGTGGAGACGATCTGATGAAACTTTCGGACACTGCACTAAAAGAAACCGTTGCCAATACCAACATCTTCACCCGGATGTTTCCAGACGCAAAACTCAGAATCATCAACGCGCTGAAAGCAAACAATGAGATCGTGGCCATGACGGGTGACGGCGTAAATGATGGACCTGCACTAAAGGCCGCACATATTGGTATTGCCATGGGCAAAAAAGGTACGGAGATCGCGAAGCAGGCAGCTTCTCTCGTTCTTGTAGATGACGACCTCTCCAAAATGGTGGAGGCCGTGGCCATGGGAAGAAAGATCTACGCAAATCTTAAAAAAGCGATCCAGTACATTATTTCGATTCACATACCGATCATACTGACCGTATTCATCCCTTTGGCGCTTGGATGGATCTACCCGAATATTTTTACACCGGTACATATCATCTTCCTGGAGCTGATCATGGGCCCAACTTGTTCCATTATCTATGAGAACGAACCGATGGAAAAAAACACGATGATCAGTAAACCCCGGCCATTCAGCAGCACGTTTTTTAACCGGAAAGAATTAATGACAAGCGTTCTTCAGGGATTGCTGATAACCGCGGGAACCTTAGCCTGCTATCAGTACGCGGTGCATGAGGGATTCAATGAAGCCGTTACCCGCACAATGGTATTTACCTGTCTCATCACGGCCAATATTTTTCTAACGCTGGTCAACCGTTCGTTCTATTATTCAGTTTTTACTACGCTTACTTACAGGAACAACCTGGTGTTGCTGATCATCAGCGCAACAATCGTGATCATGGCGCTATTGCTTTTTATAGATCCCCTGACCAGTTTTTTCTCTTTCGATTCGCTGAGCGCGAATCAGCTGCTGGTGAGTGCCGGCATTGGCTGCCTGAGCGTTGTCTGGTATGAAATGGTGAAATGGAGAAAGCGGAGCTCAGACAGCAGAACAAGCTGATCCGGTATCTCACATATGCAGGAAGCACGTCTAATTCACAGATTAAACGACAGACCTCCATCAAGATAATAATTGCCTTTGGGGTGCACGAGATCCCGTCCGGCTGCAAGATCAATCTGCAGCCTTTTATTTATCTGGTAGGTGATCCCGATATCTGCAACATAGTTTACCGTTTGTAATGATCCATCGTAGAGGTATAATTCCATGAAAGTGCTGAACTTTTTATTCCAGCTATACGAATAACCCAGTAGGAAATTAAAAGACGGAGGCTGTGACAATTGTTGCCAGTTTGCGCCGATATTATAATAGAGACTGTTTCCGTTCTTAAAGCCATTACTGAAGCAAAGTTCCATAGCGAAGCCTGAACCCTGGCTCCCTGAAAGCGGAGGAGGGTAATATTCTGCGATCAACGCCGTTTTGGGAACTGCTTTGTGTTGCTTTAACAATAGCGTTTTCAGTCCGACAGAAGGTAGCTGAACGCTATAGGTCTTCATTTCCGGATCATACTGCAGGGAAAGGTCCATACGGGCTTCGAAGTAATTGCTGATGCCGAACTTCAGTGTGTTCTGGGATAGCTGGTAGATCCCATAGTGATTGTAAGTTGATATGTCTGAACCGGTAGCGAGCTGCCACGTTTTTTTTGCAATCAGATCAGGCGCATCCGAAAGACCCGGCCTGTCTGATGCGAAATTTTCGTCTTGTGCAAATACAACGGCTGTGTAAAGTATTGCTGTGATCACCAATATTTGCTGCTTAATGATTCCCTGAGGTGCAATCATCCCTCCGGGACATAAAGCAACCCTGTTGATCGGGTATTTCAGCAATGTCTTAATACAGGCCATCTTCAGTATAGCTGTTTGCAAAGCAAGCTAAACCCAAGAAAGGGTTCTTTCGGATAAAGTCGTTTAAAAGGCGGAATTTATCGCCGTGCTAGGCTCAAGGGCAGCCAGACCGGATCGTTCAGCCTCCTTTTTTAAGACCAGCCGCTGCGGTCGGTGTTTTATATACGCTGACGCCATTTGCTACATCGCAGGGCGTGATACATTTGTTATACTTCTGTGATGAGCCTGTCACATACGGTTTGTTTTTTTGTGATCATAAAACTAATTCGCCTGCTTAATCGGTATATCCGGAAAAACGAACGGCTGTGAATACTTTTGAGGTATGATCTGTCAGGCGGTCAAACTAAAATCAAATAGTCAGATGACGACCCAAAGAAAATGCCTTTCCTTTGTGTTAGGCTGTTTACTGGTTTGTGCCGCAAGATCTTCTTTTGCGCAGGGATGCAGCGATGCTGGTTTTTGTACAGTCGGAAGTCTTCATCAATTACAGGCTGAGGTCACCGGCAGACATCGTTTATCGATTGGGTTTTTTGCAGGAGTGGGAGATGAGAACGTATTTGTGTTTACACCGTCGTTGCAATATGATCGTCAGTTCAACAGAATGTGGAGCTTTCAGGCAAAGCTGACGGCCAACTATGCGGATGGTAATTTAGGAAATGCGGTTGGCCCCGGTGATCTTTTTATTTCCGGCACAAAGGTCTTCAACCCCGGTGCCGGCTGGCAGTGGTCTGCTACCCTGGGAACAAAGCTGCCTTTTAACCGGTCGAATCTAAAGAAGAACGGAAGGTCTTTACCCATGCAGTATCAAAGCAGCCTTGGAACGGTAGATGCCATAGCGGGCTTAAGTGTAAATGGCATGGGCTGGCAATTCTCGGCCGGTTACCAGCAGCCGCTTACCGGCAGCAACCTCAACGGATTTCTTCCCGCTTACTGGGCCGACAACAGCGACGCAGATAAATACCCATCTTCACTTGATCTGAACAGAAAAGCAGACGTATTGCTGAGGGCTTTCTACGAAGTGACCAGCGGCAGCAAGTTTCAATTCGGGGCCGGGTTACTGGGTATTTATCACCTGGGGCAGGACACCTACATCAATGCCAGCATCAGTAACAGCCCGATTAAGATCAATGGTTCAGATGGACTAACACTCAACATTACGGGTTCGGCAAGATGGCGCCTTTCCAAAGGGTTGCAGATCGGTGTGATAGCAGGCGCCCCCGTAGTGGCCAGGGATGTCAGACCGGACGGATTGACACGAAGCTTTGCTGTATCACCGGAGATCATCTGGAGTTTCTAGAAACATTGGGAGGTTCAATAAGTTCAAGAGTTTAAGAGGTTCAAGAGGTTTAAGAGGTTCAAGAGGTTTAGGAGGTTCAAGAGACTTCACTGCATTTGTAACCTGTCAAACCTCTTGAACCTGTCAAACCTCTTGAACTTGTCAAACCTCTTGAACCTGTCAAACCTCTTGAACTTGTCAAACCTCTTGAAC
>VFQP010001743.1_pt1 | contig 27203 bp, 23 predicted proteins | sample 3512351 | NCBI WGS metagenome assembly VFQP01 (sample SAMN10412372, study PRJNA504923) | tailings metagenome | isolation source: Relicate 1 Philex TSF1 revegetated site | place: Philippines: Tuba, Benguet | collected 2017-08-29
GCAAGATGTTCGCCGAATCCATTGGCCGGAACGCCACCCATGGCAGCGACTCGAAGGAAAACGCCGCTATCGAACTCGCTTGGTTCTTCGAAGGCAGCCACCTCGCCTAGTAGGAGAGCTTAAATTTGTTCACGGGGCGGGGCTCAATGCCTGCCCCGTTTTTCTTTTTGCACCTTGTCTCTGTGAGGCTCCAAGTGCGTATTTGCCGCTAATTCACTCTAGGCAAAGCAGTTCTCCATACCCACTCTTTCGGGCGGCTTGTTTGCGGATTTTTATGCTCGGATCAATAGTGCGAATGTTTCAAGTCCAACACAATTAGTAGTTGACTATCGCCGGAAATCTACCTTATCTTGGATAAGCACACGGTTGGGAGCGGCAGTCCCGCTTGCTCCTACTGGCGTTTGTCAGAGCGCTTTCCCTGGAACCCCCGAGCCAGGCTGCGGCGTGGGCTATACTTATTTTCGCCCCCCCCTTCCTCCCCCCGGAATTCCAGCTTTGCTGTTGCAGTAATTTTGTATCGAGGTTCTATCGATGGCCCAGTCGCGTCTTGCCGAAAATCCAGAACTTTTCCCGGGGTTGCATGCGGAAGTTCCGCCCACCAACATGCACGTGCGGAAACGCAACGGCAGTCTGGAACCGGTCAACGTCGCCAAGATCATTAAGGCTGTCGAGCGCTCCAGTGTCGGCCTCACCAGCGTGGACCCGATGCGCGTCGCCATCAAGACCATCGGTGGTCTCTACGACGGCGCTACCACTAAGGAACTGGCCTCTCTCTCTATCCAGACAGCCGCCGCGCTGATCGCCGAGGAGCCTGAGTATTCGCGGCTCGCCGCTCGCTTGCTGGCCGGCTACATCGACAAGGAAGTCCAAAGCCAGAATATCTTCAGCTTTTCGCAGTCCATTGAAATTGCCGCGAAGGAAGGACTCATCGGCGACGTCACCGCCGACTTCGTTTTGCAGAATGCCCGCAAGCTGAATGCCGCGATCGACGACCTCCTGACGGACCGCTTCGAGTTCTTCGGCCTGCAAACCGTCTACGACCGCTACCTGCTGAAGCATCCGCAGAAGCGCCGCGTGCTCGAAACGCCGCAGTACTTCTTTATGCGCGTCGCTTGTGGCCTGAGCGAGAACGTGCACGAGGCTATCGATTTCTACCGCCTCATCGCATCGCTTGATTACCTGCCCTCCACGCCGACATTGTTCAACTCCGGGACGCGCCATGCGCAAATGTCGAGCTGCTACCTGCTCGATTCCCCGCAGGATTCCCTGGAAGCGATCTACGACAAGTACAAGGACGTCGCCCTGCTCTCGAAATTTGCGGGCGGCATCGGCCTGGCCTACCATCGCATCCGTTCGCGCGGCAGCTTGATCCGTGGCACAAATGGTAAATCGAACGGCATCGTGCCTTGGCTGAAGACGCTTGATTCCTCCGTTTCCGCCGTGAACCAAGGCGGCAAGCGCAAGGGCGCGGCTTGCGTGTATCTGGAAAGCTGGCACGCCGATATTGAGGACTTCCTCGAGCTGCGCGACAACACCGGCGACGAAGCGCGCCGCACTTACAACCTGAACCTGGCGCATTGGATTCCCGACCTGCTCATGGAGCGTGTCGAGAGCGACGGCTTATGGAGCCTATTCGATCCCTCCTTGTTTCCCGATTTCACGGACTGCTACGGCAACGAGTTCCGCGCCAAGTATGAAAAGGCGGAGGCCGAGGGCCGCTTCGTCAAGCAAGTGAAGGCCCGCGAGCTCTATGCCCGCATGATGAAGACGCTGGCGGAAACAGGCAACGGCTGGATGACTTTCAAGGACGCGTCGAACCTGAAGTCCAACCAAACCGGCAAGCCCGGCAACGTCATCCATCTCTCGAATCTCTGCACGGAAATCCTTGAGGTGACAAGCGAAAGCGAGACCGCCGTCTGCAATCTCGGCTCGATTAATCTGGCTCGCCACGTCATTGACGGCGCCTTCGACTTCGATAAACTCGGCCGAACCGTCCGCCGCGCGGTTCCTTATCTCGACCGAGTCATAGACATCAACTTCTATCCGACTGCCACGGCCGCCTCTTCCAACAAGCGCTGGCGTCCGGTTGGCCTAGGCATCATGGGCTTGCAAGACGTTTTCTTCCAACTGCAACTACCCTTCGATAGCCAGGCTGCGCGCAGCTTGTCCAAGAAGATCCAGGAAGAGATCTATTTCAACGCGCTGTCGGTCTCGGCCGAACTGGCGGAGATGTACGGCGCGCACTCGGCCTTCCCGGAAACCCGGGCCGCACAAGGCCAACTGCAGTTTGAAGCCTGGGGCGTGACGCCGGAGCATCCCGAGCGCTGGAACGAATTGCGCCAGAAGATCCGTCAATTCGGATTGCGCAATTCGCTGTTGATCGCGATCGCTCCCACCGCGACGATCGCTTCCATTGCAGGCTGCTACGAGTGCATCGAGCCGCAAGTCTCGAATTTATTCAAGCGCGAAACCCTGAGCGGCGACTTCCTGCAGGTGAATCGCTATCTGGCCACGGAACTGAAAAAGCTCAATCTGTGGACAGAGGACGTGCGCAACAAGCTGAAGTTGGGCGAAGGCAGCGTGCAAGACATTGCCGAGATCCCGCAAGCATTGCGTGAGGTCTACCGCACGGTGTGGGAAATTCCGATGCGTTCCTTGGTGGACATGGCAGCCGAGCGTGGAGCCTTCATCGATCAGAGCCAGTCGCTCAATCTCTTCATTGAAAGCCCGACCATCGGCAAGCTCTCCTCGATGTACATGTATGCCTGGAAGAAGGGCCTGAAGACGACGTATTACTTGCGCTCGAGGCCTGCTTCAAAGATCGCAAAGGCAACCACTACGCAGGTAGCGGCTAGCTCTGCGAATCCACAGGTGGAACCCGCCAAGGCTATCGCCTGCTCGCTAGAAAATCCCGAAGCCTGCGAATCCTGCCAGTAAATGGCGTCATCATTATTACGGAGTATTACGCCATGATTCTCGATCCCGGCTTCAATCTTACTTTGCGCCCCATGAAGTACCCCGTCTACTTTGAAATGTTCAAGACGGGCATCAAGAACACCTGGACTGTCGACGAAGTAGATTTTTCGATGGACGTCACAGACCTGCGTTCAAAGATGAATCCCGCCGAGCAGCATTTGATCAAACGGCTCGTCGCCTTCTTCGCTACCGGCGATTCCATCGTAGGCAACAACCTCGTGCTCAACCTCTACAAGCACGTGAACTCGCCCGAGGCGCGGATGTATCTTTCGCGGCAGCTTTATGAAGAAGCGTTGCACGTGCAGTTTTATTTGACGCTGCTCGACACCTACATCACGGACCCGGCGGAGAGGGCCGCGGCGTTTGCTGCCGTCGAAAACATTCCGAGTATTCAGAAGAAGGCCGACTTCTGCTTTAAGTACATCGATTCGATCAACGAACTCACGGAGTTGCGCACCGATGCCGATATGCGCAAGTTCCTCTTGAATCTCGTCTGCTTTGCCACCTGCATTGAAGGCCTTTTCTTCTTCGCGGCATTTGCTTACGTTTATTACCTGCGCTCGCGCGGTTTGCTGCACGGCTTGGCAGCGGGCACCAATTGGGTTTTCCGCGATGAGAGTGCGCATATCGAGTTCGCGCTCGAGGTGATCAATAACGTTCGTACCGAAAAGCCCGAGCTCTTCGACGCCGCGTTCGGCCAACAAGTCACCGAGATGATCAAGGAAGCCGTGGATTGCGAATACGCCTTCGCCGAGGATACGCTGAGCCAAGGCGTGATGGGACTGTCGCTAACGCAGATGCGCCAATACCTCGAGTACATCGCCGACCGGCGTTTGATCTCTTTGCAGCTTGCGCCCGTTTACGGCTCGAAGAATCCCTTCGCGTTCATGGAACTCCAGGACGTGCAGGAACTGACTAACTTCTTCGAACGCCGCGTCTCGGCCTACCAAACCGGCGTCACTGGTGAAGTGGCTTTCGAAGAAAGCTTTTAAGTTTAATCGCAACCCGGGCGGCGTTCATTCGTATCCTTGAGAAGGATATGGAACGCCGCCTTTTTCTGTCCGCCCTAGCTGGCGCCACATGGGCGCAGGATGCCGAGCCCATTCGCGTCACGGTCAACCTGGTCAATGTCCCTTTCACGGTCGCGGACGCCTCCGGGCGCCTCGTTTCGGATTTGGGAATCGACGACTTTGAGGTCTTTGAAGATGGTCAGGCGCAGAAGGTGCGCTTCTTCTCTCGGGCCTCGGAGTCGCCATTGACGCTCGCAGTACTGGCGGATGTCTCCGGTTCCCAAGACGATTATCTAAAAGAGCATCGGAAGCATCTCAAGGACTTCCTCAAGACCGTTCTAAAGCCGCAAGACAAGGCGATGTTGATTTGCTTCGGCGCGAACATTTACGAAGTCTCCACGCCCGATGCGCAGCCCGAACGGCTGGACGAGGCGCTTAAGGACTTTCAGAAAGCCAAGAACGTTTCTTCTTATCGCAAGCTGGGTCCCAAGGAAATCCGAGACAACGCTTCGAGTTTCTACGACGCCACGGTGGAGTCCGCACTGGCTTTGCAAAGCCTGGAGGGCCGACGCGCGATCATTCTCTTCAGCGATGGCGAGGACAACTCAAGCGCCCGGAATTTGCTCGACGCGATCGAGACGGCACAGGAACATTCGGTAACCGTCTTCTGCCTTCGCTACACCGAACTCAAGAAAGGCGGCGTCTGGGGCGCGCGCAACAAGTACGGCCGCTCCGTCATGCAACGCATCGCGCAAGAGACTGGAGGCCTGGAGTTTGATGCAGCCGAGGAGGACGACTTAAAGTCCGCCTTCCGCCAAATTTCGGAGTCCTTGCGCAATTCTTACGATCTCGCTTACACCAGCACACAGCAGGAACGCGACTCGACTTTCCGGAAGATTCGAATTAAACCCAAGAACCCCAACCTTCGCGTGCGGCATAAAACCGGCTACTACGCCCGCCCAAGCTAGCTGGGCTATAAGATTGAAGGGCATGCGGACTTTCCTGCTCTTCGCCGTTGTCTACTCCTCACAAGCCGCCACCTTCCGTGAGGCGGCAAAGGTCATCGAACAGCGTTGCGCCTCCTGCCACGCCGAAGGCGGGATCGGCCCCATGCCCCTCACGAGCTACGCGCAGATTCGGCCTTACGCCGCCGCCATCCGCCAAAGCGTCGCCAAAGGTAACATGCCGCCGTGGCACGCTGACGAGGCCAGCTCGAGACATATTGCCAATGCTCGTCTGCTCAGCGCCTCCGAGAAAGAGACTCTGCTTGCTTGGCTCGCTGAGGGCGCCAAGGACGAGGCCGGTGTTCGCATTGGGAGTCCCGAGGCGAACAGCGGCTGGCGTCTTGGGAAGCCGGACATCGTTCTGCGCATTCCAGGGATGAAGGTTCCCGCGCAGGGCACGCTTGAATACGCCTTCCTCGTCAACCAACTCAATTTGCCCAAGGACACCTGGATCGCGGCGGCCGAGTGGAAGATCGACCAAAAGGCCGTCGTGCACCACATCAATGCATTCACCCGGCCCAAGGGGTCGAGTTATGTCGCTGATGCAAAGCCTGGAGAGATCTACGTGGCCAGCCGCGCGGAACGAGCCGCCAAACGCCCCGACGAGCGCGAGATCGACCGCCGCGAACTGCTCTTGGGCTACGAACCCGGTTATCTGCCCCAGCCCTGGGGCTCCGGTCGCGCGAAGCTGCTCAAGGCCGGCGCCGACATCATTTTCGAGATGCACTACACCGCGAATGGAAAAGAGCTTGTCGACCATTCCGAACTGGGGCTTTACATCGCCAAGGAGCCAGTCCGCGAACGCGTGCTGACCATCACGCCCGCCGATGCGAATCTGGAGATTCCTCCGGGCGTGGCCAACTACGAATCGAAAGTCAGCGCCACCTTGCTGCGGGAGGCGAAGCTCGTAAGCCTGCAGCCGCACATGCATTTACGGGGCAAGGCCTACGAGATCCTCTTGAACGGCGAGCCGCTACTGCGAGTGCCCCGTTACGACTTTAATTGGCAGACCACCTATTTCCTCAAAAAGGAAATCGCTCTCAAACCCGGTGCGGTGCTGTCCGCTACTGGCTGGTTCGACAACTCCGCGAACAACCGTTACAATCCGGACCCCACACAGACGATCCGCTGGGGCGATCAGAGTTGGGAAGAAATGAATGTAGGATTTATGGAGATCGCGATTCCCGCCAACGCAGATCCCGATGTTGTAAAGCTGAGCGGAACCACTCGCCCCCAAGGAGGCAGACAATAACATGCGCGTAGCGCCCTTCGCCCTCTTACTCGCCGTTTCGATCTCGACGGCATTCGCTCAGGAGATTAAGATTGTCGCCTACCGCACCGCGCCACGGCTGCTCGCCGATTGGGCGACAGCCTCAAATAAGGTGAAATTAGTCAACGTTGGCGATGATGCGCTATTGGCCAGCGAGATCCAAGATGCCGACGCGGTAATCGGGGAGGTGCCGCCGCGGATTTTGGAAATGGGTAAGAGACTCAAGTGGATGCAGATCACCAGCGCAGGCGTGGAGCGCGTCTTGCATCTTTCCGGCTCCAACTACCTGCGCGATTCGAACATCGTTCTGACGAACAATCAAATCGTGCAAGGGCCCGAAATCGCCGATCATGCCATGGCCATGCTGCTGGCCTTGGCGCGTATGTTGCCGCTCTACATCAAGGACCGTACGGACGAGAATTGGCGGCGTGAGCCGTTTCGCGGCATTGAACTCAATGGTAAGAAGGCGCTTGTCATTGGCTGCGGCGGGATCGGCCAGCAGATCGCGGTCCGAGCTTGGGCTCATGGGATGAAGGTCACTTGCGTCGATCCGGAAGACATCCCATACTCCCCATTCATTGTCAAAGTAGTAAAGCCCGACATGCTCGACAAGGAATTGCCCGACACGGATGCCGTATTGATTTCCGCGCCGCATACGCCGAAAAGTCACAAGATGATGGGGCCCAAGCAGTTTAGCCTGATGAAACAGAATTCTTACTTTGTCGCGGTGAGCCGCGGCGGCATTTACGATCTTCCCGCGCTCATCAAGTCGCTCGACGAGCGCCGCTTGGCCGGCGCGGGCGTGGACGTCACTGACCCTGAGCCTTTGCCCCAGGGCAATGCGCTGTGGAAGTTCGACAACGTCATCGTCACCCCGCACATCGCGGGCCGATCCGATCAGGACGCCGCGCGCATGCAGGGCACGGTGAAGGAAAACATTCGCCGCTTCGCCGAAGGGCTGCCTTTGTTGAACGTCGTCGACAAGCAGAAAGGCTACTAAGAATTTCCTGGCATCGATGACAGAGTTTTCGCGGCTCTTGCGCCTAACCTCAGTGAAAGCAAGCCGCCGTGAAATACACCGCAGTACCCAGTCACACCAAGTTCCAGTCTGATTCCAGTGTTTCCTTTGCCTTTCGCAAGGGCGACATCGTTTTGCGCCGCATCGACGAGTTGCTTGAAGCGCGCTGGTGCGCCAAGGACGCCGCCAAGCGTTTCATCTATTTGAGCGATATCTTCTTCACGGCCGATTACTGGCTGAAGAGTTTCAAGACGAATCCCAACATGGATAAGAAGCGCGAAACGGCCGTCAATGCACTTTACGCCGTTTGCGCCGAAGAGCTCTGCGCCTTCTTCGGCTGCACGATCAACGGCTTGCCCCGCGAGTTGGAATTCATGTGGGGCCGCAACTTGTCTTCCTGTGGCGTCTTCGTTGACATTGTCAAGGATCGAGCCAAATACATCTCCCGTGCGGAAGCCGCTCAATACAAACTGAAGTTCAAGAACGGCAAGGCCTACATGCTCCCCTGGCACCGGGCGGCGGACGTCAAGGCCAAACTGGAACTCTGCGACTCCAAGCACTCCTACACCAAGGAAGCGCAGGTCCTGGGTGGCCTCCCGGCCGACAACTACGGTTTCTTTGTATTGAGCATGAGCCGCGATCTATACATGGCCAAACATTTCACCTGCGGGCCGAATGGCGAGAAGGGCTTCTACCATTCCTCCTACATCGGTGGTGATTCTGTGGCCTGCTCCGGGACAATGTTGATCGAGAATGGCGTCATCAAACGAATCCGTACGAACAGTGGGCACTATCAGCCCCATGCCAACAACATTCGCAGCCTGATCATGGCGCTTCGGATGTGGGCCGTGCCCCTGGAGAAGGTTGTCTTCGAGGACTTTAAGGGCAATGTGATCGGTAAGTCCGGTTCCGTGCTCGAAATCGTGGAAGAGACGAACAAACTCGACAACCTCAAGAAGGGTCACAACAAGACGATTGACGACAGCAAGAGCGGCTTCGACCGCAAGCCGATGCCCGATCTCACGCAGCGTCCGGACCCACGCACGAACTGGGGCAATCGCCCGCGCCTGCCGGAAGTCCAGCCGCCAGCAGTGCGCGGTCTCTAGAACAACTACTCCGCCTTTTTGGCCGTGAACTCCGTCACCCAATCGATAAAGCTCTTGTACCAAAGCAGGCTGTTCTGGGGTTTCAAAATCCAGTGGCCTTCATCCGGAAAGAGCAACAACTTGGAAGGCACTTTGTTCATCTGAAGCGCTGTGAACAATTGCATTCCCTGGCCCACGGGGACCCGGTAATCGAGTTCCCCGTGGATCACCAGCGTTGGGGTCTTAAAGTCTTTGGCAAAGTAACTCGGGCTCCACTTCGCGTAGCTATCGGGGTTGTCCCAGGGAAATCCCTTAAACTCCCAATTCACAAACCAAAGCTCTTCGGTTTCTCCGGCCATGGAACGCAAATCGTAAACCCCCGCGTGGCTTACGAAGGCTTTGAAGCGTGTGGAATGTCCCAGCAGCCAATTCACCATGTAGCCGCCGTAGCTGCCGCCCGCCGCGGCAAAGCGCTCTTTGTCGGCCCAGGGTTCGCCTTCAATCTTGTCCACCACGGCCATCAGATCGTCGTAGACCTTGCCGCCCCAATCGTCGTTGATTCCATCCGTGAACGCCTGCCCATAACTCGTACTGCCGCGAGGGTTCGGCATGACGACCACGAATCCCGCGTTGGCGAAGACTTGCGGATTCCAACGATAGCTCCAGGAATGCCCCCAAGCGCCTTGCGGGCCGCCGTGGATCAGGAACAACACGGGATACTTCTTTTTCGGGTCGAAGCCCGCCGGCTTCAGTACGAAGCTATGAACCTTTGCTCGTTCCGCGCCGTCTACGGTGATTTCTTCGGGCGAGGGAATCGCGAATTGATCCAAAAGGCTTTCGTTCAATTTGGTCATCGCTTCCGGCACGGAGCGCGGCGAAGCCTTGAAGATCTCCACCGGCTTGGTCGCGGAGTGTTCCGTGTAAATCATCGTCCTGCCGTCCGGGGTGAATTGAACGTCGTCAATGGTCGACGCTCCCGCCACTACGGTCTGCGCACCGCCGCCGGCCGCTGGCATCATCTGCAGATTCACGCGCCCGCGGTCGGCCACCGTAAAGAACAAACGCTTGGAGTCGGGGCTCCAAGTGAAGCTTTCCACCCAGCGGTCCAGGGACTCCGTCAGGATCGTAGCCGAGCCGCTTGTGCGGTCCATCACGACCAGGCGCCACTTGTCGCTCTCGTAGCCAGCCTTGGATTGCGCCCGGTACGCTAGTAGCTTGCCATCCGGCGAATAGGCTGGCGAGTTGTCCGCCGCCGGGTTCATGGTCGTAATTTTCTTGGCCTCGCCGCCCGCCAGTGGCACGACAAATAGATCGCTGTTCGTCGACATCGCGAGGTTCTCGTCCTGGTTCATCACAAAGCACAGTTCCGTGCCGTCGGGAGAAATCGCGTAATCGTCAGGCCCGCCCAGAGAGAACGGGGGCACATCGCGCGGCCCGGGCGTCAAATCCTTGGCTACGCCTCCTTCGATGGGAACGACGAAAAGGTGGTTGCGTTTCTTGCCTTGGAATTCTGTCCAATGCCGGTAGAGCAGGGAAGTGTAGCTGCGGGCCTTGACCTTGCTCTTTGCCTCTTCCTCGGCCTTTGTCTTGTTGCAGGCGTCGTCCGGGCAATCTGGGTATACCGCGCTCTGGAATACGACATTCTTCCCGTCCGGACTCACCAGCACCCCACCGGCCTCCGTGGAGATGTTCGTTACTTGAGCCGCACCCGTACCATCGGGCGCCATTCGCCAGATCTGAGCCTCGCCGCTTCGATTAGACACGAAGACGATTTGCTTGGAATCCGGAGTCCACTTGGGGCGCTCATTCAAGGATCCCTGGGTCGTAAGCTGTCTGGGAGTTCCGCCCTCCATCGGCACGGTGTAGATGTGCCGGGCTGAGGTATTGCCATCGATATCGAATTTACGGACGACAAATGCGAGCGTCTTCCCATCCGGGGACAGCGCGGGCTCCTGCACGCGCTGGAGCTTCCAGATCGCCTCGGCGTCCAACATCTTCTTCTGAGCCTCAACGGTGAGGGCGCTCAGCAGGAACACGAGGTAAAAAATTCGACGCATGTTATTCCACTTTCTAGTTTATTCCGCACCTGGAGAATCTTGCGGCATTTTGCGGCGCTCTTCCGCTTAATGGATTGAGGGACGGATATGAGCTACACCAACTGGTACGAAGGCCGCGAACGATGCACCATTAAGCCGAGTCAAATCAAGGCCCCTAGCATGCAACGGAATAAAGAAATGACAGCCCAAGTGATGCAGGGCGCTTTCAATACCTATTACGATGGCTGGCAGGCCGTCAACCGCATCACAAGCATCATGTATCAGCGGAAGTACTCCAAGGCCGCGCAGGACAAGATCTATGCCTTGCGCTACGCCATGGAGAAGGACCTCAAGAGTGCCTGCTGCACAGGCTGGTACGACCTGCACTTCACCTTTAAGCACATCTACCAAAACAATGGCTCCTTCTACGATGACACCTGGAACGGCTGGAAGGGTTTCTGCAACATCCCGATGGGAGTCTCGAATTTCATTGACGCTCTTGAGGCGAAGGGCGGCACATTTGCCAACTCTGCTGCCGCTTTCACGCGTGCCCAAAACGATGCCAAACGTGCAGCCGACGCCGGTCGCTGGGAGAAGGTAGGAGAACACTTGGAATCCATCAAGAGCACCCTGGAGAACTATGGCCCCTATCTATGGGTTTGTATCCCCGGTAACCCTGGCAAAGCTCCGCATTACGTGGAACTCGTAGCCAAATGCATCGACTATGCCGGACAGATTCACGGCGCCTTGAACAAGGGGCTCCAGGCGGAGCAGAAACTCCATGCAGCCCATAACGACCCCAACTTCAAACGCGATATCTATGTCGAGACGATGGCCGCCGTTGTGGGACGCCTGCCCGTCATGGGCCCTCTATATGCCGAAGCGATCAAGGGCATCCCGGGCGCTATCGATTACTTCAAGAAGATCGCTCGCCAGCGGGACGCCGACATCCAGGAAATCATGCGCTAGCGGTAGAATGGCGCCCAAGTCACCCATCGCGGTCCGTAATGAGGCGCTGCCTTGCCGAACTCCAAGGCCCCCAAGTCCGGACCTTGCCCGGTGTAGCCGTCGTTGACGGTGGCCAGCTTAACGCCCTTGTCGATCGCCTTCGCTCCTGCCTTGAGATTGAAATTCAAATCCATCGCATGATAGACGCGATGACGCTCTGCGGGGTTCGAGGGCTTAAGGTTCTCGAATACATTGAAGTCCACTTCGACTCCATGCGTCTCCTGCCCTGTAGCTTTCTGCAACTCTCCCAGTGTTCCGAAGTTTTGTTCCTTCCCGCCTGCTATCCACACGTACTGCGCCTCGGCGCCTTTGTTTGGCCGGAAACCGTTGTAATCGCTACTGAAGCTAGGCGTGGCATGAGCCCACACCATAATTCCTTTGCCGGGTGAGTCCTTGCCCAGGAAGAGGTTGTTGCGGAAGTGTGAATTGGAATACGGTTCCTTCGCGCCCTGCTCGCCGATAAAGGTGTTGTGATACACCACGATCCCCGCAGGCGCTGCGTTGAACTTCAGCACATTCCCTAGCGGCACGTTGTAGAGCAGATTGTGCATGAAGTAGACCGGGCCGCCGAACATTGGTTGCGCGCTATACCCGTTATGCGCCGCATTCACCCCTCGATTCTGAAACACGCGGATGTTGTGTGAGCCGCCATCGGATTCGATGAAGTCGTCGTTGGATAGGTGAATGTCGTTGTTGTAGATGTCGACGGAGGAAGTCTGCCTCTCCAAGTCCGCTTCTGGCGGACCATAAGTAGAAATACAAATTCCATCGTGGAAGTAAGCGATGGCATTGTGCCGGATCACGTGCCCCGGTCCGTAAACCTTGATGGCAAAGAAACTCCGCAGTTGGTGAGACGGATAGATGCCCGCCGTTCGCTGCCCGGCCTGATTCCAGCCGATCATCCGCATCTGATCCTCGCGGCCTAGAAATAAATTGTCCGAGATCAAAAAATCCTGGGACCCCGCATACTCCGTCCAAACGCCCACGCCGATATCCTCAAAACGGCAGTTGCGCACCGTCAGATTCGTTGCCCCCAGCACTTCTTTTTCTCCCGCAAAGATCGCGATCTCCGTGTTCCGGAACGTCAGGCCGTCGAAGATATGGTGCGCGCTGGCGATCACATCGAAAATCTTGTGATTCCCCGCGCCATCCAGGATGACTTCCCCATCGCCCGCGCCTTTAATCGTGATCGGCTTCTCGGCCGTACCCTTCAGCGACAACGACATGTACCCGTGGAAGGGCGCGCTCAATGGATCCACATAATTCAAGCGCTCCGGCCGGTATAAGCCCGCGTGCATGAGAATCGTGTCGCCCGGCTGCGCCTTCTTCATGCGCACCGCTGTCCAATCCCCCCGCCCTTCGCCGTAGTAAGCCGCTTTCAACCCAATGAAGCTGGGCTCGATCTTTGGCCCCACATGATCGTTCGGATAGACGTGCAACACCCGCCCGCCTTCGTACGGCCTCGGCTCCGCCCTTGTAGAAACCGTGACGCGCTCCACCGCTTTCCCCTCAACACCATCGGGATCCTGCATCGTGAATTCGCACTCATAGGTCGTTCCCGGCTCCAAATGAAAAATGCTCCCTGCGAAGCCATGCGGCACCGTGTAAGTCATGCTCTCTCGCTCGCGAAACACGCGCTCCCCGCCAATGCGCAATAGCGGCAAGCCCAGCCGCCATTCCTGGGTGCCCTGCTTACGAAAGCGGACGCTCACGCCAGCGTTACGATTCACATCGCCCTCGATCGCCCACTCGAATCCCAGGTTAATAAGCGTTGGATGCTCCACGAAAAAGCGCCCGGGTTTGGTAGCGTTCTGCGCCATTACTGCACACGCAGCGAGAAGAAAGATCGAATATCGCATGGTTGCCTTGCTCGCAGCTATTTAATCAAGCTTTACAGTCTGAGGGGAGCATTCTGCGAAAATGAAATAGAATGCTTGAAACTCTCCGTCCAGGCGCGCACGCAAATTCCGCCCGGGTTGTCCTCTTCGATTTCGACGGTACGCTTTCCCTTATCCGCACTGGCTGGGTGAACATCATGATTCCGATGATGGTCGATATCCTCGCAGACCTGAACTCCGGCGAATCCCGCGAGGAACTAGGCGTCATTGTTGAAGATTTTGTCGGCCGCCTGACCGGCAAAGAAACTATCTACCAAATGATGGAACTTGCGGATCAAATCAGGAAACGCGGCGGAGCGCCGGAAGATCCTAAGGTCTACAAGAAGATGTACCTCGATGGGCTGCACGCAATGATAGCCGACCGTCTCGAAGGTCTGCGCTCGGGCGCGATCCAGCCGGATTCCGCTATGGTTCCGGGCTCGCGCGCTCTTCTGGAAGATCTCCGTGCCCGTGGGCTGAAGCTCTACCTCGCTAGCGGCACCGACCACGAGAATGTCGTCGAGGAGGCCAAGCTCCTCAAGATCGATCATTACTTTGATGGTGGCGTCTTCGGCGCACTCGACGATTTGAGCAAGTTCTCTAAAGCTCTCCTCGTAAAGCAAATCGTGGAATCCAGCGAATACACCGGCGAGGAGTTCCTTGGCTTCGGCGATGGATATGTTGAAATCGAAGTCGTTAAGCAGGCCGGTGGCACCGCCGTGGGCGTCGCCTCCGACGAACCGGCTTGTGAAAAAATAGACGACTGGAAGAAGCAACGATTAGCGGGCGTCGGCGCCGATTTCATCGTCCCGAATTACAAAAATCTGCCCGCTTTGATGGGATCGCTCTTCCCCAACTAGATGCTCGTTCGCAAATCAGTTCTTTACCGCTCGCGCCCCAGTAAACCGCCGCTAGCGGCAAACATTCCTGTCCCTGTAAGCCACAACCCATGACCGCACAAGAGATCCTGAACAAGCTGCCGGAACAAAACATTCTGGTCGTAGGCGACATTTGCCTGGATCGATGGTGCTACTACGATCCCTCTGCGGCGGAAGCATCCCGGGAGACGGGCATCAACCGCATCGGCGTGGTGAAAGTCGAATCCACCGCCGGCGCTTGCGGAACCATCGCCAACAATCTTTCCGATCTTGGTGTCGGAAGGGTCTCCCTGCTTGGCGTGATCGGCGAAGACGCCCATGGCGAAGAACTCTTCCGCTGCCTTGCCAAGCGCGACATCGGCGTGGATCTAGTGATCCACAGTGCGGGCGTACAGACATTTACCTACGTCAAGCACATCAACAGCGACACGGGCGTCGAAGACCTTCCTCGCGTCGATTACATTAACACGCGTCCTTTGCCCGCCTTCCTGGAAGCGCAAATGGTGCAAAACATAGACTCCTTCGCGCACCTCTTCGACGCCTTGATCGTTTGCGATCAAGCGGAAACGAGCGCCGGCGGAGTCATCACGGCCAACGTCCGCGCCGCCCTTGCACGCTTTGCCAGCGCCCACCCCGGCAAAATCGTCTGGGTCGACTCGCGCAGCCGAGCCGAACATTTCCGCAATGTCTATCTCAAGCCCAACGAACAAGAGGCCCAAGAGTCGTCTCTTCGCCTTCTTGGAAAAAACGACCCCACCGCCTTCACGCGCACGCTCGAACTACGCGCATTGGTTGTTACGCAAGGCGACAAAGGCGTCGCCTGCTATGAGCAACACCAAACCACGCACATTCCCGCGCCTCCTGTCGACAAGATCGTCGATATCTGCGGCGCTGGCGATAGCTTTTCAGCTGGCGCGGTCAGTGCGCTGGTCAGCGGCGCTAACTTGCAAGAGGCCCTTGCTTTCGGGAATCTTGTCGCCAGCATAACGATTACCAAACGCGGCACTGGTACGGCGCACCCCGAAGAAGTCCGCGCGGCTTCCCGCAGACACTCCATCCTCGCTTAGGTATGAATACTCTCGCTGTCGATATTGGAGGCACCAAATTCACGCTGGCCCTCTTCGAAGACGACCGGTTGATCCTGCGCGAGTCCCGCGCGACGGATCGCCAGGGCGGCCCCGCCGCAATGTTGGCAGCCATCGATGAGACTGTACAGGCTTGGCGCGCGCAATATCCTATCCACCGCTGCGGTATTGGCTTCGGCGGACCTGTGAATTTCGCCGCCCAGGCCGTCTTCCTTTCTACCCATGTCGCCGGTTGGGACGAGAACCCCCTCGTCGACACCATAGAGCGCATCTCTGGCGCGCCCGCCATAATGGACAACGATGCGAACGTTGGCGCCTTGGGCGAGGGCGTGCATGGAGCGGGGAAACTGCAACGCCCCCTCTTCTACATGACGCTTTCCACGGGCATCGGAGGCGGCATCCTCACCGAGCACGGGGTCTTCCGCGGCGCGGACTCCTATGCCGGCGAACTCGGCCACATCACAATCCGCCCCGGCGGCCCCGCCTGTCTCTGTGGCTCCCAGGGATGCTTCGAGCGCCTCTGCTGCGGCCTCTGGCTCGAACGCGACCACGGCGCGCCTGCCCATGTGCTCCTCGAGGACCCGGCTTTTGTGGACAAATACGTGGTCGATCTTGCGCTTGGACTGAAATCCGCCATCATGCTTCTGAATCCCGCCCGTATCGTAATTGGCGGGGGCATCTCCAAGGCCGGCCCCAAACTATTCGATCCACTGCGCCGCGAACTGCGGCGTCAAATTACCAACTGGTCTCGCGCCCGTATCGATGTAGTACCCGCCTTGTTAGGGGACGACAGCGTGCTCTACGGTGCTCTTGAACTTTCGAAGGAAAAACATCCATGACTTACACGGAATCCTACCGCGACAAATTGATCGCCACGTTGAACGGTCTCGACTTGAAAAAGGTCGACCAAGCCTACGACATGATGCGCGAAGCCCGAGCCCAAGGCCGCACGATCTTCCTCACCGGCAATGGCGGCAGCGCCGCCAGCGCTTCGCACTTCGTTTGCGACATGTTGAAAGGCGCCAGCTTCCAGAAGACCGAACGCTTTCGCATCATGTCGCTGCACGACAATATGCCGACGCTAACGGCTTATTCCAATGACGTGGACTACCACGATGCTGCGCTCGAGCAATTGAAAAACTTCGCCCAGCCCGGCGACATCTTGATTGCCATTTCCGGATCCGGCAATTCCCCGAATGTCCTGCGCGCTATGGAATACGCCAATGCCAACGGGCTAAAGACCATTGCCCTCAGCGGCCGCAGTGGCGGAAAGCTAAGTCCTCTTGCCCAGCTCGACGTTCATACCGACGAGCAGCACATGGGCCGCATCGAGGACGCTCATATGATCGCCCTCCATATGATCTGTTACCGCTTCATGGAAGAAAGCTAAATACCGAGCTCTTGCCCGGCTTCATCCGACTCGACAGTAGGAGAAGCATTACTTCTTAAACAAGCTATCGAAGGCTGCACGTGCATCCTGCGCATTACGCGGTGTGGAGATTTCCTCCAACGGCTTCTGAGCATGCCCATAGCCGGCCGCCTGCTGGACATTGGCCTGCTGACCATTCGATCCGTTTACCGCCAAGCCTCCAAAGCCACCCAAGCTCGGCTTCGCCGCCGGTGTATCCCGCGCCACCGTAACGCGCGGCTTGAAGAACGTGCACTCGTTGTTCTGGTCCTTCTTGTTCACCCGCTCCGGAATTGGCTTCAGGCACTGGAAGCGGGTCGATGGTTCGAAGTGCGTGCACTGTTTGCAGCAGTGCAGAGCACTATTGCACTTCGGGCAATTTTCCCGAAAGTCCATGTCCATCGGCAGCGTCGTAGAGCAGTTCCAGCAACGGCTTGCCGTAACGCTCTGCACCAGCCGCGGCAGACGCGGCCCGGTAATATCTATGGACGGCTTTGGCCCTTGATTCCGGGGGCGGTCGAAGCGCTCGTCGCGATAGCGGTCGTCCTTGAAGGGACGGCTACGCTCGCTGTCTTGGTATCCGCGTTGACCGTACTTGCGATCACTATCCATGCGGTACTTTACTCCTTACCTGCACACTTGGTGCGGGACACGACACCCTAGGCGTGTCCTCTTCTCGTTCGAATGTCTACTGGAAAATTCGCGTTTCGAGTTTGTTGGATGAGAGAGCTCGATGCTCTCATCGATGGTTGAAGCCCCTATCGGTATTCAGTTCGCCACGCCGGTTTCAGAATTGAGCCCGGAGTGGCGGGCGCTACATTCTGACTGGGTAGCGCCTCACCTGTCTTCATCCTCTTGATATCACAGAAAGATACAAACTTCCAGAAAAATGTTTTAAGGAACCTCTCTCGGCGTACTAGGGAATCCCCTTAGGCCCAGCGCAGCAAATCGCCGCAGGGCCTTGTCAGCGGGTCTGTAATATGGTTCGGGCTCACACGGAGCGCGAACCCGACATGCCCCGTGTGCCGTGGCATGTAGCTGTACTCATAGACGCACGCAGTACCCTTCTGTTCCATCGCTTTTAATGTAATCACCTCGTTCTCTTCGAGATGCCCATCGGGCGCCACTTGTCCTACTATGGCTTCCACGCGCACGTCGTCCGGCTGCAGACCAGCCAATTCCACCGTCACGCGCATCGGGATCTCCTGGCCACTCGTGATGACGTTGCTTGGTTTCGCGCCCGTATCCACGAAACGAATTTGATCCCACTTTGCGCGCACGCCCGCAGACCAGGCGCTACGCTTTCGCGCCGCTCCATAGTTGTCCGCGCTGAAGCTCTTCCATGCCTCGTAAGCTGGGCCGTACAACTCGCGCATATATTCCTGAATCATGCGCTGCGCGTTAAACTGCGGGCTGATCAGGCGAATGCAGTTCTTCACCTTGTCTAGCCATTCGTGCGGGAGGCCGTCTTCGGCCCGGCGGTAGAACATAGGCAGAATCTCATTCTCGAGAATCGAATAGATCCCCGTTGCATGGAATTCGTCCTGGCCCGGTTCGTAGAGGTCCCGGTCGCCGATCGCAAAGCCCAACGAGGGCTCGTAAGCTTCGTCCCACCATCCGTCGAGCACGCTCAGATTCGGAACTCCATTGATGGCCGCTTTCATGCCGGAGGTGCCACAGGCTTCTTCACCGCGGCGCGGATTGTTCAGCCAAAGATCGACGCCCTGCACCATTTCGCGCGCAACTTGCAGACTGTAGTCTTCGACGAAGATCAAATGATGCGCAATTTCCGGATCGCGGGATAGCTGCACGATTTCGCGGATGAGGGTCTTGCCCGGATGATCCTTCGGATGCGCCTTGCCGGCGATGATGATCTGCACCGGGCGCTCTTTGTTCTTGAGCAATTTCTTCAACCGGTCGACGTCCTTGAAGACCAGAGTGGCGCGCTTGTAGGTCGCAAAGCGCCGCGCAAAGCCAATCGTAAACGCGTCCGGATCGAGCACCTGCTCCAAACGTTTCAATTCCGTTGCATTGGCCTGGCGCCGCGCCGCCGCAGCTACACTTCGCTCACGAACGAACTGCACCAACTGCCGCTTTTGCTTCCTGTGGACTTCCCACAACTCTCGCTCGGGGATATCGCGGATGCCTTCCCAAATCTTCGGGTCTGTATAGCGCTCGCGCCAGTCGGGATCGAGATATTGGTCGTACAACATCGCCAACTCGCCGTAGAGCATGGATGGGAGGTGAATGCCGTTGGTCACCGACGTAATAGGGATCTCGTGCACGGGCAAGCCGGGCCACAAGTTGGCCCACATGTCTTGCGAGACATACCGATGCAGCAAAGACACCGCGTTGCGGTAAGCCGAAGTCTTCATCGCGAGAATCGCCATCGAGTAACGCTCGGAACTATCGTCGGCGTTCCAACGGCCCAGGGCGAATAGCTGCTCCACCGGAATGCCGCTTTCTTCGCAATAGCCGCTCAGGTATTCATAAACTAGGCCGCTATCGAAGAGATCGATGCCGGCTGGCACGCTGGTATGCGTGGTGAAGATGTTCGAGGCGCGCGAAGCCAACAGAGCTTCGTCGAAGCTCATTTGCTTCTCCGCCATCAGTAAGCGAATGCGTTCCAAGGAAAGAAATGCAGAGTGGCCTTCGTTCATGTGGAAGACATTCGGCTCGTAGCCCATCGCCCGCAAGGCTCGCAAACCGCCGATGCCCAGCACGATCTCCTGTCGGATGCGCATGTGCGAATCGCCACCGTAAAGCTGATCAGTCACGTCCCGGTACTCAGTGCTGTTGTTCTGCGGGATGTTCGTGTCCAGCAGGAACAACTTCGTCCGGCCCACCTGCACCCACCAGACCTTGATACTTACCACGCCGCCCGGCATCTTTACGCTGACCAGCAATTCCTCGCCGTTCTGCATCACGGGCCGCACGGGCAGTTGATAAAAGTCGTTCACCGGCGTTCGCTCTTGCTGCCAGCCGTCCGGATTGAGCGCCTGTTGGAAATAGCCCTTCTGGTAAAGCAAGCCCACGCCCACGAGCGGATAATTTTCGTCGCTCGAAGCTTTCATATGGTCGCCGCTCAACACACCCAAGCCACCCGAATAGATGGGCATGCACTCCACCAACCCGTACTCCATCGAGAAGTACGCGATCAATCGCCCGTCGGCATGCGCCGGAGTGCTTTGCATGTAAGCGTCGTAGCGTTCGCAAGCCCGCTTGTACACAGCCATGTAGCGTGGATCGTTGGCGGCTCTCTGCAAAGTCTCGGGCCGCAGCCGGTTCAGCATCAGAACCGGATTGTGAGTCTCCTTCCACACCTGCGCGTCCAGGCGGCGGAACAACGCCCGCAACTGGTGATCCCAACTCCAAACGATATTTGCGGCGATCTCCGGCAATCGGCTTAAGGCTTCCGGCAAGGCGGGACGTACCAGGAAATCGGTCAATGGCTGTACTTGATAGGGCATAGAAGATATTTGAGAAGATTCGCTTTCCTGAAGGGAAAGTACTCACCGTACCATCGGCGGCTATAGGGCCAACCCTTTAATTAAGGAACGCTAACGCTATTCCTTTTTATATATGGTTAGGTTAATATGCCGCTATGAAACTGAGTGCTCAGGAGGAGTACGGTCTCCGTTGTCTCCTTCAGATGGCTAGTCGCGGCAACGAGGCCAGTCTCAGTATACCGGAGATCAGTAAGGCTGAAGGCCTCTCTGTTCCCAACGTTGCCAAGCTGATGCGTCTTTTGCGTATCGCCGGTTTTGTCAGGAGTGTCCGCGGCCAAGCCGGCGGCTACACTCTGGCTAGGCCAGCCAATCAAATCTTCGTAGGCCAAGTACTGGAGGCGCTAGGAGGCAAGCTCTTCGGCTCGCGCTTTTGTGAAAGGCATTCGGGTTTGGAGCCAGTCTGCGTTCACAACAGCGACTGCAGTATGCGCAGCCTCTGGATCGGCCTACAGAACATGCTTGAAAAGGTTCTTTTTCAAGTGACTCTCTCCGAACTGCTCCTGAAAGAGAACCAGATGCAGGAGACTTTACTAGGCCGTCATGGATCGCTCATCATGCCGGCTCCCAAAGAACCGCCGGCTGAGGTGCACGCGACTGCCTGAAATCCCTGGCCTTGCCGCATCTCGTCACCAGGACAGTAGTAAGCTGTAGCCCATGGACGCTTGGCGCCACGCAGTATGCTTTCCGCGCCGAACTCTATTTGTCTGGCTTCTTGCGCTCTTCGCTTTTGCTGCCTTCGCCCAATACCGCGGCCGTAATTTCTGGGCGCAATACGAACGCGAAATGCAAGATCCCGTGGACGATCCGCCTGACGCGCTTCGCCCCTCGGAATTCGTTCTGGGCCGCCTCCGATATCGCTCCGACCGCGACGGCCGAGCCTACGCCCGCTGGGGCATCGACGCCAACAAGGGAGACCGCCTCTTCCTTTGGCACCTGACCCGTCTCACCCGCATCGACACCCGCCCCATCGAGCAAATCGTCGACATCGACGATGACGACATTTTCAACTGGCCCTTTCTTTTCGCAGTGTCACCTGGGGATTGGATCATCAGCGATTCTCAAGCCCGCCGCCTCGCCACGTACTTCGAACGAGGCGGATTCCTCATGGTCGACGACTTCCACAATGAACGGGAATGGGCCAGTTTTATGGACGGCATCCGCCGTGCCGCTCCCGGTGCTCGCGTCGTAGAACTCGAAGACACTGAATCCATCTTCCACATCGTTTACGACATGAATGAGCGCTTTCGCGTCCCGGGCGCCAACGTCGTTCACGGCTCCGGCATCGAACGGGGCGGCGTAAACCCGCATTGGCGGGCTATTGTAGACGATTCCAACCGCATGCTAGTCGCGGTAACCTTCAACCAGGACATCGGCGATGGGTGGGAGTTTGCCGACGACCCCGAATATCCAGAAAAGTTCTCCGCGCAAGCCATTCGACTGGGCGTCAACTACGTCCTCTACTCGCTCACCCATTGAAACTTGTCTCCAAAAATAAAATGGTCGGCAAACGGTGCCGACTCGTCCCTTCCGGCGCCGCTGCCAACCACGGGGCGAAGCAAAAACCTCGCTCCTATTTATCTAAGCGTAAACACAGGCGAAAACCGGACAAAATTTTTCAACTTTTTGCAAATGACTCACACTAAAACAATTCTCTTCGATCTCGGCAATGTACTAGTCCCTTTCCGCCAGGAACGCGGCTACGCGGCCTTCAGTGAATTTACGGGCCTTCCTATGCAAGAAATTGCCGCTCGCCTGCAAAAAACGACCGTTTACGGCGATTATGAGTCCGGCCGTATTGATACGGCTCAATTTCATGCAACCATGCAGGAATTGTTACAAATGGGTTTCGAATTGGGAGCTCTACGCGAAGCCTGGAATCGCATCTTCCTTCCGGAGACCGCCACTAGCGAGGAGCTCGTCGCGGCTCTCAAGAGCAACTACCGTCTTGTTCTGTTGTCGAACACCAACGAACTGCACTTTGATTGGCTCCGCCAGCGCTACCCAATTTTGCGCCACTTCGATGCCTTTACGCTCTCCCACGAAGTCCAGGCGATGAAGCCCGATCCGAAGATCTACCAAGCTGCTATCGCGAATGCTCAATGCGAGCCGCACGAATGCTTCTACACCGACGACATTCTCAATTATGTCGAAGCCGCTCGCAGCCATGGGATCCGCGCAGAACTCTTCACCGGCGAAGCCGATCTAAAGCGACACCTCACAAATCATGGGATCGCTTTCTAGCCACCAATCCGACGCTTTCACGTCCATCCATCCACATCGTTTTCGATAGGTCGCGTCGCCGGAACATCCAACACCTCTCGATTTCCCAACCGGCAAATAACTCCCGCAAGGCGTCCTCGTCCAGTAAATGAATCGAGCGCGGGATCTGGCTCAACAATCCATGCCGCGAAAATGCACGCGCGTTCTCAATCCAGCCAGGGCAGGGAAGGCCTGCCGCTTTCCTGGCCTCGAATTCCGGCACGAACTCGGCAAAGGGCGCCAGATACGGCGTTGCCGCCAGCACATAAACCCGCCCGCCCGGCCGCAACCAATGCGCGAAGCTCTCCACGCCTTTCTTCAACTGCGGCCCCGTCAGGAAGTGCAATACATTCGAGGCCAAGATGAGATCGACACTCTCACCTTCCCAGCGAACGAATCGCGGGAACCTTCCCGGCAACAGCGTCAGCCGTTCCGGCGTTGCGCAACGCCGCTGCAGCTCGTCGAGATGCTCCAGGTCCAAATCGTTGGCGATCACATGCGCCCCGCGCCCGATCGCTGGCAGTGCTGCCACTCCATAGGCCGCCCCGATTTCCATCGCCGTCGTCCCCGGTCCACAAGCGTCCACAAACAGCTCAGCCACTTCGTTCAAGCCACTCGAAGTCCACCCGGTCCGGTTCCTCGTCGCTACTCTTTGGTACTTCAACTTTCAAAGAGATTATCCCGCGCCTCGCCCCACTACACTCTAGATGCGGTCTCTATTTCTTCTCTTTGCCATCCTTTCCTTCGCATCCCCCACCAAGGAGGAACTCCGCAAACAGATCGCGGAATTGAAGGTCAAGGCCTTCGAAATCCAAACCCAAGTCGATCTTCTCGAAGCTCAACTGAAGGACATCGAAACCGCCGAAGCGAACCAGCCACTTCCCGCAGCCAAATCAACCGCTCCGGTTAAAGTCCGATGCGCCGGCCACACCAAGGACGGCCAGCGTTGCACCCGCCACGCCGACCCTGGCTCCCGTTTCTGCTGGCAGCACAAAACGAAACGCTAATGGCCACACTAAAACCAGCGACGTTTATGTCTGCCTATCCACTTCCACTAAGCCCGCGCATCGAGCAGTCCGTCAAACGCAAGAAATGGACTGTGGAAGAAGTATACAAGGCCATCTCCGCTGGTGTCTTCGACGGCCAAAAATTCGAACTCATCCACGGAGAAATCATAGACAAGAAGGGGCAATCCCCACGTCACGCCAACGCAACCGCTCCATTCCTGGTTTGGCTCGCCACTTTTGTGAGTTTGTACCGCGTCCGCATCGAAGGACCAATTCGCCTTGTGGGTCCCGATGCCACCCATTCGGAACCGGAGCCGGACCTCCTGGTTTGCGACGTTCCTCCCGATGAACTGAATCGCCGCCACCCTTTCCCCCACGAAGTCCAACTGCTCATCGAACTCGCCGCCTCCTCCCTACCCATCGATGCGGAAGTGAAACGCGATCTTTACGCCCGCTCCGGTATCGTCGAATATTGGATTCACGACTTGAATGCCGGCCATCTCATTGTCCACCGTCACCCCGTTGACGGCGCCTACACCGAAGTCTTTACCACCACCTCCATCGCCCCCCTCTTCGCCCTCGAGCAAACCTTCACCGTTCCCTCCTAATCCACCTTCAACACCGCCATAGGTGCCACGCGCGCCGCCCGCCAAGCCGGCACCCAACTCGCCACCAAAGCCAGCATCAGTAACGCCCCTACCGCCCCCGCCCACACAGGCGCATCCCCCGCGCTCACCCGGTACAAGTAGGCGTCCAACGCCTGCCGCCCCCAATAGCAAAGCAGTCCCCCAAACGCCACGCCACAAATCGCCAGCCCTAACCCCAACTTGCCGAAACGCGCCGCCACGCTCCCCTCCCGTTCCCCCAACGCCACCCGAATCGCAATCTCCCGCTGCCGCAACGCCACCGCGTAGCTGAACAACCCCACCACTCCCGTCGCCGAAATCAAGAACGCAAACCCCGCAAACGCCCCCAGCAATACCGTCATCACACGTTCCTTACGTACACTCTCCTTCACGTTCTCCGCCAAACTCGATTCGGCCAGAAACGGCTTCCTCCCCGCCTCCTTCTCAAACAACGCCATCACCGGCCGTGCCTCCATCCGCCCCCGCATCGCCAGCGTGAGCCCTTTGGCCGCCTTATGATCCCAAGTGTTCAAATACAAAGTCGGCGGCTCCACCTCCCGAATGTTCGTATACTTCACGTCCCGCGCCACGCCCACCACCCGCAACCATTCCCCACCATCGCGCCGCAACTCTTGCCCCAGCGCTTTCTCCGCAGCCCCATAAATTTTCCGCGCCAGATTCTCGCTCAAAATCGCCTCCTGCCCTCCATTCGCCGCACTTCCACGAAACTCCCGCCCCGCGACCAAGGGCACCTCCATCGCTGCAAAGTACCCATCGCTCACCAAGTGCGCGTACACCATGCGCTCCTTGGGCGATCCAGGCGCCTGGCCTCGATACTGCACGGAGAAAGCTTGCACCGACGGCCCCAAGGGCGCCTGCATCGTCCATGCCGCTCCTTCCACCCCCGCCATCCCACGCACCGCGTCCAGCACGCGAGCATGGATGCGAGGCATATCTTCCCCCTTCACGCCCGCGTTGAAGAAGTCCGGCTGCAGGAACAACGTCTCCTGCGCCGTAAATCCCGTCTTCTCCCTCAGTAACTCCCGCAACGAAACCCCCAGCAATCCCGCTCCCCCCGCCAACGCCAACGTCAACGCAATCTGCAGCACCAGCAATCCGGCCCGCAACCCCGTCATCGCCCGCGCTTGCTTCTTCGGCGCGCCCATCCGCGCCGTCATCCATGCCGGCGCAAATCCACAAACCGACACCGTGAGGCACAACAAGCCCGCCAAAAAGCCCAGCACCCGGAAGTCCAATGGCGCATCGAGCGGCACGGCCTCCCCGCCGCTGCCGATGCTTTGCAACAGCGCCGCTCGAATCCCCACCGCCAGAGCCAAACCAAGCAAGACGCCACCCACTGCCAGCAGCGCATGCTCCACCAACAACTGCCTTTGCACCCTTCCCACGCTCGCCCCCAGCGCCAAGCGCACGCCAATCTCCTCGCGTCGCGCCGTCCCCCGCGCCAGCGCCAGGTTCGCGACATTCGACACCGCAATTAACAGCACCGCCAGCACCGCTCCCAACATCGTCCACAATACCGGCTCATACTGAATCCTCAGCCACGAGTAACCGCTGCGAGCCTCCAGCAATCCCAACTGCATCGCCCGATGCTGCGCGGCGTCCTCGCCTTTCACATCCGCCGGCATCACCTCTTCCATCAGCGCCGGCGAAATTCCCCGCAACTTTTTCGACGCCTGCTCCAGCGTGACACGCGGCTGCAATCGCCCGAACACTTGAATCATCCAGTGCTTGTTGTCCGTTCGCCACTTCCACTGCGGAAACATCGTCTCGTACGCCGCCAGCGGAATCCAGATCTCCGCTGCAAAGCCTGGGTGAATCCCCTCGAATCCTTCTTCCGCCACCCCCACCACTTGCATCCCCACCCGTTCCACCCGGATTGCTTTGCCCACCGCCGCCTCCGCCGAACCAAACAACCGCCGCGCCGCTTTCGCACTCAGCGCCACTCCCCAACCGCCCTCCGGCTCGCCTATAAGATCTTCCCGTGCGTCCAACAACCTCCCGGCCGCCGCCCGGACGCCCAAGGCGGGGAAATGCGTACCCGTCACTGTGGTCGCCTTCAACTTGCGTCCTTCGCCATTCACCTCCACGGCCATGTTCCCGTGCCCGGCCACTCCGAAAACTCCCTGGAAGACGTCACTCTTTCGTTGCAACGCCTCATAAGTCGCATACGGAACTTGCAGCCTGTCCACCGGCGCCACCTCGCGTCCCCCGCGCCACTGCCGGTCCGACTTCGGCAAATTGGTCACTCGCAAGCGCACTAATTGCTCCGGCGCCCGCACGGGCAAGTCTCTCCACAGCAAACCGTTCAACAAAGCGAAGATCGCTGCGTTCGCACCAATCCCCAATCCAATCGTCAGTACCGACACCAACGCAAATCCCCGGTCCCGCCACAGCACGCGCATGCCGTAGCGCAAGTCCTGCCCCACACTTTCCACCAACAAAGGAACCCATTGCCGCCGCGCCTCTTCCTGCCAACCCGCCTGCCCGCCAAACGCCACCCGCGCCCGCCGCCGCGCCTCCTCCGGCGCAACGCCATCCCCGCGCAACGCCCTCTCCTTCATCGCGAGATGATGCTCCATCTCCGTCCGCCAATCCTCTTCAAAACGCCGCGACTTCCGCCAACGCTCCCAGAACTTCATGACTCCACAAACCTCCCCATCCCCAAAGCCACCCTTTTCCATTCCTCGCGTTCCTGCTGCAGTCGTTTCCGTCCGGCCGCCGACAACTTGTAATACTTCGCTTTGCGATTGGCCTCGGACACGCCCCACTCCGCCACCAGCCAGCCCTTCACCTCCAAGCGGTGCAGCGCCGGATACAACGCCCCTTCTTCCACGCGAAACAATGCCCCCGACCGCTCCCAGATCGCTTCCATCACCCCGTATCCGTGCTTCGCCCCACTCTCCAACGCCGCCAACACCAGCAAATCCAAGGTCCCCGGCAATACGTCCTGTCGTTCCATAAAGAGCTTAGGGAAAGCATAGCGCCCTTCCCCTAAAGCGTCAAGGGGTGCCAATCCACCCTAAAGTCCGCGTCTTACGAAGACTAACCCGTACAAAAGTCTCAATACACCCGTTGCTGGGCCGATAAGCACTGGGATGTCACGCTACATCCTTCTCCTTACATTGT
>VFQP010001744.1_pt1 | contig 27175 bp, 47 predicted proteins | sample 3512351 | NCBI WGS metagenome assembly VFQP01 (sample SAMN10412372, study PRJNA504923) | tailings metagenome | isolation source: Relicate 1 Philex TSF1 revegetated site | place: Philippines: Tuba, Benguet | collected 2017-08-29
TGTGTGTGTGTGTGTGTGTGTGTGTGTGTGTGTGTGTGTGTGTGTGTGTGTGTTAAGCTGACGTATATACAAAATGGCACACGTACATCAAGTACACACTCTTATATGCTTGTATATGTACATATGTACATACATACACAAACAAAACATCTTCACGCCTTCACATTCACACTCACACACCACACTCACACACCCACACCCACACCTTAATTTCCAGTTTCTTTGTTGTTATATTCTCCATTTCTTGTGCCATGCGCCTTGCAGACAACACACCCACCTCTGGGAACATGCCTGCCAGCTGCTGCACACGTTCTTGACTCATCTGTGTGTGTGGGTGTTGGGGTGCATGGGTGTGGCTGGGGGAGGGTGGGTGGGTGTGTTATGTCTGAAAAGGGTGTGTGTTTTGTGTGAAAAGGGTGTGTGTTTTGTATGAAGAGGGTGTGATTGCATTTTGTATGAAAATAAAGAATACTCATCTACACATACCTCCCCACACACATACCTGCCACACAACGCGTCTGCACATACCCCCCACAATCCCCCACACACACATACCTGCCACACAACACAGTCTGATTCAGTGACAAGTGATCTCTGACTTGGTATTTTTAAAATACACTCCCTTGCATTGATGAGCTCACCAAACTCCAACTCCCTGGTTGTGTGGGTGTGCATATTGGGCGTGTGTGTGTATATAAAAGTATATATATAATGTATGGGTGATTGTATGTACGGGTGTATATTATATATAATGTACATTTATATACTGTATATTATATACTGCATATTTACATAAACACAAGTGATGATGATGATGATGATTGGTGTGTAATAGTGTGTCATGAGGATGGTATGTTGTAATGATGGTGCCTGCAAACAACCACACATCTTCCACCCACCACACACATACTTGACACCATCAAGAGACACCATGACACCACTGACAAGAATAGATGCCTCGTGGGGCTCCTCACCCTTTGTTGACACCACAGTGCCTGTGTGGAGGTGCATACAGATGATGACACATAAGGGTCTGTGCCACTCATGTGCAGATCCCATGGATGGAGACACATTCGCCCCCCCCAATCCCTATATACCTTTGGGGATGATTTTGCAGACAAGCATCTTGATCATGGTGCTCAATGCAGCCTTGCTGAGCAATGAGTATGGCTCTATGTTGCGCAACACAGTTGCACTGGGACGGTACAGGCGCCCTGATGCAAGCTCCTGTTTGGTGACGTTGGTCGTCACAACCACCGCCTGGCGATGTGATGGTGCACGTACACGTCTAATAAGAGGTGCTGCAGGGCGTGCTAAAGGAACGGGGGGGTAACGTGCACCGCCGAGAGATCGATCCATCAAGCTTGGCTGTAGTGCACGCATGGTTGTGGCTATATACGCAGTGGCTAGCGCAGTGGCTATATACGCAGTGGCTAGCGCAGTGCCAATACAATGCCAATAAAGAGTGCCAATCCATCTTGTTTTCGAAGTGTATATTTTCGACCATGTTTGACCATCATGTCACACATCAATTGGTTGCAACCCTGCTTGCGAAAACACCTCGAAATACCTTGTACGGCAGCAGTGTGGCTGTGCAAAAAGTTGCGAAACCACACCAGCAAGTGTGCACACCTGTTGATTCAACAGCATGAAGCCAAGCAAAGGAAACGCTCAGCAATATGATCCACCCAATGTGCAAAACATGGTGGTCCCAAGTGCACCACCCATGGTGCAGTCAGGAGACGCTGCAACAGGTATGTAGGGTGCCATGCACAATCCCACACGTGTAGGGTTTACTCATCACCTTCTTCGCACAGGATACCCGGTAGTACCACCTATGCCCCCACCTCAATACAATCCACTCCCACCCCCACAACAAGCACAAGCATACCCACCAATCGGCCTGGCACCAGTGCCCCCACATCCCCAACATCCCGCCGGATATGCGACGCTGCCATCACAACCACAAGCCCCCGTGCTCCTGGTACAGCAGCCACCCAGCCACCCAGACACCTGGACCAGCTGCTTGTGGTATTTGTGCTGTGCAGCGGCTGCATATCAGTGCTGCAAGTGCTTGACGTGTGGGTTGTGCAGCTTTGGGGAGGGTCACTGGTCAAATCGACATCACCATGGGTGCTGCCATGGATGCTGCTGCTGCGACGACTGACGACTGGTGGTGGTGTGGCAAGGTTGGGGGTCACTGCATAGCAACAAGGGAGATATCGTGAACATTGTGGTTGATTGACCAAAGTGTGTTTTGTCTGTATATTGTGATCATATATGATACAGTTTGTAATACTGCGCGTATTCCAGCGTCAACAGCATGATTACTGCACCACAAGCTCGACAATCCATTTGTAGTCTCACTGTAGTCCCGTCTGTGGGCACGCATCGCAGTCCCACACACGCACATACCAGCTGCATTACACAAGCAAGGCCTTTGAGGTCATCATTCCGTGCATCTATACACGCAACACGACGAAATCGTGCGGCATCTGTTGTAGTCTCGATGGCTTCCCAAGTTGACACACAGGCACGCCTCAGGCCTTGCTCGTGTGACTGTGTGACTGCCCCTTGCACACACACCTGAATCCCACGCAGGCGTTTACCATCGTTGGCGCGGGGCGGGTTGGATTGGCACTCGCAGAAATGGGAACAGGCACCGATGTATGCTGCTTTGGATATGCTACCAACGCACTGCCATCTGCATGCGCCATTTGTGTGCAACACAACACACCAACCAAACACAGGTGATTGTGCGACGAGGGGAAGCTGTCGATGGTCCCCCCGGCCCCATCATTATAGCCACACGCAACGATGCCCTTCAATCTGTGGTGGATGCTACACCAGCCAACCGCCGCAAAGGTACACTTGTGATGATGATGAGGATGATGATGGTGATGATGATGATGATGAGGAGGAGGATGTCAACGATGATAATGTTAATGAGGAGGAGGAGGAGGAGGAGGGGAGGATGCAAGTATTACATGGTTTCATGTTCACGCACATACACCTGTCACCCCTCACCACCCCTCACTCCCACATAGATCTCGTGTTTATACAAAATGGCATGCTCCAACCATGGCTCGATGCACGCAACCTAGGCAACAACACCCAAGTGTTGGTGTTTTTTGCTGTTGCTGCCAAGGGGGACCCCCCCCTGGATGGTAAAACGGAAGTCAACCCGGAAGGTTTGACCGCCGCGCATGGACCCCATGCAACAGCAGTGGCAGCACGACTGCACGCGCATGGGTTGAGTTGCAAAGTCTTGGATCGTTTGAATTTTCAAAAGTCCATGTTGGAGAAATTGGTGTGGATTTGTGCGTTTATGTTGGTGGGGGCAAAGCATGGGGGGGTGAGTGTGGGGGAGGTGGAGTCGACGTACAATGCAGAGGTATGAATGAGGATTGTATGTGTATGTTTTCGGGGGGGGGGGAGTAGGTGTGGGTGAGAAGGAGTGAGAAATCGTTGTGTGTTTTTGTGTAAGAGTATCAGGATGTACATGTGATTATGCATGTGATTGTATGTTGTATGTGTGAAGCATATCACATATGACCATCGTGTATCGTGTGTATAGATGCACAGCATATATGAACCAATTCTTCCCATGCAGCACAGCTTTCCTTTTCCCCATTTACACCCACACAGGTATCATTACTCATTACAGAGCTCGCAGCTGCCGGGGAAACTGCCCTGGGCATTCGACTTGACCCCGGGACACTTGAGCGCCTCAATGCATATGCACGTTCTGTTGCTCATTTTCCTACCGCTGTGAAAGAGGTGTGGTGTTGTGGTGTTGTGGTGGTGGTGTTGTGGTGGTATTGGTGTGGTGTTGGTGTGGTGTTGGTGTGGTGTCGCTGTGTTGGGAATGAACCCCTCTCCATATCACCACCCCTCTCCATATCACCACCCCTCTCCATATCACCACCCCTTCCATATCACCACCCCTCCCCCCCACAGTTTGAGTGGAGGAATGGTTGGTTTTATGATATCAGTCAACGTGCATTGCAAGAGGGGCGACCAGACCCCTGCCCAACACACACAGCCTGGCTCCGTGACGTGGGTGCTGTGTAATAATACCATACACCTACCATGCTGTTGTGTAATACCACGCATCTATCGTGCTGTTGTACATACTGCTGCTGTGTTGTTGGTACACACTGTTGCTGCTGTGATGTAGGTATACACTGCTGCTGTGATGTACTACAACATACTGGCAAGGTAGTTACATATATATCATGTAGCAACCAGATGTACATATCACACATATCTCAAACACGCACACGTGCGTACATGCAAGTACACGTAAAACACAAGTACAAAGAAAGCAAAAAGCAAAAAGCAAAAAGCAAAAGCAGCAACTTGAACAGTGGTCAACCCACAATTGAAACAGTGGTCAACCCACAATTGAAACAGTGTCAACCCAATGGTCAATAATTTGTTCAACATGATGCAGAGGAAAACGTGCGCTGTTATCAAAATCGCACAACCATGGATTCAACTTGCACGCATTTCTTGTGCACGCATTTTTTGTGCACACATTGTCTACACACATTGTCTACACACATTGTGCACACATTGTGCACACTGACACACACGCACTCCCATGCAGCCCCAGTGACAAACAACAACTCAGCAGTCATCCATCAATACACGCTCCTGCGCCTCCCCACCCTCCCTCTCTCCCACACCCTCAAAACACAAGCAATTCCACAAACCCATTCCAACAGCAACACGCTGTCATATGCATCATGCACGCACACACAACCACAATGTCATGATCACATAGGTTACCACAAATTACACACCTCTAATGTACACACTACCACCAGGTTAACACCCCCCCCCCAGCATTGCACCATCACTATGTAGCCACAGCAGCACGTGCCCCCTCAAGTTGTGCCCCAGCAGCATGCAGATAATCACGCCGTACATAAAACAGCATATACGCAGTGTTGCTCACAACTGAATGCGGTGCTATACGGGACACATGCTCATCATTGAAGGTCCACCACTGTGTAGTGGCAATAGTAGTACCACCAGCAGCAGTACTAGTAGTACCACCAGCAGCAGCAGCAGCAGCAGCAGCAGCAGCACCACCACCACCAGTAGTACTTGTGAAGACACCAGCACTTGTGCTACTACTGGGGACCCCATTGCCAGTAATATGGCCTCCCCCATTGGTGTGAGGTGGTTGCTGCTGGGGGCTTGTTGGCTGCAGGGGTGGTACCATGCATGTGGCCGTGTAATGGCCTCCTACCATGTTGCCGAAATGGTGACTCACTGCATACAAGTCATACCCATGTGCTGCCATGCCTGGTGTGTGGGGTTGATGAGTGTGATAACATGACATACACACACACGACACACCTCGGTCGTATTCACGTTTCACACATTTCAAACACCATGTGAAAAGAGACACACACAGACCACTCAATCATTCCACCACCTCCCCCCACCCCCCCCTCCCCCCCCCCCCCCACATTTCACCCCCACCACCTCCCTGCTTCCCTATACCATCTCCCACCCCCACAACCACACACATACCAATAGCCTCATCAGACATAAACTGCCCCAGCTGCAAATCCCTCAGAGGAAACGCAACATTGGCATTCAACTTTTCCCTCGACGTTCCCTTGTATTTAAACCGCTTGATATGCAACACCAACACCGCGGGCAACCGATGCACCCTCATCCGCTTGGTTGCAGCACACCGCTCATTGCACTTGTCACAGAAAAACGCTTCATTACCCTGGAGCAGCTCATCCGCTGTAAATGCAGCAAGGCAGTCGGCAATAGTCGAAGGGGGTTTGGCTTGAAACCAGTTGAACCCGCCCCCACTCTTTCCTTCCTTGCCAAGTGGGAGTGACAAGTCCCAGAATGGTTCATACATGGTGAATCGAGTGTGGCACTTGTGGCATACCACACTGCTTTGCAGTTGTCCACCAAAGAGGTGGGTTATGGGGCTGTTGTCTTGTTCGAGGTACATGTTCCACAGGCGGTCGGCTTTAGCATGTTCGGTTTCTGCTGCAAGGGAGAGGTGCTGCTGCTCTTGCTGAGAGAGAGGTGAGGGTCTTGCTGAGGTCCCTGATGATGGTGCCCCCACGGGTGGGGGGATTGCTCCGGGTAGGTGTGTTGTTGTTGTGGAGGTTGTGGTGGGGGGGGGTGGGGAGACGTTGGGATCGTCCTGTTCGGCGTGTTTGGCCGCCTGTTGTTGCTTCTTCCTGACGTATTGCTGTGTGTGAGGGGACATGGAATGTGTGGGGAAAATAAAACATGGAATGAACAATGCATGATCCAATACAAGGTGTACTCACAACACTGTTTCACACACAACTCCACATACACAACACCACACACAACTCCACACACACAACACAACACACAACTCCTCCGCACATACCAGGTCATCATGCAGCCCATCCAGCAGCACCCGAAACACCTCTTGACAATCATGCTGACCCCCATCACACAAATCACTCCCACCAGGTACTGCATGCAGCGTTTTAAACAGCGCGGTGGGGTCTGCAGCAGCACCATGTTTACCACCATATAATTTCCTCAACAACAGACAAAACGCCTCGAGCACCGCCCCGGGCTGCCGCTTGCGGGGGGCACCAGGAGGGGGTGCATCCGGGTCGGGTTCAAGGGCATGGGTGTCCTTTGAGTGGGAGCCATCAAGGGCCCCTGGTGCAATGGTGGCATTGGGGTCGGGGCCTGTGTCTTTGGGTACCCACTGCACGGCCCACCCTTGCTCTTCTTCTTCTTGTTGTTGGGGGGTGTTTTCATGGTGTACATTGGTGTGCGCACCGTTCCCCTGTGTTGCATTTGTGTTTTCTGCGTCACCGTGTGCATGTCCTTCCACATCGCATCCTGCAAACCCATTCCCCTGCAGGTCCCCATTCCCCTGCAGGTCCCCAGCTGCTACGGCGGCTGCAGCTGCTGCGCTCTGCTGCGACAGACGGCTCAGCACAGCCGCAGCACCACCTTCAGTAAGCTGCATGGAGTTGCGTGGGGAGCACATGACACATTCATGACTGTGACTTGGGTGAGTGTTGTGGTGGGATGGACCCATTGCTGGTGTGGGTGAAGCATCCTCCTGGCCGTGGTCGTCTTGGTTGTCTCTTTGGGTGTTGTTGTCCCCTTGGGTTTTGTCAGGGGAAGCATGTTTTGTCCTGTCTGTTGTCATATCAGACCCTTTATGTCCCCCTTTTCTTTTTCCATCTCCGTCTTCTTCCTTGCCACCCTCCCCCTCTTCTTCTGTGGCCCCCTTTCCCTCTTCATTTTCCTCCCCCTCCTCCTTCCCCTCTTCTTCTTCTTCCACAACAGGTTGTAGTAGGTCAGGCACAAGTTGCAGTGCAAGACCAGGTGTGAAGCGCAAGCACTGAATTGCAGCATTGACAAAACATGTGTTGCCTGTGTGTATGTGAGGGAGGGGAATGAGGAGTGTGTGCGTGAGAGAGCGGGAGGCACGTGGGGGATATGTATGTGCACAAACAAAAATCGGCATGTGTATGAATATACATAAAAGAAAGAGCACATGAGCAACCCACAATATGCCACACATACAACATGTGCCACACATACAACATGCACCAATCATACACCATTTACACACAAACCCACCACCCCACCACCATACCAAGGTTGTACAATCCAACCACACCCCCATGAGGCGCAGCATTATCAACCACCCCCGTGTCTGCATCTTGACTCACAGCATCATCATCATCGGCCACCTGAGGCCTACCAAAGCACCGCAGTGACTTGGCTGATGCATCCCCACCCTGGGACTTGGCTGTGAGGGGGCTTGGTGGGGGGTCCCCCCCCGATGTGCTGGGGCCATGTGTACTGGGGGCCCCACTGGTAAGAGGGCCCTGGTGGGAGGAGGGAGGGGGCTCGTCTGCATCAGCGGGGGTGTCCCCTGATCCCTTGGAGGACGTGCCATCCCCTTGTTGATCCAACCCCAACAAATCCTGGTGGGTGTTGGGTGTTGGGTGGGTATTTTTAAGGTGCAGGGGTGGTTTTGAATGTACCATTGCAAACACCTACATGCAAACACACGCACATCAAAACAACTCTGAAAGAACAAGGTACAGACCACCACAGTCACAACACTATAGTCACAAGGGAAACACTATTAATCACAACACTATAGTCACAAGGGAAACACTATTAATCACAACACTATCGTCACAAGGGAAACACTATTAATCACAACACTATAGTCACAAAAACAAGCGTCACAAGCACACATTACCCCACAACACTGCAAACAACACTGTAGTCACAACACAGCATAACAAGCACACATTACCCCACAACACACACCGTGCCACTCTCAGTACGTCGAAAGCCAATCTTGGGCAGCAACGATGACAGTGATCGTGCAGCCTTTTTCCCTCCCTCACCCCTTGTGGTATCACCCTTGCCAAGCCCTCCTGCACCTGCTTTCTTCCCCACAGGGGTGGTTGGGTGACTGCTGTTCGCCGATGCAATGGTGGTGGTTGTCCCATTGCTGCCCACATGGGATATTGCGTCTGTGCTGCCATTGTACATTGGAGCATGATGGCCATTGGTTTCACTGCGAGCATTGTCGTGCAGGATGCCATTGGTGTGTGGTGTGGCAGTGCCCTTGATGTGATGTGGGGATGGGGGATGATGGTGCTCATCACCTTCCTCGGCGATGCGACCATGGTGCCCTGTTGTTGTGGTGGTGTTAGTGGTGATGGTGGTGGTGGTGTTGATGATGGTGGTGGTGTTTATGGGTATAAACTACTTGCTCTTGATGTACATCACCATCCATCATCCTCATCCTCACATCATCCCATATCACAAATCCCCTACCATTCGTCAAGTGCTCCTCACCAATTGTCGTCCCAGGATGGAGTGCACTGTACTTGCCACTGCCTGGTCGCTGAAGAAGCCCCAAACACCCAGGACGTGGGGATTGGGACAAGATTGCACCATCGGACGGCATCCCTTGTGCACCACTGTGCAACCCATTCACAGTCCCACCATGCTGTACTGCATTGCTACCGGCTACCTCAACACTGCCATCGTGTGTGGCTGGGCGTCCACCCCTCCCACGCCATGATCGAAACCAGCCCTGCTCATCGGCAGTGCTGCTGCCATCATTGGATGTGTTGTGGGAGAGCAGTGCTGCTGCATTTTCCGTGGAACTCCATCGACGGTGATGGCCACTCTTGACCGGCTGTGCTGCTGCATCATTAGTGGATGATGGTGCATGTTTGCGGAATGAGCCAGATCGAAAGGAAAACAACAACCGTTTGGAGCCTGGTTTGGCAGCCATGTCGGTGGGTGCCTGTGTTGTTTAGGAAAGTGTTGTGGTGCATGTGCGTCTTGTTTCCCACCACCACATGTGATCTGATCACACACACGCACATGTGTGGTTGTCGTGACATCGTTGACAACAAGCTCCTCCACGTGATCATTGAGCTGCATGCCATTTGTGGGATCTGATGGTGTGCGTCGGTGAAAGTGCCGGGTCACAAAACTGTGCGACTCCCCTGCATTGATGGTTGTCTCTCCCGTGGATGGCATGACTGTGTTCGAGGTGGAATATTGATGCGTTGTATGTATATGCTTGTGTATGCTAGTATACACACTGTAAGTATTCAACAGCGTATTCAACAGCGTGAGGAGCCAAACTACAATATGCCCATGCTTGTTGGCTAGACACACCTCGTATACACGGTCAACACGCTGTAGCACTTATGCTGACCACGAATACATGGCTAGCAATGCGGGGGGTGACACTCGTGCTGTGTGGAAGGAACAGATGTGCTTTGAAGTAGTTGCTCCCCTACGACAAAATACCCTTGCTGTACTGTTTGTTTGTTGCTATGGGGGGGGGGCTGATACAGATTGTACAGACGCACCTCCTGTGGGAGGACGGTACGCGGGTGCTTTTTTTCCTCGCGATGCGTGATGCGACAAAGCAAGTGCTGTGACTCGTGGTTTATGTGCCCGCGTTTCTGAGCTGCAGTGCTTGTGCCGATGATTCTAATGTGTTTGTGATGGTGAAACCCTTTGTGATGTGATTGCAACAACAACAAAAAGTGCAGGCGCGTCCATCACACGGTGACCCATCAGATCACCTTTGAATGTGCAGAGGTGGGCATGTGCAGAGGTGCGTTTGCCAGGGAGAGCCAATGAGAGGTGGGCCAGTGACTGCTGGTTGTGGGGTGCTAGTTGCGTGGGTTTGATGCTGATGTGGTGGTTGACCGCAGTGACCAGTTGACCCAATGCTTTTCAGCACAGATCCTGCTCTTAACAACAAAAAGAACACGATCAAAAGACAACAACAATACAGCCATGCAGCTCATGCTCATCTCTGGCACACGGCAGTGCCATGCACCCCGTTGCATGCAGAAAACGATAATGCAGCGTGCTGCATTGCCTCGTGCAGTTCCACTTTGGGGTCAAAAACGTGCACATCACCGTGTATACCAACGCAGCATGGTTGTGGTACGTGCATCTGCAGCAGCAGACCCTGAAGATGCACGAGGTGCAATTGCACTGGGTCTCAAGTTGTTTGAGTCGGGTGAGTATGAAGCCGCCCTGCAGCTCTTTGACAAGTCATTGGGTCTACCAGGCACCGGTATGGATGTGTAGTGTGTGGGTGTGTATGCTGGATGTGTGTACTAGTGTATGCATAGCGCGCACACTGTGGTCATAACACACAGGCATCAAGCGATTTCGTGACAAACCACCCATGATTTCTGATGGCGAAAAGCAGGCAGCCTACTTCAATATTGCGTGCTGCCAGTCCAAGCTGGGAAATATCAAGGATGGTTTGATTGCGGTGGCAGGGTGCATCGAGGCTGGGTACGTGTTTGATATGGGTGTTTATGTGGGTGGTTGATATCTGGATTTGATATCTTCATCTACATATGGATGTACCACCACAACCACAACTGTGACCGCTTACAAACGCCACCTGACCCACCTCAGGTATACAGACTTTCGGCAGTTGCGTACAGACCCAGACCTCGAGGAGCTTCGCAAGGACCCCAAATTTGAGGGTTTGTTGGGGCGCTTTGAGAAGAAAAACAGTGGGTTTGGCCGATTGTTTGAGGGGTTTTTGTGATGTGGTGCTGATGATGGTGGGCGTGTTGAAAACATATCAACCAAGAAAATCTTAAACACAATATAAATTACCCTTCCTCTGTCATCGCAGCAGTACCCGAACTAATGCAGCAAGATTAACAGCAAGTTCCCCTCCATCTCTTGTACGAGATGCAGAGCCATCCTTTGTGTACAGCTCGCGTGCATGCACGACATACACCACCCCGCATTGTCACGTGCACTGCAGTACCATCAGATCGACAACTGACGCTCTCGTATGTGTAGCAAGACAACCATCTCAGCATCTACACATCCTGCATATACATTGTGCTCACCCTCAAAACAGTGTCAAGGGCTTGCCACAACAGGGCACTGCAGCTCCACAAGCACTGGTGTCCACCCTGTGTCAGGTGCCAAACGTTGCCAGTGTCAAGGTGACTGGGGATCAAGTGACCGTCACCACCGAGCATGCCTATGATGCGTCCACAATTGCAACACTCTTGCAGCAGATCCGCAGTGTGGTATGTGATTGTGTGTGTATACATATGCAACAGTGTTGTGTACGGTTGCTTTGTTGTAGTAGCACCTTGTGTGGATGTGCGTGCACCCATCCTACCAACAACAACACCCTCTCTACTACAACACCCAGGACAATAAGTACCTTGTCCTCCCCTATGCTGAGAAAACATGGCAGTGGCGTGGGCACCGCATCACATATGCCGAGGCTGGACTACACGATGCACCTCCCATTGTGATGGTGCATGGCTTTGGGGCATCTGCTGGTCACTTTCGTAAACTCATACAATTGTTATCATTGGACTATCATGTGCTTGCTGTCGATTTGCTTGGTATGGTCCTGTATGTGGGGGTGATGGGGGTTCCTGGTTTGTCATGTGCATGTGCATGTGTAGGTGCATGTGTACATGTGCACACACACACCACACAATAATGGTCTCAACACACCTTGCCATGCATACACCACGCCTGGTGACACCGCCACTCCAACCCCTTCCCCACCTCCTCCCCACCACCTCAACCCCACCCCACACACCACCGCCTCACCCCCCACCATAGGTTTTGGTGGCTCTGACAAACCCATACATGAAACATACAGCCCCTCCCTGTGGGCTACTCAAGTGACTGCCTTCCTCGCAGAAGTGGTGCAACGCCCAGCAGTGCTGGTGGGTAATTCTATAGGCAGTCAGGTGGTGGCTGCTACTGCTGCACAACACCCAACATTGGTGGCAGGATTGTGTTTGCTGAATTGCACAGGTCGGTTTTTGTTTTTTTTGGGTGTGGTGGTGTGGAGTTTGGGGTTGTTGGTGGTGTGGGAATTGGTGATGTGGGGGTATTGGTGGTGTTGGTGTTGGTGATGTGGGTGTTTAGGTGTGTCAATCCACTCGTTCTCACACCCACCCACTCATAATCACACCCACCCACTCATTACCACACCCACTCCTTATCATATCCCCTCGTTCTCACACCCACCCTGTGTCACGCCCACTCGCACCCACCCACGCATAATCACCCACCCACCCCTCCTCCTCCTCCCACACAGGGGCAATGAATGCACGTGGGCTATACCAAGATGACCCACGCCTTCTATTACTAATGCCTGTGTTTGCAGCATTTGAAGCGGCACTCAAGGTGCCTGCTATTGCTGCATGGATGTTTGACGGTTTTCGGTATGTGTGTGGCATGTGTGCTTTGGTGGGTGCATTGTGGTGTGTTTGTATGGGTGTTTGACAAGTGTATCAGTGGTGTGTGTATGGTATGTGGGTGACTCTGGTGGTGGTGCAACACTGTAAATACACACACACACACACACACACACACCACCACTCCTCAAAAACCCCCATCCCCCCATGCACTTTTCCACATCCCCTCATCCACCCACCCATCCACCCACCGACGCAGCTCCCGCGCTCGTGTCGCAACCATCCTCACCTCCCCACAAGCCCCTGTGTATGCCAACCAATCAGCAGTCAATGATGAACTGCTAGACATACTCACCCGACCTGCACAAGACCCAGGCGCACAAGAGGTGTTTGTGCAGGTGTTTACAGGGGACCCAGGTGAGACCCAGGGTGGAGGGTGGAGAGAGGAGGGGAGCATACATTGCCTACTGCAATATTACAAATGCATATGAAAATACAGGGCAGCGTCCGGAAGCTTCCATGGAAGCTGTCACCCACTGCCCAGTGCAAGTACAGGTAGTGTGTGAAAGAGGGGTTGGGAAGTGGAGGTGGTGGGCAGGTGGTTTGTTGGGAGCGGGGTGTATGTGGGTGGGTGTTTCTGCACGGTTATTTTCGTATGTGCATATTGCTACCGCCAATACCTGTTGCCCCCTGCCAACCCCCAACCCCAATACTGCATACTACTACCCACCACCACACAGTGGGGAGAAGATGATCCCTGGACACCTATCAACGGCACTGTTGCAGCCTACTTTAAAAACCTCGCACAGCAGCAACCAGGGCGTGTGCAGTTTGTTCCCCTGCCAGGTACAGGGCACTGCCCACAGGACGACCGACCAGAGCTCGTGGGTAAGGCAATGAAAGCATGGCTGGAAGAATCGGTGTTTTGCGATAAGGTGTCTGCCACCAAGGAGAAACAAGAGAGGGGGAATGTGGTGCGGGCGAGCGGGGGGAAGAAGGAAAAACAAAAGGAGAGGGGAAACAAGAAAAACAAACAAGGGCACACACAGCTTCCCACATGACAACCTCCCTTGTGTAACAACCTCATATGCAACCTTTTATGTACCATCCTTTCTTGTGACGTGCATTGCATGTAAACTGGTCCGATGTTACAGTGTGATTTTGGGGTCCTCACAGTACACGTGGGGCCAGGGAAACAATGCAACGAAAGTCAAAGAAAACACATTCTTTCACGCACAAATATCTACACAGGACAAACACATATTTCTTCCTCTCATGCTCACATAAAGAGAGAACCTGTCAACAACCTTTGCACTGTGATCTTCTTCGTCTGCACACACACACACACACATTGATGTGTTTCCACATACACATTCCACATCTCCAGGTGTGCACCTCAATTCCCTGCATGTGTCTTATTACTGCTCATCTTCTCCTACACATGCTCCTCTCCTCCACACACGCGCACACACATACGCACACACACACACTCGCCCGCCCAATTGGCGGCAACGAAATGCACGCTTTGGATGAAATGCATGGTGCACCATGTGGTGATCACACACCACCACACATACACACGTACACACGTACACACACTCCCCTCCATGCTCACCAATTCCTACAATAGCCTACACTTTTCCCTACAATACGCGTACTCCCATTGGTACAACCATACCAATAAGTTTACTTGCTGCCCACAGTAGGCTTTTACTTGCTGCCAGCAATAGCAGCCACGGGTGTGGGAATGCTGTTCTTGAGCTGTGTGCCAGCTGGACCCACATACCCACCAATACCACCACCCACACCACTGCCTGCACCCAGCATTTCCATAAACACACCCTCCCACTTGGCGGCAGGGCGGTCCCAGGAGAGATCTTGGGAGATGCAGCGGTAGGACATCTGGCGGTACTTGTCAGTACCATACACCTCGCATGCACTGTGTTTTAAGGGGGGGGAGGGGGGGGTTGGTGTGGGTGATTTCATTGGTGCGTGTGATTTTGTCTTGGGGGGGAAGGTGGTTATTTTGTGTGTGTTGTACAAATGCATGTTTGTACGAGTGCGTGTTTGCACCCTCGCATCCACCCTCTCACCAAAACAACAACCCATCCCCCCTCAACATGACCCCTCACCAACCCTCCCCACCACCACCACCTCAGCAATTCCCCCTCACCCCCACCCCCACCACCACAACATCACTCACCGTTTCACAGTGGATGCGATGGCATTGGAGTCCTCCCCAGTCAACTCATCAGGGTCAAACGCACCCATGTGGAAGCCAGTCACCCCCTCCTTGACTGTGTCAACCAGCCCACCAGTGGAGGAGACCAGGGGAACTGTACCATACTGTGTCATGGAAGGGGTGTGTGTGTGTGGACTATGTACATGTGTGCATAGAGGGTACAACACCAATACATATTGTTGATGCTATGAAATGAACCAGTGTCACACACAACATACCCCACTACAACACCCACCACTACATCACTACATCAGCCCCCCCAAAACGCACACACCTGCATAGCCTGCAGCTGAATCAACCCACATGGCTCGAAACGAGAGGGGACCAACATGTAATCAGCACCAGCACAAATCAAATGTGCCATAGGTGCAGAAAACTTGACCACACCAGCACATCGGCCGGGGTAGGCCTTTGACAATGCCTTGACTGCTGCTTCGAGTTTCTTCATGCCGGTACCCAAGATGACCACCTGGCAGTTGTTGCTGTTGATGAAGTTGGGGATGGCCTTGAGGAGGATGTCGACACCCTTTTGCTCCTCGAGGCGACCGATGAAGCCAAAGACGGGCACATTGGGCTTGATCTGTGTGGTTTTGTTGTGTGGTGGTGTTTGTGATGTGTTTTGTGTAGTGTGTTTTGTGTGATGGTTGTGTTGAGGTGTCTTGTATTGTTTCGTATTGCATTGATTTGTAATGAATGAAAGCACGATCATGCATGTGAGTGATTGGGGTGTATGTACATTCCACCATCACCAACACCACCAACACCATCATCAACATACCGGCAAGCCAGCCTCGGCCTGCAGTGCCTCCTTTGCTGCAGCCTTGCCCACAGCAACACTATTCTTATCATACTTGACATCCAAAAACTTGTCCGTAGCAGGGTTCCAGTCAGTGGTGTCCATACCATTGACAATACCCTCAATGCCACCCACTTGGCGAATCACGTGGTCCAGCTCCACACCCTTGTCGGGGCCTGAGGACACCTCACGAGCATAGTTGGGGGAGACGGTGAGCAGGCGGTCTGCGGTGAGGAAACCAGCCTTCATCCAGTTGATCTTGGGGTGCTTGCCACCCACAGGCTTGGTCTGGGGGTAGGGGGTGGGGGTTGAGATGGATTATTTGAGATCATCACATCATCACATGATGACATCACATCATCTTCACATCCCCAACACACATTCCCACCCCCCACACAAACATACCGTAGTCTCGCCAGCAGGGAGCTTTTCATCAAACACCTTGTTGTAGCCATCGTTGAATTCAAACACAGGCAACAGAGAGGGATCCAAAGACAGCTCACTAAAGCTCTCACGCCAGAAACGCCCCTGGAATGCAATGTTGTGCACACACATGGCCACCTTGGTACGACCAAACTGGCCATTGGGCTGGAAGACCTTCTTCACCAGCACGGGTACCATGGCAGAGTGCCAGTCATTGGCCACCACGATGCAATCCTCACCAGGAGAGCATGGCAGGCATCGGAGTGCCTCAATGGCAGCGCGGGAAAAGAGGGAAAAACGCTTTTGGTTGTCTGCAAAGTCGGCACCGGTCTTGTTGCCGTAGAGCTTAGAGCCAGTCATGCCCCACACCTTGGCGAGGAAGGAGGGATGATCAATCCACACACGATCCACACCCTTTTTCTTGGTGTGGAAGAAACGCACGGGCTCGCCATTGACGTTGATCACCACGCTGGTGTCCCATGCATCACTATACTGATCGTAACTGTTTTAAGGGGGGGCATCCATATATGATGAGGTGATGACGACGATCACGATCTAATCCATCCTAAACACGCATTATTAGCAAATACAATCAAAAGCCACCCACACTGAACAAAAGTACTACAGTACACACAATCACAAAACCCCCCCCCCCCCCCCCCCCATCAAAACACATACCGTGGGGCAATGGTCATGACCTTGTGGCCCCGCTTGGCAAGGGCGATGGGCAGACCACCGACAACGTCACCCAAACCACCGGTCTTGCTCCATGGTGCGCACTCGGCAGACACAAACACAATGTTCATGCCTGCAGACACAGTGAGGCGGCTGGAGGAGCCACGGGAAGCACCCTGGCGAGCTGCACGCCTGGCACCTGCAGCCCTGTGTGTTGAAACAGACAGTATAGTACCTCGTTGCACTGACAAGTACAACGCAGTAAAATGTAGGCGCGCTGCAGCGACTCGCACGCAGTAAAACGACCGCCTTGAGCGTACCTGACAGCTGCATGCATGGAGGGGCGAGGGGAAGCCCCGTTGAGTGTGCTAGGCATGCCCTTTGTGCTGCGCATACCCATAAAGGGTGCGGGCATTCGTGGCTGCACTGGAGCACCCACGCGGGGTGTGCCAGCGGTCTGCATGCTCATATTTGATTCTGTACCACGAACGAGATCAACACACAAGCAAGCACTGCACGCTGTAACTGCTGTGCTGCGAGGTTATTGCGAATGATTTGCAGTGATTTTCGGCGAGGTTTTAGTGGAATATCGGTTGAAGCTGGCAACCCGCGTTGGGTGTTGGTGTTTTGCCAATGGTGGGGTGGTGTTACCAGTTTGACCGAGCCGATTTGGGCTACTGTTGTTACATAAAACTTCCCAACCATACAATCACATGCCAGAAAACTGAATCGGAATCGAGGGGCTCACAAATGGGCGCCCACCAAAGGGTGACACCCCAGGTGGTGCATATGGACTGAACACAGGCCCTGAACTCTGCCGGCGGAGGCCCAGGGGGGTGGTGTTTTGTGCACTGTTGCTCAAGGACGTGCCAAATGCACGGCAAGAGAGTGCCTGTTGGTGTGCATACGTCATTAAGGGGGGGGTGAAATTGTACATGTACACCCCATCTGTATGTCACTAAAGTACCTCGTTTGTGGTGCTGCAGTCTGCATGCACACAATCCAAGCAGTAGTGACGATCTTCACGCATATCGTAGTTTATGACCGAGCACAAGGGGCAGAAGACATCATGGCACGTGGCACACAAGCGCAGCGGTGCAGTGGATTGCTCTGGTTTTCTATATGGGCGTTGGAGTGTTGTGCGTGTGTGTGCCATATATATCAAGTGGCATCAAGTGTGCATCATCATAACAGCCGTACCCGCAGTGGCAGCACGTAGGTGCGCACTGGTCCATGGGTGCCATGCTGTTTTCTTTGCCTGTCAGATGCTCTCTTGTGAGGACTGACATTTGTGTGACCAGTACGTCACACCACATGCATACCTGAAGCAGCACTCCTGCTGGCAGCCATCATGCGTGCAAGCGGGTTGGCTGCTGTGCCAGGGGGTGGCGACGATGATGTTTTGATGAACCTACACTATTCACCACGAGTTGTAGTACCTGTTGTCATACGCGAGTTCTTCATCATGGGCTGCATATCAAGCTCTCGCTCTCGCATACGTTTGTTGGACATGATGATGTATAGTTTTTTATCGAGTGCCTCTGGTTGCCAAACTCGGTGTGACAACAAGCAGCGTCGATACAGTGCACGCACACAATGAAGGGCTGCCGCTGCGATGTTTATTTTCCCGTTCAACTGCCAGGTTCAATCCTGATCGATGGGGTTGTACCAGCACCTGGTGCGCGCAGTTGGTCACGTGTTACAGCAGCACGGAAAGGAGAGTAACAACAACAACAACAAGAACAAACAAACAAGAAAAACAGTTTCAAATAAATGAAACACAATGCTGAGAAAGTTCTATCGTCGATCCATGGAGAATGCACAGCCCCTAGGCAAACACAGATATAGCACGGAGATGGCCAACCACCAGACGAATGGCTTGTGTCATCCCCACACATTCGTACGGAAGGTCATGCTTCTGGCACAGTGCCTGGACACGGGCAGAGATCTTGCCCAAGTTGTGGCGTGGCATGGAAGGAAACAAATGGTGTTCAATCTGATAGTTGAGGCCACCTGTGTTTGTTTGCCCAAAGGGAGGTGTGCGTTGTGCAAAAACCACACATGATGATGGGCATCATCATCATCACCATCACACCTGTAAACCAGTCGTTCCAGAGCCCCGGCGCAACGTTGCGTGTGGATACGAGCTGTGCACTCGCAAAGTCTTTGTCGTCCGCATACACTTCCATGCCATTGTGGCTCTGCACAAACACATACCCGAGCAGCAACCCCCCCACCACCTGGACACCCAATGCCCAGCAAACCACACCCCACAGAGGCAACACCATGAAGGGTACATAGAGCTGCAGTGTGTAATGCAGTGCCAGGAGCAACACCTCGAGCCAGCCAGCCCAGCTCCCAGATGTGGCATACGCCCATGCAGCTTCCACACTCTGCTCTGCCCATGTCAGACGTGCAAAGCCGAGCAATGGAAAGAGCAAGTGGTGCTGGTAACGCACGAGACGCAGCATGGGGTCCTTGCGGGCACGTGCAGCATCGAGCTGTTCTTTGCTCCAAGCCAGGTAGGGGAGGGTGTCAATGTCGGGATCATGGGCAACGCCTTGGTCACCGATTTCGTTGGGTACAGCATGGTGGGTATTGTGTTTGTTGCGCCACCAGTAGACACTAAAACCCTGTTGTTGTTTTTGGGGGGGTGTTTGTGCAAGGGGAAAAACGTTGTTGATGGTAATGACCGACTCTTGTGCGCAACATACACACCATCCACCCTACCTGCAGGACGTTGCCGAGCACGTAGCCAGCGAACAAGTTGAGTTTGCGTGATGTAAAGACTTGGTTGTGCAAAAAGTCATGGGAAAGCCATCCAGCCTGCTGCAAGCCCAATCCAACACCCGCAGCAGACAGTGCAACAGCCAATGGCATGCTAGGATACATCCACAGTAATGCATATGAAACAATGAAGATGGCAAGTGTTGATGCAGTTTTAAATGTGTAATACAGGCCATTGGCACGAAACATGCCCTCACGCATGAGCTCGCTACGCAGCGCACGGAAATCTGCCACCACCGGCGTTGTTTCGGACTGCGAGATGTGGTGTGGTGTTTGTTTATGTGCATCGATTGTGTACTCGTCCACCACCCCACCCCACACCTGTCCCTCTGCGACCACCCCAACAAGATGGGTGCGTAGGGTAGACCATGCTGCTGGCGAATGAAAGGCAGAAAAGGCATCAGTTGCATCCCTGCCTGCAAACTTGTAAATCACATTGCCTCCAGGATGCTTGCGACCAAACTCGGTGACATCGTAGACCTGAGCATACCCCAAAGCAAGGGTGATTCTGTCTCGATCACAACGTTTCCCGCCGACTTTAGCCGACGCACCTTGCCCTTTATCACTACCCATGCATTATCTGTTGAACTATGTTTTGCTATTTGCTTCCAAGTGTATACCGCCGTGCTAGCTGGTGCAGCATCGCTATGTAGAGTCTTTTGCCTAGCTGCTTTGCTAGCTGCGCCTGAGAGCGCATTATCACATGCATGCAGATCACGAGCTGAATCGACTACCTCCATGGTGGATCGTGGTGTATTGCACATGATGGGTGGACGATGCTCCTATGTGTGCTTTTGTGAGCGGTTGTGTGAGCGGTTTCTAAATAATAACAACGTCTGTAATTAAAAATATATTGGTTGCAATTGCGTATTCATGTATGTCTATAAAAGATATGGGTGGCAGCAATCAAAAACACAAACGGATGGGTGCCCACCACACATGCCACATCATCAATCGAGTTCGGGGACACTCAGTTGTTCTTTGGTATCATTCTCATCACTGCCCGAGTCCTGTTCTGCATGTGCAGAGCCATCCCCACCCTTGCCCTTTTTCTTGGCCTGCGTTTGGTATTGGTGGGGGGGCTCTGAAAGCACCACATGGTACTACCATTCTTTCACCCACACCCTTTCATTCCCAAACCCCATCACATTGCCAACACAGCCACACACACGCACCTTGCGTTTTTGTCGCTTGGCTCTTCGTTTGGCCGTGCGCTGCTCATCCATTTCTTTCAACTCCGCTTGCCGTCGCTGGATGGGTGGGTGATTGTGTGTTGTATAAATTTTGTGTTGTATACATTTTGTGTTGTATACAAGTTGCCGTAGACATGAGGTATTCTCCTTGTGTCAATGCATGGTTGTGTATGAATGTACAGGTTGAGGCACCCTTGTAGCAGCCCGCACCCCATCCCCCCTACACATCCGTGTCATACCTCATACTCTTCTTGTTTTTGTCGTTCCTCCCACTCCTCGTCGAGCTGTGCCAATCGCTCCTGTTCCCGCCGCCGAGCCTATAGTGTGGACGTATGTTGTACTGCATGCTGTTATACGTGTTTGTGATGCCCCACAATTTCGATGCATACCAATCGATACTTGTGGAATGTGCTGCTACCTGCACCAGCAGTGGTGCCCTGCAAGTTTTGTGGTATATGTGGTACCTTTTCATTGATGATGCGTAGCTTTTCCTCCAGCACCTCCGCCTGGGGTAGATGGTGTGAGCACAGGTTGTGCGCTGCGCCTTGCAGGCACATGCTCCTTACAGAACAATGCCCACCTCCTTTGCCCTTCGCTCCAGCTCTTCTGGTGTGAGTTCAGGTGCTTTGTAAACACTCAGAGCATTTGCCTGGGCATCTGCATACGCCTGGAGCGCCATGCTGCTGCTTTGTTTGTGTATTTAGTCGACTGGGTTGCTGTATGTTATTGAATGATCAACTGTGGTGTCAAGTGGCGTACAGTGGAAGCTTTTGAGATCGCAAGGGGTGAAAATACGACTGTGGAAAGATTGGATGGGGCTATGCAACTGCTAAAAGTGCATATAACAACGCATGCACTCGACGTTGTGTTGCACGACTGTTGTTGTTGTTCAGAAAACTGTACCGTAATAATAACCCACCGGAAAAAAGAAAAAAACTCATCATGGAAACAACGCTTGCTGCATTAGGGCAGTCTCCTCGGGCAACCCACACATCAAGTTTAAGTTTTGTATTGCCTGTCCCGATGCACCCTTGACAAGGTTGTCAATCACAGAGATCACGATGGCTCGACCTGGCAAGCGGTCTTCAAACACGTTGATGCAGTTGAAGTTGGTACCTCGCACATAGCCCGTGTGGGGCACCTCTCCCTTGTTGAGCACATGCACAAATGGCTCATTCTCATACCGAGCCTGGGTGTGGTGACGCGGCAAATGTGCATGACAAACCGTTATGTTCAAAACACAACATCAACCAGTTGGTACTCACAATCACCACATCACTCTCACAACACACACCGTCAGTGCTGCACGCAAATCGTCCACACTGGATCCCTGGGTAAGCTTGACATAGCACGTAGACTGCATGCCGCGACTCATGGGCATGAGATTGGGTGTGAAGCTCACCGTCACATCATTGCCACATGCTTCTGTCAGACCCTGCTCAATCTCTGGTACATGACGATGACGCGTGATACCGTATGCATTGACGCTCTCTGCTATTTCTGTGTAGAGCAGGTTTTGCTTGGCACTGCGACCAGCACCACTGACGCCACTCATGCTGTTGATGACAATGTCCTCGTGGCTGATGAGGCCTGCTTGCAGCAGGGGGATGAGTGGAAGCTGCACACTGGTTGGGTAGCAACCAGGATTGGCCACCAGCCGTGCAGATTGTACCTATGTGTGGGGGGGTGGGTTCAGGAATGGTGACAGTGTGCGCCATGATGGGCAGGTGCGTGCTTCACACACAAACCTCGTCACGGTTGATTTCTGTCAGTCCGTATACAGCCTCCTTTTGTAGCTCTGGTGCTTGATGCTGGCCATACCTTGGGGAGTGCAGAGGGTGCAATAATGTGATCCCATTGTGATCCCACAATATCACCACACCGTGCGCACATGGAAAACCCATCAACAAACCCACCACAACAACGTACCATTCCCCGTATACGTTGACATCCTTCAAGCGAAAATCCGCAGACAAGTCGACAATCTTGACATGCCCAGGGAGGGATGCCAGGGTTGCCTGGGTGGTACCATGGGGCAAGCAACAAAACACTGCATCCACTTTGTCAAAGTCTACATCAGCAATCTTGATCAAGCTTGGCACAGTGGTGGCACGACCAAGGTGCGGGTAGACATCAGAAAATGCCTATTGTTATTGATGGTGTCGAGAGTTGCTGTATGCATGGATCACTATGCATACACATCCCACCATACTATATACCTTGCCAGCTTGGCTTTCACCGGTCAATGCAGTGATGGTGAATGTTGGGTGCAACGAGAGCAAGCGCACCACCTCCTCCCCAGTATACCCTGATGCGCCCAGCACTGCCACACGCACCAAGTCTGCAGGGGAACCGTTTGATCCCGTGCTCTGAGGAGCCTAGTGTGTGTTTGGTTTGGGAATGTGTATACAAGACCAGCACAATCCAAGCAGCAGCAAAAAACCCTCTCTCGACATGGCTCCTGCATACCCGTGCAGGAGCAGCCGTGGCACTGCATATGTGCACACGTCGCGTGCATTTAATTGATGCTCGTGCTGGGGTGGTGCACAAGGGCGTGCTGGTTCGCATAGTGGTGCTGTGCATGCTGATGGTGTGAATAAAGTCTGCTGCCCTCACGTGTTACAAAAGTGATCTAGGCAGCCACGGTTTGGACGATACAAAACTGTGCAAAACACATGGATGGTTTTTTCTAGTGTGATGATAGTGATATATACCCATATACCCATCAGGTTTGCCCCCACTCCTTATGCAGACTTGGATGGTTGATCCTTGTACTTCTTAGCAGCCTCAGTGTACAAATACGTGCCCACAAGTGCAATCACTGTTCCGACCTTTGTGTTGGTGGTCAGCGTGTTGCCAAAGAACAACACGCTGGTTCCAATGATGGCCACTCGCTTGACCACATTGCACACACCATGCGCCACAGGTGACACACGACCAAGGGTGTTGAACGCAAACTGTAGTGGTTTTGTGTGGGTGGATTTTGCATGTATTATTATTTGTTTGTATAGAGCATTGTGTTTTCCTGTGCACACCCATCATCACACACCCCCAAAAACCATACCTGGTTGTAGAGGTGATACAGCAACCCCACAAGCAGCAGCTGTCCATAGAATGCCTTGGCCCCCACCTTGGCCACTGCAGCATCGACACCTGCCTTCAATGTGGGTCCCTCTACAAACAATGCCAGGGGCACACAGATGAGGCAACTGATGAGTGTGGTGTAGGCATATACACCAGTGGAACTCAGGTTTTTGATGTCCTTCATTGCCCTGTGGGAGGGAGGAAGGGGGAGTGTGGATGATGATTAAGAGGAGGGGGGATGACCAAGATGGGGGTGGATGAGACGATGATGATAACACAAAATGGCAGGCTTGTGTTCAGTGGTGTACAAACATGTACACTGGACACAACCATAGGCACCACACACACAAAACAACACATACTTTTTAGACCACACTGCACGAAAACCAAAGGTGAGGTTGGATGCCATGGCACTGAGGAATCCCAGCCAATTGAACGACAACTCTGCTGCACTTGCCAACGCCACACCAGCCTGTCAAGTTGTGATAATGGTGATCATTGTGATGATAGTGATGGTGATGATGATGAGGTTGTAATGCGTCTTGTTGACGGTACACCACCACAAAAATCCATCCCAGTCCCAATCTCATACCATGATGGGAACGAGTGTTGCAACAACCGGGAGAGGTGTGTTGACACCCAACACCAACTTGGCAAGCAAGCAGTTGAAGGCTGGCTCGAGTGTCTTGACAGTGTGTGTCAAGGAGATGGCAACTGCAGCAAATGAAACATTGGCAGCAATATGACCAATGGCATGCATGCTTGCGGGGCCGAAAATTTGTGTAAACTCTTTCTTTGTGACAGGCTGTGGTTGGGTGGGGTGGGGTGCACCATTGTGAGCACAAGTGCGTGTTAGTTGGGTTCGTTGTCATGTTCAACGATGATGCACAATGTCACGTGATCCGTACACACACTTACACACACACATACACATCGACCCCAACGTACCCTATCAAAAGAGGCAGCCTTGGCACCCACAAGGTAGGTGACAGTGCAGTAGATGAGACCCACCAGCACATGCACAGTCGACACGGTCCATGGATAGGGAAAGTATCCAAATATAACCTTGTTTGACAGGTTGAACGCCACATTGAGACCATACCTATATGTATGTGTGTGTGCAAGTGGGTATGATGCTGTGTGTGTATGTGTCATGAGTGATGAGGTGTTTGCATGCGCAACATCCTGAACATCACCTATCATCATGCACAACCCCTGCAGCAACACAATCAGCACATACCACAGTGCAATAAAGCCCAGGGTAACAACAGTGCCAGCAGCAGAAGGACCAACAATCTTGGCCAATGCACTGTGGTGGTGATCGCAGTGGATGAGGTATTGAGGCAACGCAACCAACTAATCAAGGACCTCCACAGCCACCGTACACACCCACTGTACACATACACACCCACCACCGCCACCATACTTTTCCAGTGGGTCGTCTGTTGCCCCACCCGCAGCCTGTGCCGCCGATACCACCGTCAACTTGCCACGTTTTGGGCATGGATGAGCCATGATGCTGCTACGAGGCTGCACAACAGGCATAATAAGACGCAAATGACTAGGCTTGAGCACAGCCTGCGGCGGGGGTGGACAAAAAGCAAAACCCTGTGTTTGATCCCAACATAACGATCCTGCGTGTTTCAAGGTACCCACACGTACCTGCGACTTGATCATGCCCCTTGTCGACATGGTCGTCATCACAGCAGGCTTTGCGGTCTGGCGCATCGTGGCTGAACAAGGGTTGGCAAACATCCCTGCTCGTGGGTCTCGAGAAAAAAGTGCTTCTGTCGGTGTGCAGACAAGAGTGCTACACAAGAGTGCTACACCGAGATGATGTGAATGGGCAAGAGGAAGATGAGAAACAGTCTCGAGTGGGAGCTAATATTCCGTTGAGCAAAGAATTGGGAACAATTGGCTGAGGCTGCCAAGCCTTTGTCGCTGGGGTTTGGGTTGGGTTTGGGTTGGGTCTGTCACATGCTCACAGACTGGGTCACGTTACCAACAATCATGTGGAAAACGTTGCAGCAGTACAAATGTGCACACTTGCAGCACACACAATGCACAGGAAAAAAAGCACAAAACATGGGCTCATCAGGGAACCCCTACTCGGAAGCAAGCACGCAGCATCAACAAGCAAACAAAGCAGACACGCATCAGACACACATACACGCAAACAAATCACAAACACGCTCTCCTTCAAGAAGCAGGAAGCAAAAAAATCATATCGAAGCCAGCCTTCACAACACCGTCATCATCACTGCACTACTGGGGAGTGCGGGGGGCCTCTGCAGCAGACTGCAGCACTGTGATAGCCTCATTCACACGCGCAGAGAGCTCCTGGGCATCCTCCAGCAGAATCAGCAACTCGCTGTTGTCCATCTCCAACAGCATGCCGGTGATCTTGCCCGCCAACGCAGGCTGCTGTGAATGCACCAGTGGATACAAGCGCTCGCCCAGCATCTGCTTTTGCTGCTCAGGGGGTGCTGCAGCGAGCATGGCGGTGGTTAAGCCAGTCGGGTGGGGGGTGGGGGCTGTTTGGGGTGGTGGAGGGATTGGGCGTGCGTGCATGGGGGCACCACCTCGGGGTGCATAACCTGCACGTGCGACGGGGGGCATGCGTCCACCTCGACCGGGACCACCACGCTGCAGGCCTCCAGGACCACCCATGGGCATTCCTTGGTACATCATTGGTGCTCCTGTTGGTTGGTGGGTGAGTGTAGAAAAGGAATGCATCTTTGCATGTCCACACAAAAAGACACCCGTGCCACACACCTGGTGGACCTGCAGGCATGCCGCCATACCCTCCAAACTCCCCACCAGGATACCCCATCCCTCGCCCGCCCTGCTGGCGATACATTTGCTGCAGCTGCTGATGGCGCATGTCGCGTCGTTGTGCCATGGCGACGTACATGGGTTTTCCCTTGAGCATGGTTTGGTTGAGTTCTGTGATTGCCTTGGTGGCCTCTTCTGGCTGGGAATAGCACACAAAGCCAAAGCCCTTGCTGCGACCGTTGTCAAAGCGCATCACGCGGCATGATGTCACGGTGCCATGAGCGGCAAATGCCTCCATCAGGATGTCGTCATCCACATCGTCTGCCAGATTTTTGATGTAGAGGTTGAGGCCTGCTGTTTTCTGCATGCGCTCAATACGCTGCTCTTCATACCTGTACAAGGTGTGTGTGTGTGTGTGTGTGTGTGTGTGTGTGTGTGTGTGTGTGTGTGT